>OJHH01000687.1_pt1 | contig 11484 bp, 10 predicted proteins | sample 1594911 | NCBI WGS metagenome assembly OJHH01 (sample SAMN05416787, study PRJEB24817) | seawater metagenome | isolation source: Sea water | place: Canada:Atlantic | collected 2013-11
CCTCTCTATTCGTCGGCAGCGTCAGATGTGTATAAGAGACAGCCTGAACATACAGTGGCTGTGGTGGACTTGGGTCCTTGTGGATCCAGCGGGGGGGAGGGGCGCTCGGCGTGGCGGTCGACACGGGAACCGGGGTGCGGACGTCCTCACCACCCGCTGCGATGACATCGAGGTCGGACGCATCCATCAGCACAGCGCCGCACCGGACACAGGCTTCAACCTCGAAACCACGAACTTCTTTGCGAGCCGTAGGCCCACCGCAGCGACTGCACGGCTTCACGACATGGCCTTGGGGCGTGGAATTGGAGCGTTCACGGCCGGCATCATAACAGAGGAGGCTCACCCTGACGTGCGGGTCGTTCCCCGGCGTGTCATGGTTGCGCATGCGTTCGTTGTGCTTCACGTGTTGCTTGGGATTTCTGTTTGCTTGTCCGACTGTGGACAGCGCGGCGGACACGTCCATCGATACGGCAGTCGCTGGAACAGATTCTACGGCGGTTGAGCCGGACACGACCGTGGAACCGGACACAGACCGTGTGCCCACCGATCTAGACCAAGATGGTGCATTTGTACCCGATGACTGCGATGACCGTGAACCGAACGTGTTTCCCGGTGCGGATGAAATCTGGGACGGACAAGACAATGATTGTGATGGCTACGTAGATGGTCAGGGGACGTTTGTGGGCCAGCACACCCTGATGGCCACAGCGATTGTTGAAGGTGAGACACGGCGTACGTCCGTCCTGTGTGACGTGACCTTCACCCGCGCTACGGTTGTGATTGGCTTCACGATTGCTTGTGATGTCCCAACCGATGATGAGCTGGCGATTCAGCTGTTGGGGGAGGAACTCAACATCACGCCAGACGACAACGTGGCTATCGATGGCGAGTGGAACGGTCTGGCCAGCGTTCAGAGTGTGGCCCCATGGCAGGCGACTGGCTCGGGAACGGCATCGTGGTCAGATGATATGAGTCAGCTTGTGCTGACGTCCGCACTGCAGTCCTCCAGCCTGCGCCTGAGTGGCTCGGGTGTGCTCGTCCGCGAAGACTAGAGAGAGGCGGTTAGGACGCTGATGGAGGTGTGAACTGCTGGACGTGATTGTTGTTGGCGCCGGTGTTTCCGGTCTGAGCTGTGCACGAATCCTTCATGAAGCCGGCCTAGCGGTGGAACTGTTGGAGAAGTCCCGTGGAGTCGGCGGCCGTTGCCACACACGACGAATCGAGGGCCAGCCGGTCGACATGGGGGTGACGTTCTTACATGGAGACGACCCGGTTTTTCTCACGGCACTCGGCACCTATGTTGGGCACGACGCGTTTGAGTGGCCTGTGTCGCTTGCGGGAGACGGGCCTACGTGTGCACCTGGCTCGTTGCGGTCATCCGTGCGGAGGGTCGCGATACCAGCGGGTCTGAATGCGTTTCCCAAAGCGCTAGCGGAAGGGCTCACCATTCACCGGGAAACCATGGCGGGTTCAATCTCGATGGCCGACGGTGTGTGCCGGGTGACGTCGACTGCAGGAGCAGTTTTTGAGTCTCGCAAGGTCGTTTTGGCCATTCCGCTGGAACAAGCCAGAGACCTCTTGGGCACTATCAACACATCGTCCAAAGACATCGCTGGCCTTCGGGCACTCATGCAAATGTCGTCGTCGTCGTCTTGTCTGACCGTCGGAGCCCTGTACCCAGTGTCCACGCCGGACCCTGAATTCGATGTCATGCACCCACCGATGTCTTCGTGTGTGGCGCTTCTAAGTCACGACTCGTCAAAGAGAACCTCCCCCGCATACCGGGCTCTGGTCATTCAAGGGCGGACGAGTTGGTCCAGAGAACGCCTAGAAGCGCCGAAAGACCTTTGGTCGCGTGCACTTTTGGAAGAAGCCGGTCGGTTACTCGGTAACTGGGCTAGTCAGCCACTTTTCGTCCATGAACACCGCTGGCGCTTTGCACGTATCGATGGTGCACCGGCGTTTCGTCGACCAGTGCTTACGCAGGTTGGCGGCGCTATGTTGGGGGTGACCGGCGAGGGGTTTAGCGAGGCAGGAGGGGTTGCAGGCGCCTTCGTCGCAGGACATGACCTCGCCGAACGCCTTTTGGAGGGTCTGTGAACAAGATTAGCGAGCGCAACCTCTCGGACTTGGTCGAGCGCGACCAAGATCACGAGTGCTCTGGATACGGCAGCAACAACGTCTGTGTCCGAGTGGTGGCTGTCGCCGACCTGCCAACTGAGTTTGGGCACTTCAAGATCGTTGCCTTTTGGAACAATCGTGACGGCAAGGACCACATTGCGATCATCAAGGGCAATGTCGTCGGAGCGACATCTGTCCCTGTTCGCATTCACAGCGAGTGCTTGACCGGAGATGCGCTGGGCTCGTTGCGTTGTGACTGCCGCGCTCAGCTGCACGCCTCTCTGCGCCGCATTGCTGACGAAGAGGTGGGCGCTGTGCTCTACCTGCGTCAGGAAGGTCGTGGCATTGGCCTGATGAATAAGATTCGAGCCTATTCCTTACAGGACGGTGGCCTGGATACTGTGGACGCGAACCTGGCTCTGGGCTTCCGCGATGACGAGCGCGAGTACAGCGTTGCGGCCCACATGGTCAACAGTCTCGATATTCAGTCGATTCGACTCATCACCAACAACCCGAACAAGCTCGGGCAGATGCGTGAGCTCGGCATTGATGTTGAGGGGCGAATTCCCCACGTGATGCCGCTGACCCCCGAGAATGCGGATTACCTGCGTACAAAGGCTGAGCGGTCGGGACACCTGATCGAGCAAGCAGACTTGGTTCTTCCGAATTCGAGCGACCAACGCTAGCGTTGCTGTTCTGACTATCGGTGGTGTTTCTACTGTTCCGTCGTTGCCAAGGTCTGTGTTGCCCGCTCGCGGGCAGCCTAGGGCTGGGAGACGGGCGATAGGTTGAACCAATGCCAAAGTGGCAAGTGGTAGGGTGGGGAGTCTTCCGCCCGAGCGTTTCCGGTATCTCTTCTCCCCATTGGTGCTGCGGTAGTCGTGGGGGACCATCTTTGGCGTCCTGGCGCTGCACTTTGGGAAGCAACGGGCAGGGGGCGAGGCAGAGCAACAGCCGAACGTACTCAACGATGAAGTGCCGGACGCGCTGGTGTGCTGTGATGCGAACGTTTCGATTGTGCAGAGCAATCTTGGGCTTCAGCAGCGGCTTGGCTACCCGTCCAACATCGCGAAGGGACTGACGCTCACGCAGTTGGCCGTGGAAGGGGAGAGGCGTCGCCTGATGTGTCGGCTGACTGCGGTCGCTGGTCCGCCAACATCCTTCGAAGTGGAGTGTCGTCGAGTGGACGGTGAGCCGTGTGCGACGGAATGGCACATTGCCCGTGGGCGTGACGACCGGATGGTCATGAGCATTCCCAGGGAACGGCAAGAGCCGTAAGGTGGCCGTAGTCGGTATCGGTTGCGGTAATGTCGTAGATGATGGTGCTACACGCCACAGCCGTGAGCGTGCTGAATCGCGGACCTACGCAAGGATTGGTAGCAAGACGATGTAGGTGAGAACATCGGTTGCGGTAGCATCTGCGGGACCATCTGCGGTCATCGCACGTGCCGCCGTCAGTGCTAGGCTTCCCGAGACGAGGATTGCCGCCGCGAGCCGTCAGTTGCCCGTTTGTCGAAGGATGAGAGGACTCAGCAGCGCGCAGTTGATGGTTGCAAAGAGCAGGCCTGTGATTGCGGGGTTGGATTCGTCGGCTGTTCCGGCGATGTGCACGATGACCGTTGTGCTGAGGAGCACAAAGAGCAGCCACATTGTCATGATGCCACGGCTCTGCTGGCGCGTAATCGGGTTGGTCAGTATGGATTGCGGGGGCAGCATGCCCGACCAGGTGCGCCGTGTGTCCACGTCAGACGCATGTGCGTCAGGCATGTTGCCATCCGACCCATAGTTTACGCCAAGGGAACTGCATCGCGTGGGTGACGCTTGTGGCAGGCACCGGTGTCCAAGTGACTCAAGGAGGTCATATGACACGGTCACTACTCGGTTTGGCAGCTCTGGTTGCACTGCCTGCATGGGCTCAAGAACCTGCAGCAGAGGTGCGCACACCCTACGAGACGGTGGTCGAACGACCGCTCGGAACGACCTCCCCAGTTTCGTCGTCATCTCCTGGCGTACCGGAGGCGAGCGGCCATTCCGCGGTTGCGCCCGACGCCGGTACGCCGGAGGTGACGGCCTACGATGCCGCGATGTCCAATGCCCAACGCAGTGTTTCGCCAGCTCCTGCAAGCCTGGTCAAAGAGCCACTAGAAAGCGTCAGCACGACGGTGAGTACGACGGCCAGCGACTCTCCTTGGGCGCAAGCTGTGGCGGGGAAACAGACAGGGCTAGATTTCGAGAGTGTCGCGGCACCCACCAATCCCGTTGAGCCGGTGATTCGTGAGTCCCCAGCGCCGTTCACTCCGGCTCCGTCGGCGGTTGAAACTCCAGCTGACTTGGCGGCCTCGGCTCCAGCTCCGGCTCCAGCTGTCTTGGCGGCCCCGGCCTCGGCTCCAACTCCGTCGGCGGCTCCAACTCCGTCGGCGGCTCCAGCTCTGGTGGCGGCCCCGGTCTCGCAAGCTCCGTTGGCGGCTCCTACGCTACCCGCGGTTCCAGCAGCTGTCTCACACTCAGAGGCTCCTGCGTTTATGCCTCCGGGACCGACTGAAGACGATGACCGACGCGAGCGTGCAACAAGAGTGAACGCGGAATTCCACCCGGCTCCATCTACTCCAGCTACCAAGCCAACGGGTTCAGATTCGCGGGAGGAAGCGCGCCGCGAACGTCGTGAGCAGCGAACCGTGTTTGGCCCTCGTCGGCACACGCGGTTCGTTGGCTTGTACGGTGGCGGTTCGCTTGGTGCGCCAGGTTTTGGTGGGCCGAGCTCGGGAGCCTTGGAAGTCGGGGCACTTGTGGGTGGGTCTCTCCGTCTTGGAGCGGAATTCCGTGGCTTGTCCTACGGCCGTTCTGGACCCGATGTACGCCTGGCCTCGAGCGGCTTCGTCATCGGTTGGGCCTTCAAGACCCGGGCCATGATTCATCCGACCGCTGATGTGGTTCTGGGCGGCGGATTGGTGTCTCACCAGGATGGGCGCGTGATGGGGGCTGTTGGTCTCACCGCGGTGCGTGGTGGCGCCGAGCTGAACCTGACGCGCAGCGTTCGACTGACTGCCGCCGTTGGGTGGCGCGGGATTGCCGCTCCCAACCGTGAGGTACGCCGTGACCTAGACGGATTTGAAGGCCTGGTCGGTGTTCGGGTGGGTTGGTTTTAGACCGCTGGCACCGGATCCGGGACCCCATCCCCTGGATCCGCTGACCTGTGGATAACTTTATGGATTTCTTGGGCACGGCTTGTGGGGAAACTCGCGAGATCGTGCTTGAAACTTTTTTTTCGACGATAATTTGCGGAAAACACGCGTTGAATCGTTGTGGACGATCCTGGGGACTTGACAGTCACTGCGGCTAGGTTCGGTCCCGGCATGGACTGGGTCGGCGAGTGCATGACGACAGCGTTGTGTCGGTACATCGTGTGCAGCGCCGAGCGAGGCAGGTGGATGTATGGGCGGACCGGAGCGTCACGCGACAGGTGCCACATGTGACTGCCGAATTCGATCCCAAAACGCAACAAACCCCTCAAGGAGAACCTTGAGGGGTCTGGGTGTATGGAGCGGGCGACGAGACTCGAACTCGCGACATCCAGCATGGCAAGCTGGTGCTCTACCAACTGAGCTACACCCGCAGAGCGCCGCGTTTCTAATTCATCTACGCGCTGTGTCCACCAAAATCTGTGGGTTCATTTTAGGGGCTCGCTGCATTGTGACCGTCGCGCCGTAGACGACGAATGAGCCCCGGTCCCTGAAAAATCAGAGACGAATACAACTGTACGGCAACGCAGCCTGCTTCCAACAAATCTTGCACTTGGTCCGCAGATTCAATGCCGCCCACCCCTATGACCGGGATGCGTCCTGCTGAGGCGGCCAAGGCCACCTGGATTCGGTCGCGAGCGAACGGCCACAAGGGAGCGCCTGACATTCCGCCACCTTGGTTTGGGTCGGTGGAGAGCAGGTCGCGTCGGATGGTTGTGTTGGTGGCGATGATGGCGTCGACGCCAGCGGTGTGTGCGAGCTCGACGGCGTCGTGGATGGCTTCGTCCGTCAGGTCGGGAGCGAGCTTCAGCGTTGTGGGAGTGCCGTTGGCAGCTCCAAGGACGGCATCAAGAATGCGTCGTAGTGGATCGGCGTCTTGAAGCGATCGCAGCCCGGGTGTGTTTGGGGAGCTGACGTTGACGGTGAAGTAGTCGGCGACGTCAGCAAGGCGGCGGGCCGATGTCGCGTAGTCCTCTGCGGCGTCTTCTAGGGCCGTGACCTTGCTCTTGCCGATGTTTGCCCCCACCGGCACGCTCGGCCAGTGCCCGCGGCCCTTCAGGTGCTCCATGCGCTTGGCTAGCGCCGCACTACCGCCGTTGTTGAAGCCCATGCGATTGATGATGGCGCGTTCGTCGACCAATCGGAACATCCGCGGCTTTGGGTTGCCCGGTTGAGCATGAGCGGTGACGGTCCCGACCTCAATGAATCCGAATCCGAGCGCTGGCCAGAAGGGGATGGCCACTCCGTCCTTGTCCAGCCCGGCGGCGAGACCGATTGGGCTGGGAAGGGTGTGCCCAAACAGGGTTGTGGGCTGGGGCGGAGCGGTGCAGAGAGGGCGAGCGATTGCCCCCAGCAGCCGAGGCGCAGCGCCCAACGTGCTGAGCGTTAGGTGATGGGCGGTCTCAGCGTCCAGTGAGAACAGCAACGGTCGACCCAAGGCCCACAGCGCGTTCATCATCCGCGCTTCTTCCGTAGCGGGCGGTTCTCCCACGCGTCACGCAGCGTGGGTAGGTTGCCGCGGAAGTAGTCGAAGAACGACGCTACCGTGACCAGCGTGATGAAGAACATCAGCCAGTAGGGCACTTGCTCGAGCGGCCATGCCGGGAACAGGGCTTCAAGGACGATGACTGCCATGATGAGCTGTGTGCCCACACCCTGAACGACCGCCTTTATCTTACCCGTTGGACGCGCATCAATGATGACGTCTCGAGTTGCAGCGACCGTACGGAAGAACGAGATAGCGGCATCTCGGTAGAAAATGGCAAGAACCATCCACAGGCTGGCGACATCAATCGCGTACAGGCCCAAGAAGATGGTGTACCGACAGAATGCGTCACTGAATGGGTCGTACAGCTTACCGAAGTCGGTGACGAGCTTGTAGCGACGGGCAATCCAACCATCGAGCAGGTCAGTGAGCTCTAGGACCAGTGCAAGCACAGCGGCAGCGACGGTCCACCACACGCTGCCACCATTGTGACCAGCGACAAGTAGTGCCACAGCAACCGGCGCCAGCGGTAGCCGCAGCGAGGTCACTATGTTTGGGTCGATGGGGGCGCGCTCCATGAGTGCGAGCATAGCGCGATCAGGGCAGCGCGTCTGGGCCATGGCGCAGGTAGTTGACGGTAGCGAGGATGTTGAAGGCAATGCACACCCACGCCACATGGCTTCCGACGGCCTGCCAGTCGATGTCCAGCCAGGGCCCGTGGAACAGAAGTAAGCCCAAGGCCGTGGCTTCAAGACTCACGGCGACGCGGCCTGCAAGGTTGACATCGAAGACGCGCCCGGAGCGTCGAGCGGAAATGAACACCACGCCAGTGATGATGTCGCGGAAGATCAGCAGCCCCGCGACCCAGCCGCTGACCCAACCAGCACCCCACAACCCGATCCACGTGATGTTCGTCAGTACCTTGTCACTGATGGGGTCGAGCCACCGTCCGAGCTCTCCGGTCGCATGAAGGGCTCGGGCGAGTGCACCGTCAACAAGGTCGGTGAGCATTGCGAGAGCGAACACGGGGAACGCCCACCGGCTTGGCTCGCCCGTGAGCAACAGGGCTGCAACAACGATGCCAGCAACGCCTCGGCTCGCGGTGACTGCATTGGGCAAGTGACGCAGCAATCGGGAGCCTTGGGTTGGGCGACAAGTAGGATATGGACCGCGTCCAGAGAGGTTTCTATGTCTAATCACACCGATACGCTGGTCATTGGATCCGGCGCCGCCGGCATGTTCTTTGCCCTCAAGGCTGCCGAGCACGGCAAGGTGACCGTCATCACCAAGACCCAAGAGGTCCAAGAGAGCAACAGTCGCTACGCGCAAGGCGGAATTGCGGCGGTGTGGTCCGATGATGATTCCTTCGACAACCACATCTCAGACACGCTTGTAGCGGGGGCTGGATTGTGTCGGCGTGAGGCGGTGGAGTTGACGGTACGGACCGGGCCGGAGCGTGTCCGTGAGCTCATCGAGATTGGAACGGCGTTCACGGCATCTCACGACAACCCGGACGAATACTCCCTGCACCGCGAAGGCGGACACAGCCACCGTCGAATCCTGCACGCCGATGACCTGACCGGCGCCGAGATTGTTCGCGCCCTGCACGCTCGCTGTGCTCAACACCCCAATATCCAGGTATTGGGTGAACACACAGCCATTGACCTCATCACGGCGGGGTGGGTCGCTCGGCGCAGTGGAGAGATTTCTCCCGTCGAGGACCGGGTGCTCGGCGCGTATGTGTTGAACCGCCAGAACGATGAAGTGGAGGCTTGGGCGGCTTCGATTGTTGTGTTGGCGACCGGTGGAGCCGGCAAGGTCTACCAGTACACCACCAACCCACCGATTGCGACGGGCGATGGGATTGCCATGGCCTGGCGTGCGGGTGCGGAAGTCGCGAATATGGAGTTCGTTCAGTTCCATCCGACGGCTCTGTACCACCACAAGCTGACCAGCTTTCTCATCAGTGAGGCGCTTCGCGGTGACGGCGGCATCTTGAGACTGCCGAATGGTGAAGCCTTCATGGAGCGCTACGACGAGCGCAAGGACCTCGCACCCCGCGACATTGTGGCCCGAGCCATCGACAACGAGCTCAAAGAGAAGGGGCTTGATTGTGTCTATCTGGACATGCGACACCTGTCGGCAGACGAGCTTGAACGCCGATACCCCAACATTGACAAGGCCCTAAAGTCGGTCGAAATCGACATGTCAACGGACCTGATTCCGGTCGTACCCGCAGCCCACTATTTCTGCGGTGGGGTTCGCGTGGACCTCAACGGAGCCACCAGTGTGCGCAACCTGTACGCTATTGGCGAGACCAGCTGTACGGGGCTTCACGGGGCGAACCGTCTGGCATCCAACTCGCTTCTTGAGGCTCTGGTTTACGCGCAAGCTGCGTGCGACCAGATTGCAGCGAACCGTGAAGTTGCGGAGGACCGTCCTGAGCTGCCTGTGTGGGATGTTGGCAGTGCGGCTCACAGTGATGAGCAGGTCATCATCCAACAGACATGGGGTGAAATTCGCCGATTCATGTGGAACTACGTTGGTATTGTTCGCACGCACCGCCGCCTGAAGCGCGCTGAACGCCGAATCGCTCTGGTGCAGGAAGAAATCCAAAAGTACTACTGGGATTTCAAGATTACGTCCGACCTTATCGAGCTTCGCAACCTGGCGACCACGGCCCAGCTGGTCGTGCGGTGTGCCTTGCTGCGTCGCGAGAGTCGCGGACTGCACTACACGCTGGACTTCCCAGAGTCGGACGCCCGGTTCATCCGCGACACGGTCATCCAAAACACACGGTACTAGAGCTGTTCTAGCGGCGAAAGGGAAGCACTTCGCCCTTCTTTGGCGGCGGCTCTGGCGCGGTGCTGTCCTCGACATCCGATGATACAAAGCGGGTGTCGCCGTAGCCGCACACCTGACAGTTCTCTTGGACCCTCACCAAACGTTGGCCAGGAGGGTCTGGCAGGCGTTCCGCCACGGTCTGCAGCGCGCCGCGACCGCAGCGGGGGCAGAAGGCGAACCGATTGCGTGAGCCGTGGGACAGAACCTCAGCGTTTGGACAGCTGGGACAAGCCAGAACCTCGTAGGTGTGCAAGCCGTCGGGAGCGGCGAGCACGTCGAGCTTGGTCCCACAGTCCTTGCAGGCGCGATTGCGTCGTAAGAACCAGACACCAACGAACGCGGCACTGAGGGTGAGACCCACTACGGTCGCGGCGGTCACGTGCAGCAAAGACGTTCCTCCGCACTCATTCCTTGGCCAACGATAGCTTCGATGTCTGCGACAGTCTTGGGCACACCCGTGAGGACCTCTGGGCCGTTGTCGGTGATGTGGAGGTCGTCTTCAATGCGAATACCGCCAAAACCATACCAGGAGCGCGCTTTGTCGATGTCTACAATGTCCTTGAACTGTGCGACGAGAGCGGCGTCTTCCAAGATGGCAGGGACGACATAGAAGCCGGGTTCAACGGTGATGATCCAGCCGGCCTGAAGGGGTAGGTCCATGCGCAGATAGCGCGTGCCGAAGGGCTCCGGTCGGGGCTGGCCAATCGGGTAGCTGCTGCGGTCGCCGAAGTTTTCAAGGTCGTGCACATCCATGCCCAGGTGGTGTCCAATTCCGTGGGGGAAGAACAGGGCGTGGGCGTGGCGCTCCATGGCGTCATCTACGCTGGCGGTGATGAGGCCTTCGCTGCATAGCCACTCTGTGAGCACACGGCAGGAGGCGTCATGTACGACGCGATTGCGAACCCCAACCTGTGCGGCTGCGATGCCTGCGAGCTGCGACTGAAGGACCGCTTCGTAGGCCGAGCGCTGCCGCGGCGTGAAGGTGCCGTTGACTGGCCAGGTGCGGGTGATGTCGACGCCGTAGCCACTCGCCAGCTCTCCTCCGCCGTCCAGTAGGACCATTCGGCCTGCGGTGAGCGGGTCACCGTGATGGTGGTTGTGTAGGACTTCGCCTGACTGGGTGAGAATCGTGTCGTACCCAGTGGTCAATCCGCGAGCTGCCAACACACCTTCAAAGAGGGCGGTCAGGCTGCGTTCATGCCCGCCAACCTGAGTACCGCGCAGCACAGCGTCGAAGGCAGCTTCGGTGTGCTTTGCAGCTGTGCGCATAGCGTCGAGTTCTTCGGGCGCCTTTGTGCGTCGCATGTCGATGACCGCGTCCATGAGCGCTTCATCACCATGTTGGCTACCGAACTGTAGCGGTGTGCCGGTCAGAGCACTGACTTCGCGATTGATGGACTCATCGGCAACGGCGAGTGTCCGAACCGACCGTGAACCAATGGCGTCTGCGAGTGCGCTGCGAGGTTGAGCATCTGTGGCTCCGTAGCGCGCTCCGATTTGTGCCAAGGTCGTGCTGTGACCGTGCCACAGGGCATCGTCGGCTGCGGGTTTCGGAACGAAGAGGGTGAAGTTGCCGTCTTCGAGTAGAGCAGCTGCGCCTGGGACTGCACATCCGGTGAAGTACAAGAATGTACTGTCCTGACGGAAAGACAGCTTATTCATGGGCAAGTTGCGGCTACGCTCGCCGTTCCCTAGGAGCAGAACCGGTCCATCTACACGGTGATTCAGCTCGTGGCGGCGTGGGGCGTGGTGGGCAATGTCCATGGGGGGCTCCGTGAAGGCACAGTCCGTAAC
>OJHH01000688.1_pt1 | contig 11469 bp, 14 predicted proteins | sample 1594911 | NCBI WGS metagenome assembly OJHH01 (sample SAMN05416787, study PRJEB24817) | seawater metagenome | isolation source: Sea water | place: Canada:Atlantic | collected 2013-11
TGGGGTGTTCTTAGGGCTGAACTGCGGGTTCGGCAGCAGCGACCAGCATGACATCGTGGCGATCAACAGGTCCCGCGTGGCAACGGCGATGGGTGGAACCGCAGACGACATGGTCGGCGTACACCAGATACATTCAGCGGACGTGGTCACGATCACTGCGGCCACACCCGACAAACCCAAAGCAGACGCGATCGTGACTGCGACACGCGGGATCACCCTTTCGGTACTGACCGCTGACTGCCAGCCAGTGTTGTTCGCAGACAAGGACGCTGGGGTCATCGGGGCGGCACACGCAGGCTGGCAAGGGGCGCTCACCGGTGTCTTGGACAACACCATTGATGCGATGATCAGCCTCGGGGCTACGCGCGACAACATCGTGGCAGTCATCGGACCATCGATCAGCCAACGGGCCTATGAGGTCGGACCAGAGTTTGCAGAACGTTTCATCGATGAGGACCCGCACAACGCACGCTACTTTGCCCAAGGCAACAATGACCGAATGCAATTTGACCTGCCAGCCTACGGGCTTGGGCGCTTGCGGGCAGCTGGGATCAAAGACACAGCATGGACGCGGCACTGCACCTATAGCGATCCGGCGCGATTCTATTCCTACCGGCGCAGCGTGCATGAAAAACAGGCCGACTACGGGCGGCTCATTGCGGCGATCCGGCTTTGATCTAGGCGGAAATGGGGCAGGCAATTGCCCCAATCCGCGAAACAATCCGCCCAAAATCATGCTGATTGTTTTCAGCCACAGCGCAAATCCCTTATTTCATTGGGTTACCGACGACTGACAAATTGAGGCGAAACTTTCGGTCAAATTTTACAAATACCTTTTGGATCGCCGCATTCCTGCCCCGCAGAACCATCAAGATGTATGCAACGCCGACAAACAAACGCGGCACATACATTAACTCTGAGGAGAGCAGTCATGGGATCATCTAAACGTTGGATCGACAACACGATCGAAGAAGCAAACAAGTGTGAAACGAAAATGCCATGGGAACGTGGCCTGCGCCGCCAAGCCATGATTTCACGTCGTCTGGAACAGTCCGAGCAGGCAAAAGTATCCCTGTCACCGATGCCAACCTTCATGACGATGGCAGTATCTGCCTAAAATTTAAGACAATGGCCCTCGTGGCCCGCTTCCCAAGAGCGAAAAAGCCGTGTGGTCCTCCCTCCGCACGGTTTTTTGCTGTTTTAAGACCGCGATTCGAACGTACTTCATGGTAAATGTGGCGAACTAAGCCACGATACGTGAACAATCTGGGGCATCCGCACCCTATTGATGCACCACATCACCGCAAAATCAAATTACTTTGACAGTACCGGCACCTTTGGGTCACATTCAGTCTCAACAGCAATCATCTCCTCAGATGTTGTCGGTGAGGCCGACATATGATGTGACAAACCAACGTGGTGCGACGCATGAATCAGACCCCAAATACCACCGCAGGCCTCGCGGTGGCACCCTATACGCCTCCGACCCATATGGGTCGGGACGCAAGTCCAAGTGGGCAACCTCTTCGCGCAAGACCTTTAATGCGCAGATATGAAGTTGCCCACTTGACACCTGCCCAAAATATCGAAGATTTCACCAAAATCGCGCCCGCCATGCCGGTGTTCGAAAACGCTTTTGCGGCGTTCGGACGTGGGGCTATCTTGCGGACCAAATCAGGAATGATGGCCGTCGAAGATCTGTTGCCCGGTGACAAAGTATTGACCGATCACGGCTATCAGACGCTGCTTTGGCACGGGACCATGTCCATCGTGCCCGGCGCACGGAACCCACGGCCTGAAATCGGTACAATGACGCGGATTACGGCTGACGCACTTGGCCTTGGGCGCCCTGCCCCTGATCTGGTGCTTGGACCAGCAGCGCGGATGCTGCACCGATCACCCGCAACACGCCTGCTAACCGGTACCGACACAGCGCTGGTCCCTGTGCGCGACTTTATCGACGGCAATCAATTGATCGAACTGCGGCCCATCGCGCCCGTGCATTGCTACCAGCTTGGGTTTGCAGAACATGCCTGCGTCAACGTCAACGGAATCGACGTGGAAACGCTGCACCCTGGTCCGGCACACGCCATAGGGCTTGGACCAGACTTGCTGCCGCACCTCACGGCCATGTTCCCGCATATGCGGCAACTGGCGGACTTTGGACCGCTGACTGCACCACGTTTGCGCAAAGCTGATCTAGATTTGGTGATGGCAGCCTAGGCGTTTTGCGCCAAACGCGCCTCAAGCACGTCAAACGGCACACCGGGTTCGTCTTTGGCACCGCGAATGACCAGTGACGTCTTGACGCTTGCGACATTGTCGGCGCTGGTCAAATCCTCGGTCAGAAACCGCTGGAACGTGCGCAGATCCGGAGCGACGCATTTCAAAACAAAATCGACCTCGCCGTTCAACATGTGGCATTCGCGAACCAACGGCCATTGCAGGCACTTTGCTTCAAACGCGGTCAGATCGACCTCGGCCTGACTGACCAGCCCGACCATCGCAAACACCTGTACCTCAAAACCCAATTCACGGGCATCCACTTCGGCGTGATACCCAAGGATATAGCCCTGCTCTTCCAAGGTGCGTACGCGGCGCAAACAAGGTGGCGCAGAAATCCCGACCCGACGCGCCAGCTCTACGTTGGTCATACGGCCATCTGCCTGCAATTCAGCCAGAATCATACGATCAATCTCATCCAGCTTTGCGCCCGGCATAGTCAGCATCCCTTAGTTTGTTTTGCAAAGACTACGCCTGACAGAGTCTATGCGCAATAATGTTTCACACTTGCGCAACAAAATGATGCAACCACCAAGATCACAGCGCCGTCATGCGGGGTTCCAACACGCCCGCGCCACGGCTATATCGGTGCAATCACCATCAAAGGAACGCGCCGCCATGTCTGATACTCGCCACACCAAAGTTCTGATCATTGGCTCCGGCCCCGCAGGCTACACCGCTGGCGTCTATGCCGCGCGCGCCATGCTGGAACCCTTGCTTGTACAAGGCATTGAACCCGGCGGGCAGCTGACCACCACCACCGAAGTCGAAAACTGGCCCGGCGACAGCGAAGTCCAGGGCCCCGACCTAATGATCCGGATGGAAGCCCACGCACGTGCCATGGGTTGCGACATCGTCGGTGACATCATCACATCGCTGGACCTATCCAAGCGGCCATTCACTGCGCAATCCGACAGCGGCACGGTTTACACGGCGGACGCTGTTATCATGTGTACAGGCGCGCGGGCAAAATGGCTTGGGCTGCCAACAGAAGAGAAATTCAAAGGGTTTGGCGTGTCAGCCTGTGCAACTTGCGACGGGTTCTTTTACTGTGGCATGGAAATTGCAGTCATCGGCGGCGGCAACACCGCAGTTGAAGAAGCACTGTTCCTGACCAACTTTGCGTCCAAAGTCACGCTGATCCATCGCCGCGACGAATTGCGCTGCGAAAAAATCCTTGAACATCGACTGCTTAAGAACCCCAAGATCGAAACCCTGTGGTTCCACGAATTAGAAGAAGTCTACGGCACCGACAGCCCGCTTGGGGTTGAAGGGATCAAAGTCAAACACACCAAAACCGGCGAAATCACCGACCTGCCAGTCAAAGGCGTGTTCATCGCGATCGGCCACGCGCCAGCATCCGAATTGGTCAAAGATCAGCTCGACTTGCACAGCGGAGGCTATGTGGCCGTCGACGCAGGCTCCACGCGCACCGCCATTCCTGGCGTATTTGCGGCAGGCGATTTGACAGACCACACCTACCGGCAAGCCGTTACATCGGCAGGCATGGGTTGCATGGCGGCACTGGACGCAGAAAAATTCCTTGCCGAACAAGAGTGATACAATGTGGACTGCAGCGCCACACCGGCGTTGCATTCTGACAACAACACGCAAACACTTGCGGTAATTCGCCGTTTGGAAAAGTTTGTTCTAGGATGAACATACTTTTTGCGACATACGTTCACTCGTGAACAAATAACGAGTCGCCCTGATGTCAACCCTTGCGCAAAATCGCTCTGTCGAAGACGAAGATCACCTCTTTCGTCTTTTGCGTCAGCTCGACCACGCGCCTCAGGCATCGCAGCGGGCGACGGCAACGGCGTTGGGTATTTCGCTTGGGCGATTAAACGCGCAATTGCGGGCCGCAGCAGACGCTGGACTTATCAAGATCACAGACCGCGACGACACAGACAAACGCAAACGGTTTGCCTACGGCATGACGCTGCGCGGTGGCTCTGAAAAGAACCGCCTGACAGACGCGTTTTTGAAACGAAAATTTACCGAATACGATGCACTCCACGCCGAATTGACCGGCACCAGATCTGGGCTTTCTCCCTTTACGCATAGGACAAAACTAATGCAGAATAATCTCGCTCCCATTCCAGAGCTTTACGTCTCTTTTGACAGTTCGCAAAAGATGAAGCTCGAAGCCGCTGACCTAACAAGCCACGACCTGACAGCGCGCCAAATCTGCGATCTGGAGCTGTTGATGAACGGTGGATTTAACCCGCTGAAAGGGTTCTTGTCCGAGGCCGATTATAACGGCGTCGTCGACAACATGCGCCTTGCAGACGGCACATTGTGGCCAATGCCTATCACGCTCGACGTGAAAGCAGATTATGCAGACACCGTTGAGATCGGCCAAGACATCGCACTGCGCGACCAAGAAGGCGTGATCTTGGGCACCATGACCGTGACCGACAAATGGACACCAAACAAAGCCCATGAAGCCGAAAAAGTATTCGGCGCTGACGATAGCGCACACCCTGCGGTCAACTACCTGCACAACACAGCTGGCGACGTCTATCTTGGCGGTCCGGTGACAGGCATCCAGCAGCCAGTGCACTATGATTTCCGCGCACGTCGCGACACGCCAAATGAATTGCGCGCTTACTTCCGCAAAATGGGCTGGCGCAAAGTTGTTGCGTTCCAAACACGTAACCCACTGCACCGCGCCCATCAGGAACTGACGTTCCGTGCGGCCAAAGAAGCCCAAGCAAACCTGCTGATCCACCCTGTTGTGGGCCTGACCAAGCCGGGCGATGTTGATCACTTCACGCGCGTGCGTTGCTACGAAGCAGTGCTCGACCAATATCCAGCATCCACCACCGCGATGTCCCTGTTGAACCTTGCGATGCGCATGGCTGGACCACGTGAAGCCGTTTGGCACGGTCTGATCCGTAAAAACCACGGCTGCACACACTTCATCGTTGGTCGTGACCACGCAGGTCCAGGCAACAACTCCCAAGGTGAAGACTTCTACGGCCCGTATGATGCACAAGACCTGTTCCGCGAACATCAGGACGAAATGGGCATCATCATGGTCGACTTCAAACATATGGTTTGGGTGTCCGAGCGTGCGCAATACGAGGCCATGGACGAGATCAAAGACAAAGAAGACGTCACGATCCTGAACATCTCTGGCACCGAGTTGCGTCGGCGTTTGGCCGAAGGTCTGGAAATCCCGGAATGGTTCTCGTTCCCACAAGTTGTGACCGAACTGCGCCGCACCAAACCAGCCCGCGACAAGCAAGGGTTCACCGTGTTCCTGACTGGCTTCTCCGGTTCCGGCAAATCCACCATTGCAAACGCATTGATGGTGAAGCTGATGGAAATGGGTGGCCGTCCGGTGACCCTGCTTGATGGCGACATCGTGCGTAAAAACCTGTCATCCGAGCTGGGCTTTAGCAAAGAGCACCGCGATCTAAACATCCGCCGGATCGGCTATGTTGCATCCGAGATCACCAAAAACGGTGGCATCGCGATTTGTGCGCCAATCGCGCCATACGCAACGACCCGCCGCGCGGTACGTGAAGACATCGAAGACTTCGGTGCGTTCATCGAAATCCACGTCGCCACGTCCATCGAGGAATGTGAACGTCGGGACCGCAAAGGCCTGTACAAGCTGGCGCGCGAAGGCAAGATTAAGGAATTCACAGGGATTTCTGATCCCTATGACGTGCCTACAAACCCAGAAATGAGCATGGAAACTGAGAACGTCGACGTCGACAACTGTGCACACCAAATCATTCTGAAACTGGAATCAATGGGCCTGATCAAAGCCTAAACTTGATACAAAACATCAAAACGCCCGCTGCATCGCTGCAGCGGGCGTTTTTGTTTGCGATGGGTTAAAACCCATCCTACGCAGTGCGTTAACGCCTAATGTAACGCGACCGGCTGCATGTCATTTTCCAATGCCAAATGCACCGCCATTTCATTGGTGGCTACCAGCGCCAGTTGCTCGCCTTTGGCATTATGCACTGCAAACAACTGCTCCAATTCACCCGCCTGTTCGCGCAGCTCATCTGGCAAATCAGCCACTTCAATCGGTTTGACGTAAACCGTCTTGGCGGCCATCGCATTAAGATCAAATTTCGTATGCATCAGCTTATCCCTTCCGAATAGTGATTGTTTGAACGATGCGCTCTGGGACGGACCTGTTAAGATCAACGTGCAGCAATCCGTTTTCCATAATCGCCTCGCCGACGTCAACGCCGTCAGCCAATACGAATGATCGCTGAAACTGACGCGCTGCAATGCCACGGTGCAAAAATACGCGGTCCTCTGCGTCGTCAACCTGACGGCCACGGATCACCAGCGCATTGTCCTCGACCGTGATCGACAGATCGGCCATCGCAAATCCAGCCACAGCCAGCGTGATCCGGTAAGAATTCTCGGACGCCTGTTCGATATTATAAGGGGGATAACCGTCATTGCCGGTTTTCGCAGTGCGCTCGACCAACCGTTCAAGCTGTTCAAACCCCAACAGGAACGGATGCGTCCCCAAAGCTAATTTTGTCATCACACGTGTCCTTAAATCCAAGCGACATCTCTGTTTGGCCCCATTGCGGCGACCCGTAACAGAAATATGGGGACCAAACCGCCCGCCTGCAAGAGGAACCATTAGGAGGAATCACCCAAATGCGCGTATCAGCAGGGCTTACTACGGTAACGAGGGCCTCAATTTCATGAACAATTCAACCAATATGGAACAGATCGACGTGCTGCGCATCGAGCTTGCCGTGCTGCGCCAAGAACACCGGGACCTCGACGATGCAATCAGCGCCCTGCAAGACCGGCATGCAGCCGATGTTTTATCCATAAAACGGCTGAAAAAGCAAAAGCTTGCACTGAAAGACAAGATCTTTGCGTTGGAAGATAAAGTCACCCCTGATATCATCGCCTGAACGGCATTGCACCTTAGGTGCGCTTGCGTATTGCGCGGACGGCCCGCGTGGGTATAGTCCGGCTTTCTTATCCAACAGAGGATCACCATGACCCAACCTTTGGTCGGCATTATTATGGGCAGCCAATCCGATTGGCCGACCATGCGCGAAGCGGCAGATATGCTTGACGCGCTCGGCATTCCTTACGAGAAAAAGATCGTCTCGGCGCACCGGACACCCGACAGGCTTTGGGATTACGGCAAAACCGCAGCGGATCGCGGACTGCAAGTCATTATTGCAGGCGCAGGCGGTGCAGCCCACCTGCCCGGCATGATGGCGTCCAAAACCCGTGTGCCCGTCGTGGGTGTGCCTGTGCAAACCAAAGCATTGTCTGGGGTAGACAGCCTCTATTCGATCCTGCAAATGCCGCGCGGATTTCCTGTTGCGACAATGGCAATCGGGGCTGCTGGGGCCGCCAACGCAGGGTTGATGGCCGCTGGTATCCTCGCCCTTCAAGACAAAGATCTGGCCGCACGGCTTGACCAATGGCGCGCCGATCTGTCGGCCTCAATTCCGGATGAACCAACCGATGACTAACGTGACAACAATTGGGATTTTGGGCGGAGGTCAACTTGGGCGGATGCTTTCGGTGGCAGCCAGCCGTCTGGGGCTTAAAACCCACATCTTTGAACCAGGGGCAAACCCGCCCGCAGCCCATGTTGCAGATGCGGTGACAACCGCATCCTACGATGACCGCGCAGCGTTGACTAAATTCGCACAGTCCGTTGACGTCATCACATATGAATTCGAAAACATCCCGACATCTACACTTGATCTGCTCGAAACATTGCGGCCGATCCACCCCAACCGTCAGGCCTTGGCAACATCCCAAGACCGCCTGACCGAAAAGAACTTCCTGCAATCACTTGGCCTACAAACCGCCCCTTTCGCAACAGTCGACAACGCCGCCGACCTCGACGCGGCAATTGCACAAATCGGCACACCCGCGATCATGAAAACCCGCACCATGGGTTATGATGGCAAAGGCCAAGCACGGATCATGTCCCCCGACGACGCAACCCAAGCATTGGCGGACATGGCAAGCGCGCCCGCAATCCTTGAAGGGTTCGTAAACTTCAGCCACGAGGTATCCATCATTGGGGCACGCAGCGCAGACGGGGCCGTCTCCTGTTTCGATCCTGGTGAAAACGTACACGTCGACGGCATCTTGCGCACCACCACAGTGCCGGCAAAACTGACACCATCGCAACGGACTGATGCGGTTTTAATCGCGGCACGCATCTTGAACGAGCTCGACTATGTCGGCGTCATGGGGGTCGAATTATTCGTGACACCACAAGGGCTTATCGTGAACGAGATCGCGCCGCGGGTGCACAACTCCGGGCATTGGACGCAAAATGGCTGCACCATCGATCAGTTCGAACAACACATCAGGGCAGTCGCAGGCTGGCCCTTGGGCGACGGATCACGGCACAGCGATGTGGTGATGGAAAACCTGATCGGGAACGACATGGACCGACTGCCTGAACTGGCTAAGACGACAGCAGCGCTGCACCTTTACGGTAAGGCTGACGTTAAAGTGGGGCGCAAAATGGGCCACGTGAACCACGTCAAACCCAGCAAATAACGTTTAGTCGAACCCAAAAAGCACGCGACCAAGGCTCAGGCCTCGGTCAAAGCGACCACGCTCCAAAAACGCCATGACTTGGGCCATCACCACTGGGTTATTCATCATAAATGTATGTGTGACCGGCATGACAAGGTGATCAACCTCACCGAGCAAATGGGTGCTTTCAACCGAAACTTTGCCGTCATCAGGGCCATCAATCAGCGCGGAATAGACAGGGTTCAGACTGCGATTTCCGGCGATAATACCAACCTCAACCTCGGCCAGTCCAAGCGAATTAGGCAGGCTACTGTCCTCGGTGCCCAACTGTAATCCGGCGGGGCCGTTAACCCATTGAAACGGCTCGAAATCGCCAAAAATATCGACCAATTCAGACCCGCTATTTGGTGGGCCCAACATCACGACACGGCCCATATTTTCGGGGCGATGTGTGTTTAACCATGCGCGGACCAATATTCCGCCCATCGAATGGGTGACAAAATTGACCGTGGCGTCACCGCATGCGGCCACATCAACAGGCAGGTTTTCGTCCACCAGATGTTGAATCGTATCCTCAGTCGATGGATAGCCGCTGTTCACGACAATGTAACCGTTGCTTTCCAACACCAGTGCCATTGGGGCAAACGAGATCTCAGTGCGGGCAAGGCCGTGCAACATCACGATGCATTGCTCTTGGGCAGTGGCAGCCAGCGGCGACAGGATCAGGGCGATTGCGGATAAAATCATCTTCATGACCCACAGGTAACATCGCTACATCGATATTAAAGGGGCATAAGAACTGACCTTGCGTCTTTTGGCAAATCCCTGCCAAATAGCAGGCATGAAACGCCCCATTCGCCTCGCGACCCGCGCCATCATCATACACGAAAACCAACTACTGCTGGTGAACGCGTGGAAAGACCAATCTGATCTTTGGTGCGCACCCGGTGGCGGCGCAGAGCCGCACAGCAGCCTGCCCGACAATCTGGCGCGCGAAGTCATGGAAGAAACCGGCCTGACAGTTTGCGTCGGCGACGTTTGCCTGATCAACGAATTTCACGACCCAAAGGGCAGCTTTCACCAAACCGATATCTACTTTCGGTGCACCATTACGGACGGCGAAATCAGCGACACATGGATCGACCCCGAAGGCATCGTGACACAGCGCAAATGGGCAACGCGGGCGCAGATGAAGACCTTGCATATCAAGCCCGACAGCCTCGCATCCGTGGCATGGAATGAGACAGACGCAATCAGCTATGACGCGTTGGAGCCCATCGTACGTTAGACACGGCGATACCGCCCAAAACCAATACGCCGGCAGCGATCAAGCGAACGCTCACAGGTTCGGCCAAAAAGATGACGCCAGCCAAAACCGCGATCACAGGCACGCTTAACTGGGCAACAGCGGCCACCGTCGTCGGCAATTCTGGTAACACGCGGTACCACAACGCGTAGCCCATCCCAGATGTGACAGCCCCCGCGACAACCGCTGCCGCTATGCCGCCAATCGATAGAACACCGCCATTTGCCAACAACAGGCTGAGCGCGACAAGTGGCAAACACAAAATGAAATTTCCCGCCGATACAGCAAGCGGATCACGCGCACCCTGCCCCAAAATCGTATAGGCCGCCCAGCCCGCAGTGGCCGCGATCATCGCAAGCGTGCCTGCAAACGGAACCACCGCCGCGCCGCTGGGCCACAGCAACACGGCCAAACCAACTAACGCAAACGCAGCGCCGACCCAGCGCATCGTGGGCACAGACTGTCGCTTAAAGACGGCCCAACCGAACATCATCATCTGCAAAACGCCAAACAAGATAAGCGCCCCCAATCCAGCGCCAAGGCTCAGGTAAGCCCACGAAAAACCGATCATATAGACAGTTAAGGCCAGCGCACCGCGCCAGCGGTTTGGCAAATCAGCAAACGGGGAGTGGCCGCGTAGGGCCACCAAAACAGCCAACATCGTAGCGCCCGCAGCCACGCGAATGACAGCAAACACAAACGGGTCCATGCCAAATGTGGCCACGCCCACGCGGTTCAAAACCGAATTTGCAGCAAAGGCCGTCATGGTGACAGCAACAAGGAAAAAGAGTTTCATTTGTGATATGTGCGCCGATGTAGGATCGGTTTCAACCCATCACGCACCGCCAAAGGCGGCGGGATAGATCAACTCTTGGTCAGGGGCACCCGTGACACCAGCCAAGGCCAGATGTTCGTGCGGATAAGGGCCACGCAATTTCGCAGCAGCATCATGCGAAAATCCCGCTTTGCCGTAAAACGCTTGTGGACCCAACACGACAACAGGTGTTCCCGTCAGGCGGGCCCATTCAGTGAGCATCCCCATCATACGTTTGCCGTAGCCACGGCGCTGCACATCAGGGGCAATCGCGACAGGTGCAAGGCAAAGCCAGCCCTTTGGTTTGATCATATAAGACAGGGCGTAATAGCCAACAATCTGGTCACCCATCGGCATCACCTGTTCGCCGGCGATCAAACCAGACTTACGCAGCTTATGGATCAATTTGACTTCATCCGCGCGACCAAATGCAGCCGCGATCAGATCGTCCACCAGAGGTTCTTCACCACGTTTCAGATCGCGGGCAAAACTGGGCGTGTTGAACATGTAAAATCCTTTAGGGATGATGGGTTAAAACCTGTCTCTTATA
>OJHH01000689.1_pt1 | contig 11468 bp, 7 predicted proteins | sample 1594911 | NCBI WGS metagenome assembly OJHH01 (sample SAMN05416787, study PRJEB24817) | seawater metagenome | isolation source: Sea water | place: Canada:Atlantic | collected 2013-11
TACCAGCACATTGTTACAAGGCAGTGGTACCGCATGTGTTGAAGCTGTGCTAGGAAGTGCTATTGGCAATAACGATAAAATTTTAGTAATCGATAATGGCGCTTACGGCAAGCGCATGGCTGAAATATGTGAAGTACTTAAATTAAATTATCATGTGATTAAACTTGACGAAATTACAGCACCTAATGTTGATGATATCGCCTCAGTCTTAACTGCTGATATTGGCTTTACCCATTTAGCCATGGTGCACTGTGAAACAACTACAGGCATGTTAAATCCCATAGCGGCTGTAGCAGAACTTTGTCAACAACATAGCGTAACTTTTATTCTTGACGCTATGTCAAGTTTTGGTGGCATGACCTTTGATATTGGCGAACTCGATGTGGGCTTTATGATCAGCTCTGCGAATAAGTGTATTCAGGGTGTACCTGGCTTTGGTTTTGTCATAGCAAAACAAACATTGATGGAAGCATGCAAAGGCAAAGCCCGTTCGCTTAGCTTAGATTTGTATGGCCAATGGCATACCATGGAAACGTCTAATGGCAAATGGCGTTTTACTTCGCCAACCCATGTGGTAAGAGCCTTTGCACAAGCGATGAAAGAACTTAAGCAAGAAGGAGGTATTTCAGCAAGAGCGAACCGTTACGCCACCAACCAAACTCTATTAGTTGAAGGTATGCGTGAATTGGGCTTTGCTACCTTATTACCTGACGAACATCATTCACCTATCATTACTTCATTTTTATCACCAAATACCGCAGATTATGACTTTAAACGTTTCTATCAAGCATTAAAGCAACATGGTTTTGTGATTTATCCAGGTAAAGTATCAAATGCCGACTGTTTTAGAATTGGTAATATTGGTGAGATTTACCCTGAAGACATCAAACAATTGATTATCGCTATCGCACAAGCAAAATATTGGTAATTGGCATTAATTTATTAATATTTTCAATGAATTTTAGCAAATTGACATGAAAAGCCTAAACACTCAAGCAAAGTGTTTAGGCTATAAACTACTTTATAACCTATAACCTATAACCTATAACCTTTAAGGCATAGCTGGTATTAGTGACTATCAACCTTTATTTCTATCGCGCCATGTACCCAGTATTCAATGTTATAGTCGACTAACGTTTTTTCAGCCGCATAACGTTGTCTGATAATTTTTAAGCAAGATGCCCCGCTGTTTAAATTTAAAAGTTTAGCAATATGTTCAGGTAACGCTGTTACATATATGCTGCTACTCTCAGCTGTAATATTAACTTGATAATCATCTTGAAAAATAGCCGTAATTGAACCTGTTAAGTCTTTCTCAGGCAAGCCAATAAAGTCTTCAGCTAAACAGTAAATTTCTTCAACCATAACCGGACGCTCATCTAATGAGCGTACCCGACAAATTTCATATACATTTTTGGGTTGGTTAAATGCCAAATCAATCGTATCAAGTTGTAATTTTTTTGATTCATCGGTCTCTTGATTGATTTGACTGGAACTTGAGTGTAATTTTAGTTTTTCAATCGATACTAACCGTGTATTAGCAACAAAATTTTGATCATGTGCTAATTGATAAAAATTAACTTTCTGCACGGGATCCCACTGTAATCGTGGCGGACAAATAAACCAACCTTTACGATTTTGACGATAAATAAGACCTTCAGCTTCTAAGCGCATAAGCGCTTCGCGTACTGTAATTCTGGTTGAATGAAATTGTTCAAGTAGTTCGCGTTCAGACGGTAATTTTTTCATATCAGGCTGTTTAGCAATTAAGCTAAAAAGGTATTCACGTATCGCTTGATAAAGTAACATTTTTTCTTACTGCTCCATTAATTCTTGATAGTCATGCATATTGATAATACTTTATTAATCATTGATAACCATGGCGCTAAAGATACAGTAATAGCTTGTTCAGGTTTACCTAAATCATCGTATCGTCTTAACGCTACAGCTTGATGAAAAAAGGGCTTAAATTCAAATGATTTTTGCTGTTGTGCCGACATTGCACCTCCTTGTTGTTGCAAAGTTTGTTGGCTGGCGCAAGATAAAGGCGTTGTTATATTTATTTGCTCAATAGATTTTGCCGCGATATAACGTTTTGCTTCCACATGATAACGAATAGGTTGATAAACGCTAGCCGGAAACCCTTTTTGTTCCAGCCACACAGCGCCTATTTCAGCATGCTGAACATGCCCCCATTGATCTAAACCGTCAAGCTGTTGGTGATGCGCAATAAAATGGCCAATATCATGCAAAAACGCAGCAACAACTAATTCAACAGGGGCATTAGCCTGCTGTGCATGATAGGCGCAACTTATTGCATGCGTGAGTTGATCGCATTGCTCGCCATAGTGTTGACCGCCATATAAGGTAAATAGTTGCGCTATCGATTCACAAGTATCCGATACTTGCTGTTGATGTTGATGTGGTTGCATTGTTTTAGTTATTAAGTTGCTTTTAGTTATATTGGTTATATTAGTTAGCGCCAATACCAATCATTATTTATCCGCTTTACCCGCCGCAGCTGCAAACTTTGCTAATTGTAGATCATGCCATTTAGGTGATTGTTCGTTATCTTCGGCTTGCTCTTTTCTCAGCACCGCTTGCTTAACCAATTGAGCACCTAAATAACGAATAGGCTCAGGTGGAAATCCGCCTAAAGGCCCTTTCGCCATCGGCGATTTAGTCCATGCATTATCCAATTCAAGCACTAACGACGACAATATATCGCCCCCTAAGTAACTTTGCACCACACCATTACCTGAATAACCTAAACCATAAAAGACATTATTCTGGGGTGTTAGTGAACCAAAAAATGGCAATCCCGTTTTAGAACGATCAGAAGCGCCAGTCCAAGTTGTTTCGAATTCTGTTTTCAAGGTTGGAAAAAATTTATGAAAGGCTGTTGATAGCATGCCACCATATTGACTAGGTTGGTCAAAAGCAGGCAACATGTGATTGTTAAACGCAAAAAGATTACCACCTTTCCCTAACATTAAGCGACCGTCTTTAGTGGTACGGTAGTAATGTACAAATATGCGCGAGTCGGCAATAGCTTTGCCATGCGTTAAGCCAATGTCAACTAGTTGCTTTGGTATCGGCTTCGTTATTAACATATCAGAAGACACTAAGACAATATGACGATTAAAACGCTTAAAATGTTGTCCCATCCATGCATTTATCGCAAAGACCACTTTATCAGCAGTAATATTGGCATACGGTGTATTAACCACGACAGGCTCACCACAGACCATATCAAGATAAGGTGTGTGCTGATACACCTCAACGCCTATCGCTAACGCATGCTTAACTAACCCTAAAACCAACTTACCCGGATGCAAGCTTCCAGCAGCAGGCGTTTCAATACCCGCCACATTCAGTGCTGAGCCGGTTGTTTGTCTAATATATTCAGGATCACACGTTTTCCAGCGATTAATATTGTGCTGTTCAAGCAACGATAAAGGTTGTGCAACCGTTCGCTTTTGCGCCTGGTTAGTCGCGGTATAAATAGCACCGTCGGTTCTAATCTCTGCATCAATATGATGGCGCTGGCAAAATGAGTCGATATCAAATACCGCTTGTTCTGACGCCTTAACCAACCGAATAGCTTCTTCTGCGCCAAATAACGACAATAAGGAGTTAAATTTGGTAGAAAAAGTGAGCATACACCCTCCATTCCTACCCGATGCCCCTTGTCCACAGCGCCCTTTTTCAATAATAACAACTTTTAATTTAGGGTCTTGCTGTTTAAGCTTAATTGCGGTCCATAAGCCTGTATACCCGCCACCAACAATACAAACATCAGCTTTAATATCTTTGGTTAGTGTCGGCATATCAGGCATAACAACGTCTGATAATGCCTGTTGAAGCCAAAATGGGTGCTTTTGTTGGTAAATAGAACTCATGGCCTTACGTTTCTCACCCGCAATGACATTATTTGTTGAACAACATCAGCAGCATCAGCTAAAGAATCTACCACAAAATGAGCGCCAGCTTGATATAAGGTATCGTAAGCTTTTAGTTTTAATTGCGCTTGCTCTATTGCAGATAATGCTTGCCACTCTTGCTCAGTTAACCCTACCGCATTACCGGTTAAAGCAAGTCCAACAGTCCACATACCAGCATTAAGGCCTTCGCTAATTCCGGGAGCTGAATCGTCAAATTTTATACAGTTAGCCACATTGCTAACACCAAGTTCTTGCACATTTTGTAGCGCCATCCAAGGACCAGGACGAGAGCCGGCCTGCAAGTCGTCACTTGCAACCCAGCAATCAGGTTGATAGCCATAATCAGCAGCAACCGGTACAAGTACCTCCATCACTTCTCGCGGGTAACCCGAACATGAGCCTATTTTAATATTGTGGCTTTTTAACCAATTAATCGAATCTAACGCCCCGTCAATTGGCTTTGCATGGTCAACCACCTTTGCCTTTTGCAAAGGCATAAATGTTTTGTAAATTTCATCAACTACATCGTCAGTCATGGCTGAACCAAATTGCTGACACCAACGTTGATCAACACTAGGCAACTGCCCTAACGTTTTAATATGGTCCCATTTTCCCATTCCCATTGGAACGCGAGCTTCGTCTAATGAAATATCAAAATTATAGGCCTGTTTAAATGCTTCAACGAAAATGGTGGTTGGTGCAACCGAGCCATAATCAACAACAGTACCAGCCCAATCGAGTACAACCGCTTCAATTTTATTCATAGATAATTCCTTACAACGTTAATGTGTTTTTTATGGGTTAGTTCAGATGAAACAACCCATTAAATAACTAAATATTTGTTTCGCCCAAGGCAAGCTTAGTGCTTTGATGCTGAGGGGCTTCAGCGTTTATTTGCTTTTGAACTTTTAATTTATAACCAAAATAGGCCAACGAGCAGCACACTAAAACGCCACCAGCAACAGCCACGAAGTAACACAATTGGATAAAGAAATTTAACCAACTAATGTCAGGCGAGGCAAAAGTGCGATATAACAAAATACTGACACTACCCACATATCCAGCTGAATCAGCTAAATAAATCAGAAAACCAGCATTAGCGGTTGACCCTACCGCAGAAATCATTCGGTCAAACAAAAAGCAATTATAAGGAATGTAAGCAATGTATAACCCTGTGCCTAGCCATACCATCCAAGACTTTCCGTCTATCCATTGTTGTTGAAATGCAAACGTAGTCAGCCCTAGTAAGCAACAGCCTAATAAAATAAAACCATGATTAGTTAAAAAGGCTTTTACGTTATCTTTCACCATGACCATTGCAGCTAAAACAATCAACACCACACCCGCGATGCGTATCCCCGCGTAAGTAAAAATAGCTGGCTCTTCGCCATAACCAAGTGCTTGCCAGATTTCTGCTGAAAAGTTATCGCGAAAATCTCGTAAGCCAGTAAATAATAAAAAGCTTGTCACCAGTAAAATTAATCCGGGAGCATATTTTAAAAAGAATTTAAGCCGTTGTTGGCCGTTCATTGGCGCTCTTACTTGTCTGGCTAATTTGTCTTTTATTGAAGGCGCAGGGGTTTGCGAAAGAAAAAATACTGAGACAAACAAAGGAACAATAAAAATTGCGCCAGTGGTGGCGGGCATCCAATATTCAGACACTTGCATATCGACAAGTAACCACTGCCCTACGGTGCGCACTAAGCCAGAGGCAACAATAAAGGTTACACTTAAAAAAGCCCCTAAAATTTCAGAGGTTTTACGCCCTTCGAGGAAACTAAAAACGATCCCCCAAATCATGCCAAGTGGAATACCGTTAATAAACATCATCAGCGGTTTTACCGGCTCTGGTACCACAGCAAATAAGACCAATGCAAGTTGCGCTATCATCACCAAGCTAAGTAGCGTTATCGCTCTTCGGCTAGCGGTTAATTCTGATACAACTTTAATACCAATAAATTTCGACAGTAAATAGCCTAAAACCTGTGCTAATACTAAAACAACTTTAAAGTCCATCCCAAGAAAGTCGCCACCTTGTTCGTATGTTCCTACCGAAAATGGCTTTCTGAAAGCGTACATACAAAAATAGGTCATGAACGCAGCGCTTGACGCATAAATCACAAATATTGCGGTATGACAGCGTTGAAGATAAGAATGAAGAGCAGACATAAATTTTACCTAAACCTTGAGCAAATAACTTTTTACACGGTTATAAAAAGTAAATAACACTGGGAAGGGTACCCTTCCCAGTTGACAGTACGATTAAAAGAAGTCGTACTTAAAGCCAATTTGACCACGAATACCGTAGTATTCAATTTGGTTAGGTCGTTGCTCTGAGCCCGTAAAATACTGTAAAGGCTCGTCTGTTAGGTTATTCAATTCTAGATATACCATGGCATTATCATTAATATAATAAGAAGCCGTTGCATCAACACTGGTGTAATCACCGTAGTATGTGTCTAACGTGCTATTGCTACCATGATCTTCGATATATTCACCTTTGTGATTAACCGCCACACGTGCAGCAAAATCACCATTGTCGTAATAAAGCGCAAAGTTGTACAACTTGTCAGCCTGACGTGATATTTGCACTTTATCTTCACGACCTGGTATATCCATTTCAGAATCCATCAGAGTGAAATTAAAAGAGAAACCGAAATTATCAAGGCTATTATCAATAAAGCCTAAGCTTGAATTAGTCGCAAACTCTATACCATGTAACCAAGCATCATCACCATTTAATGGGCTTTTTACTGTTACTGATTGTCCTCGGTATGTGCCTTGAAAGCTTTGTGAAAATACCGGATCGATAATTTGCTTATAGAAGTAACCAAACGTTACAACGCCCGCATCATCAAAATAATGTTCATACATTAAGTCAAAATTATTAGCATAGGTTGGATCTAAGTTTGGATTCCCAGACTTTAATTGGTTTTCCATTTCTAAATAGGTCGCGCCAGGAGATAACTGACCAAAGTCTGGACGAGTGAAGCTTCGAGTTAACGCTAAGCGAACATTGCTTACATCATTGTGATGATAAGTAACGTGCAACGATGGCAAAACAGACCAATAATCTTTACCGCCTTTTTCTTGCTCTACGCTAGTGCCAGAGTCATTTTCTACCGCAACAAAACCATCAACATCTGTTTTGGTTTGAGTAGCACGGAGCCCACCTAACACGGTCCATTTATCTGACGCTTTGTAAGTTGCCATACCGTAAACTGACGTATGCGTTTCTTCTAAGTCAAAGTTACGGCTTAACCCACCACCGCTCTCTACCACTTCTGAATCACCCGATAAGAACGACAATTTGTGTTGGTTATCATTCCACCAACGCTTAAGGTCATTAACCGGAATAACTTTTGAAAAATGTGACTGGTAATCAATAGAGAAATCATTTAGAAATTCGGAACGCCCCGGCTGATCAACCAAAGAGACGCCAAGGTCATTAGCAACATCGGCCAACGTCGGCGTAGGGCCAAATTCAGCTTCGTTCCAACCGTAAAATTTGTCGTAAAAACTGGCATTACGTTCTTTCGAGCGATATTTAACACCTGTTTTTAACTCTAACTTTTCATTAAACGAATGAATTAAATCAAATTGTGCAACAATTTTGTCACGCTCTTTAATGTCTATGCCGTAAAGCTCAACATCAGCTAAAACCGCTTTAGTAGGGTCCATTTGCCAATTGCTAGGTAAGTGCATACCAATTTCTAGCGCAGGATCTGTACCACCATCAATTTCATTATAAATAAGCCCGCTGCCGGTTTGAACACCATCACGCATACCTACTTCATCATCAAAATCAACACCTTGCTTAAATTTAACAACATAATAAGCATTATCATCACCATTAGGAATATCGCCATATTCAAACTGGTTTTGGTAAGTACTTAATTTCCACTCAAAACGTGTATTGATATTAATGTCATACTCACCACCAATTTCTAAACCGCTCATTTCAGTGATCAATTCGTTATAAATATGCTGAAGTTCAACTCGGTTTTTATTATAACGAACGCGAGTTTTATAATGCGTTTCTTCATCAGATAATGTCCCGTACATGGCTTTAGCATATACAAGTCCATCGTCTAACAAATATTCACCCGCAAGGTTCAAACCATAAGTAGCGCGCGTGCCGGTATAGTCACGTAGCTCTAAACGATGAACACCTGCAACACCGTCGCTGTCAATTTCACGACGAGGTTCATAGTTATCGGTAGCCCAGTCACGTTCCCAACCCGTTGCGTTAATAATAAAACCAAACTTACCATCTTCAGAACGGTCACCATATAAGACATTAAATGAATGGCTACCGCCTTCAGCTTTTTCTGCACGGCCAACACCAATATTTAATGATAGAGTTCTCTCGTCAGGTGCCCTGCGGGTAGTAAAGTTAATATTACCGCCAATGGCATCACCTTCCATATCAGGGGTAATCGCTTTTGATACTTCAACAAGTTCAATCATGTCAGTTGGGAAAAAATCGAAGGCAACCGCTCGGCTAGTTGTTTCTTCTTCAGCAGTTGGTAAACGGTCACCATTAATTGAAGTTGAATTCCATTGTGCAGGTAAGCCACGAACAGCAACAAAACGCCCTTCGCCTTGGTCACGTTCAATAGAAACGCCCGGCATACGTTGAACAGCTTCGGCCGCATTACGGTCAGGCAATTTACCAATACCGTCTGCTGACATCACATTTTTAATGTTGTTAGCTTCTTTTTGCATATTCATGGCCATCATAGTGCCACGACGCATGTAACCTACAGCGACCACTTCTTCCATGGTTTGATCATTGACATTTACGGTTAAATTACCCAGTTCAACCAATTTATTGTCAATAACGCTTATATCAAAGTTACTTGACGGATAGCCAAGATATTCAATACGTAATGTATGATCACCTGCAGGTAAATGATTTAAACTGAATTGACCTTTGTGGTCTGTTGCAGTTTGCATTGTAGTACCTACAACAGTAATTTTTGCTCCGGATAAAGCACCAGATTGATCTAATACAGCGCCAAAAATAGCGCCATCAGCAAAAGAATTAAAACTGCTTAATGCTAAGAGACTTGCGGCAATTGGTGTTAGCTTTCTCATGTTATTCCCTGTGTTCTATTTTAGATTATCATTAAATCTGGTCTAGACCAAAACATTTAACATAGTCTATGGGGAATTTATGACATTAATATTTCAGAAAATTGAAAAATCATATTTTAATGATTGCGTAAAAATACATTCGCTTCAGGAGTTATGGGTATATCCCCGTCACACTTGAATATAGTTATTCTATATGAAGGGAATTATCGACGGTTTAAAGGTTGTGAGAATATTGCATATTCTCATGCATCGCGATCACCTAATACCATCTAAGCCGATCATCTAATACTATTCATCGCGATCACTCAATACCATCGATGCCGATCACTTTTCGGTCAAAATGGTATTGAGTGATCGGCTTGAATGGTATCGTTCAATTTATACTCATTTTTGTCTATCCAGTAGGTGTTTTTAACCGTTATTCTTTTCATTTTTGATGATGAGAATAACCATGCCAACGGCACCTATTTCAATGCGTAAACTTAAAGAGATTTTAAGACTAAAATACGACTGTAAACTCAGTCATCGAAAGATAGCAAACAGCTTATCTATTTCGCCTTCAATTGTTTCTAAGTATGCCTGTAAATCAGCAGAGCTAGGCATCACTTGCTGGCCGCTTGATGGCAAGTGGGATGATCATTCTCTGCAACGAGCATTCTTCAAAACAAAGCCCCGACTTAAAGGCTTTAGTATTCCTGACTGGTCATTAGTTCAGCAGGAGCTTCGACCCAAAACGATGACACTATTACTGCTTTGGCAAGAATACAAAGAGCGACACGAGGAAGGTTTTTACAGTTATACCCATTTCTGCCGCCAGTACAAAGCATGGCTTAAATGTCAAAAACCCTCGATGCGACAAAATCATAAAGCAGGTGAAAAACTGTTTGTAGATTATTGTGGCCCCACCATGAATATTGTTAATGGAAGTACAGGTGAATGCCTTACTGCACAGGTGTTTGTCGCGGTCATGGGCGCTTCGAACTACACTTATGCTGAAGCAACCTATAGTCAAAAGCTCGAAGATTGGGTGATGAGTCATGCTCGCTGTTTTGAGTTTCTTGGTGGTGTGCCAGAGTTGGTGATCCCTGACAACTTAAAAAGTGCGGTAACTAAACCTTGTCGATATGAGCCTGATTTAAATCCAACATACCAACAATTGGCGACACACTACAATACTGTCATAGTGCCTGCTAGACCTTATAAACCCAAGGATAAAGCCAAAGCAGAAGTGGGTGTGCAAATTGTCGAACGCTGGATAATGGCACGGCTTCGCAATGAAACCTTCTTTAGCTTGCGCCAATTAAACCTAAAGATACAAGAACTGCTTATCGACTTAAACCAGCGGAAAATGAAGAAGCACCCTGGTTCAAGGCTCAGTCAGTTTGAATCCATTGATAAACCTGCACTCAAACCACTACCAACACAGGCTTACAGCTACACCTTAGTGAGGCAAGTGAGTGTGCATATCGATTATCATATTGAGATTGAAAAACACTATTACTCGGTGCCACATACCTTGATCAAGCAAAAGCTTGAAGCCCATGCCACAGGGCAACTGGTGACACTTTACCATCAAGGCGTTCAAGTAGCTGTTCACCCAAGATCACACCGAGAAGGTGCACACACTACGCTTGATCTGCATATGCCAATCGCTCATCAAAAACAGCAAAAATGGACACCTCAACGATTTGAGCGTTGGGCTGCTAAATTCGGTGGCTCAACTGAGCAGTTTGTTATGCAATTGATGCAAGCTAAAAAGCATCCAGAGCAAAGCTATCGCGCTTGTATGGGCTTATTGAGCCTAGGTAAAAAGTTTACCGACCAACGGCTTGAAGCTGCCTGTTATCGCGCTTTAGCCACAGGTGTGACTCGTGTAAAGCAAGTAAAAACTATCTTAGAAAAAGGCTTAGATAAACAAGCATTACCTGAAGAGCAAGGCGATTTACTGCGAGATATTGACCATCAAAATATCCGTGGTAACCACTATTACCATTAAACCAAAATTCATAAAACAAAGGAAAAATTATGCAAAATATAACTCAACAAGTAAGTAGTCAATTAAGTAACTTAAAGCTAAGCGGCATACGTGATGCGCTAGTGCAGCAGCATGAGCAGCCAAATTTATACGTAGAGCAAAGTTTCGAGGAGCGGCTGAGTTTACTGCTTGAACATGAAATAACGCAACGAGATCAACGTAAAATAGATCGCCTCACTCGCCAAGCTAAATTCAGAGTTAGTGGCACGCTTGCCCAATTAAACTATGGCGCAGAGCGTCAATTAGATAAAACACAGATCCGTTCATTGGCACAAGGCGAATGGCTTCGCCTTCATCAAAACATATTGATCACGGGGGCAACGGGATGTGGAAAAACATATTTAGCTTGTGCGCTTGGTCATAATCACTGCCAGCAAGGGAGCAGTGTT
>OJHH01000690.1_pt1 | contig 11468 bp, 8 predicted proteins | sample 1594911 | NCBI WGS metagenome assembly OJHH01 (sample SAMN05416787, study PRJEB24817) | seawater metagenome | isolation source: Sea water | place: Canada:Atlantic | collected 2013-11
CAGTGCGATCATGCCCCTTGCGCCCAATGACCTGCCGCGCCCAAGCGAGCCCACGCAACACCTGACATTGACGATGATGGGCGGTGCTATGGCAAAACGCCACGACGGCGACAACATCTGGGCCTTTAACAACGTATCGGATCTGCAAGCAGAGCCTTTTGGGTCTTTTAGGCGTGGCGAAACAGCGCGCATAACGATCGAGAATGACACAGCGTTCCCCCATGGCATGCATCTTCACGGGCACCATTTTATTGAGGTTGGCGTCGACGGAACGTTTGGCGATTTGCGCGATACGACATTGGTTGCTGCTGGCGAAAGCCGCGACATAATCTGTGTTTTCGACAACCCAGGACGATGGATGTTCCACTGCCATATGCTAAGCCATGCTGCCGGCGGGATGCGGACTTGGGTGAATGTCGCATGAGGTACATCGTCGCTTGATGGTTGAAGCGTGTAGCTTGCGATAAAAATTTTACCATTTGATAAAATTTTGTTTTGTGCCAAGGTGCAGGTCAGAAATTGCCGTTGGAGTAGCCATGAATAGCCAATTCACACCCGGTGTCGTACCTAAGCGACTAAGCACCGAAGACCTGTCGCATAATTTTGATGACCTGCACGCGCCCCTTGTTGTGCACGAGGCGGCAGTGGCGGCGGATCGCTGTTATTTCTGCCATGACGCGCCCTGCGTCACTGCGTGCCCGACAGATATCGACATCCCGCTGTTCATCAGACAGATCAGTACGGGTACTCCTGAAGCCGCTGCCAAGACGATCTTTGACATGAATATTCTGGGCGGTATGTGTGCCCGTGTTTGTCCAACAGAAGAGCTGTGCGAAGAGGCCTGCGTGCGCGAATTGGCCGAAGGCAAACCAGTTGAGATTGGCCGCCTTCAGCGGTTTGCGACAGACACATTGATGAAAAGCGGCGTGCATCCATTTAACCGCGCTGACCCAACTGGCAAACGTGTTGCCGTTGTTGGCGCGGGCCCCGCTGGTCTTTCATGTGCGCACAGGCTTGCGCTGCTGGGGCACGACGTCACCGTCTATGATGCGCGCCCAAAGGCGGGCGGCCTGAATGAATTCGGGATCGCTGCCTACAAATCGACGGACGACTTTGCTGCCCGCGAAGTCGACTGGTTGATGTCCATTGGTGGCATTACCATTGAAACGGGTAAAGCACTTGGTGATGCGCTTAACCTCGACGCAATTTCAGCCGATTTTGACGCGGTCTTCCTTGGTGTTGGTCTCGGCGGTGTGAACGCGATGGGTATTGCTGGCGATGATTTGGATGGCGTGTCCGATGCTGTCTCGTTCATCGAAGACCTGCGTCAAGCATCCGATCTGTCTGCCTTGCCCGTTGGCCGTAACGTCGTGGTTATCGGCGGTGGTATGACCGCCGTTGATGCCGCAGTTCAATCAAAACTGCTTGGGGCTGAACAGGTCACAATTGCGTATCGCCGTGGTCGTGAAGCCATGAGCGCAAGCAGATACGAGCAAGATCTTGCAGCGTCCCATGGTGTCAAACTGATGTTCAATGTCAAACCAAATGCGGTGCACGGAAATGGTGCCGCCGCAGAGGTCGAGCTGGAATATACCCAGATTATTGATGGCAAACTTAGTGGAACTGGTGAAAACATGCGCATCGCTGCCGATCAGGTTTTCCGCGCTATTGGTCAAACATTGACGATGGATGGCGGGCTTGCGTTGGAAGGCCGGAAAATCGCGGTGACTGACACTGGTCGCACAAGCCGTGATGGCGTGTGGGCTGGTGGCGATTGTTCTTCTGGCGGGAACGACCTGACGGTGACAGCCGTCGCCGAAGGTCGCGACGCCGCGATGGACATTCATGCAACCCTGACTGGAGATGTATAACTATGGCTGATCTAACAACAGAGTTTTTAGGCATCAAAAGCCCGAACCCGTTCTGGCTCGCCTCTGCGCCACCAACGGATAAAGAATACAACGTCCGCCGTGCATTCGAGGCCGGATGGGGCGGTGTGGTCTGGAAAACGCTCGGCTCTGAAGGCCCGCCCGTCGTCAACGTAAATGGCCCGCGATACGGTGTCGTGCACGGTGCTGATCGCCGCGTCCTTGGCCTCAATAACATTGAGCTGATTACCGACCGCGATCTTTTCGTGAACTTAGAAGAGATCAAGCGCGTCAAAGCTGACTATCCAGATCGGGCCATAATCGTGTCCTTGATGGTGCCTTGTGAAGAGGACGCTTGGAAAGCGATCCTGCCGCTGGTTGAGGAAACAGGTGCCGACGGTATCGAGCTTAACTTTGGCTGCCCGCATGGCATGGCCGAACGCGGTATGGGCGCTGCTGTGGGGCAAGTGCCCGAATACATCGAGATGGTAACGCGCTGGTGTAAGCAATATTATTCCAAGCCAGTGATCGTGAAACTGACACCGAATATCACCGACATCTGCCAGCCTGCTGCGGCGGCAATGCGTGGTGGTGCTGATGCGGTGTCGCTGATCAACACAATCAATTCAATCATTTCCGTTGACCTTGATCAAATGGCGCCAGCCCCGACAATTGGCGGCAAAGGCACGCATGGCGGCTATTGTGGTCCAGCGGTAAAGCCGATTGCGATGAACATGGTCGCTGAAATTGCGCGGTCTCCCGAAACGGCAGGTCTTCCGATGTCCGGCATTGGTGGGATCACGACATGGCGCGATGCCGCTGAATATATCGCACTTGGCTGTGGCAACGTGCAGGTTTGCACGGCGGCAATGACCTATGGTTTTAAGGTCGTCCAAGAGATGATCAGCGGGCTTGAGCAATGGATGGACGAAAAAGGCCACACGTCGATTGATGACTTCATGGGCAGCGCAATTCCCAACGTCGTTGATTGGCAGCACCTTGATCTGAACTACATCGCAAAAGCGTCGATCAACCAAGACGACTGCATCAGTTGCGGACGTTGTTACGCGGCGTGTGAAGACACATCACACCAAGCTATCGCAATGACTGCGGATCGTAAGTTTAGCGTGATCGATGCCGAATGCGTGGCGTGTAACCTGTGCGTTGAAGTCTGCCCCGTTGAAAATTGCATCACTATGGTGGAACAACAACCTGGCACGACCGATCCACGTACTGGCAACGTTGTCGTGGATACCTACGCCAATTGGACAACGCACCCAAACAATCCTTCAGCAACCGCTGCTGAGTAAATAAATTCAATAAGGCCGGAATGTGATCCGGCCTTATTGCGGTGCCCGCGCGTGCATTGTCCTTGACTGGTATCCGGCCTCTGCTAGCCTCGTTTTACCAGTCGGTCAAAAACCACATTACCACGTGAGACTAATCAAGCTGTACAATGAGGGAAAAAAAGATGGCTGCCATCGGCGAAAATCTTAAGATTAACGGCGAGCGCCTATGGGACAGCCTAATGGATATGGCCAAAATTGGCCCCGGCATTGCGGGCGGTAACAATCGCCAAACAGTGACCGACGAAGACGGTGAAGGCCGCGCACTTTTCCAAACGTGGTGCAAGGCCGCTGGCTGCACGATGGGTCTTGACCAGATGGGCAATATGTTTGCGCGCCGCGCCGGGACCGACCCAGATGCGCTGCCAGTTTATATGGGCTCGCACCTTGATACGCAGCCGACGGGCGGTAAATATGACGGTGTCTTGGGCGTTTTGTCCGGCCTTGAAGTCATCCGCACGCTCAACGATCTTGATATCAAAACCAAGCACCCGATTGTGGTGACGAACTTCACCAACGAAGAAGGCACCCGTTTCGCGCCAGCAATGCTGTCATCCGGCGTATTTGCTGGGTTGCACACCCAAGACTGGGCATATGAGCGCGAGGATGCCGAAGGTAAGAAATTCGGAGATGAGCTAAAGCGAATTGGCTGGCGCGGCGATGAGGAAACTGGCGCGCGTAAGATGCATGCGTTCTTTGAATTGCACATCGAGCAGGGGCCAATTCTGGAAGCAGAAGGCAAAGAAATTGGTGTCGTGACGCACGGCCAAGGTCTGTCTTGGACCCAGTTGACGGTTATCGGCAACGAAAGCCATACGGGGTCGACGCCGATGCCAATGCGCAAAAATGCAGGCCTCGCGATGTCGCGTATCCTTTGTAAGGTCGAAGACATCGCAATGAGCCATGCGCCCCACGCCGTTGGTGCTGCGGGTCATATCGACATCTCGCCAAATTCCCGCAATGTCATTCCAGGCAAGGCCGTTTTCACCATCGATTTCCGGTCGCCTGATCTGGCTGTTATCGAAGACATGGAGGCCCGCTTGCGGGTCGATGCACAAGCGATTTGCGATGATATGGGCATGGAAGTCATCTTTGAAAAAGTCGGCGGATTTGACCCCGTCACGTTTGATGAAACCTGCGTCAGCGCCGTGCGAGCAGCCGCAGAACGGCTTGGCTATTCGCATATGAACCTGATTTCAGGTGCCGGCCATGATGCGTGCTGGGTCAATCGCGTGGCGCCGACTGCGATGATCATGTGCCCATGTGTCGGTGGTCTTAGCCACAATGAGGCAGAAGACATTAGCCCTGAATGGGCGGCGGCTGGTACAGATGTGCTGCTGCACGCCGTGCTGGAAACGGCGCAAGTTGTCTCTGGCTAAAAAGCACTATCCGCTTAAACTCGACCATAATCGCGAAGCCACCAAGGTGGCTCAGGAAAGGAAAAACCCATGACCAAAGTGATCAAGAACGGCACGATCGTCACAGCTGATCTGACCTATAAGGCGGATGTGCTGATCCAAGACGGCAAGATCATTGAGATTGGGCCAAACCTGTCTGGTGACGAACAGCTTGATGCGACGGGTTGCTATGTCATGCCCGGTGGCATTGACCCGCATACGCACCTCGAGATGCCGTTTATGGGAACCTATTCCACCGATGATTTTGAAAGCGGGACACGTGCCGCTCTTGCTGGCGGGACCACGATGGTCGTTGACTTTGCGCTGCCGTCACCTGGTCAGGGACTGCATGATGCCTTGCAAATGTGGGACAACAAGTCGACCCGTGCGAACTGTGACTATTCATTCCACATGGCGGTGACATGGTGGGGTGAACAGGTTTTCAACGAGATGGAATCGGTCATCAAAGACCGCGGCATCAACACCTTCAAACACTTTCTCGCCTATAAGGGCGCGTTGATGGTGAACGACGACGAAATGTATTCTTCGTTCAGCCGCATCGGCGAACTTGGTGGCATCGCGATGGTGCATGCTGAAAACGGCGACGTCGTTGCGGAACTTAGCGCGAAACTGCTGGCCGCAGGCAATACAGGGCCTGAGGCCCACGCCTATTCCCGCCCGACCCAAGTTGAGGGCGAAGCCACGAACCGCGCAATCATGATCGCCGATATGGCCGGTGTGCCACTGTATGTAGTGCACACATCATGCGAAGAAGCCCACGAAGCGATCCGCCGCGCGAAAATGCAAGGCAAGCGCGTCTGGGGAGAGCCGCTAATTCAGCACCTCACCTTGGACGAAAGTGAATATTTCAACAAAGATTGGGACCACGCCGCCCGCCGCGTCATGTCCCCGCCGTTTCGCAATAAGCAGCACCAAGACAGCCTGTGGGCGGGTCTTCAGGCTGGCACATTGTCTGTTGTCGCAACGGACCACTGCGCGTTCACGACAGAGCAGAAACGCAACGGTATCGGTGACTTTACAAAAATCCCGAACGGCACTGGTGGGCTTGAGGACCGGATGCCGATGCTTTGGACACACGGCGTCAACACAGGCCGCCTGACGATGAACGAATTTGTGGCGGTGACATCGACGAACATCGCCAAAATCCTGAACTGCTACCCTCAAAAGGGCGCGGTGCTGGTTGGGGCGGATGCAGACATCGTGGTCTGGGACCCAGAAAAATCCAAGACAATTACCGCGGGCGATCAACAATCGGCAATCGACTACAACGTGTTTGAAGGCAAAGAAGTCAAAGGCCTGCCGCGATTTACACTGACACGCGGACATGTCGCGATCCACGACGGCGAAATCCGGACCCAAGAAGGCGCTGGTAAGTTTGTCAAACGCGAAGGAAACACAGCCACCAACAAGGCACTGTCAGCGTGGAAAGATCTGACCGCGCCACGTCCGGTGGAACGAACAGGCATTCCTGCCAGCGGCGTTTAAAAGGATAAGCCAGCTTTGAGCCAGCAAACTATAATCACAGCGCGAAATCTTGATCTGACGTTTGAAACAAACGACGGCCCTGTGCATGCACTAAAAGATGTGAATCTCGATATCAACAAAGGCGACTTTGTCAGTTTCATTGGGCCGTCTGGCTGTGGCAAGACGACGTTTCTGCGGTGTATTGCGGGGCTAGAAACACCAACAGCGGGTGAGATTTCCGTGAACGGGATGACCCCTGATGAAGCACGCCGCGCGCGGGCTTATGGCTATGTATTCCAAGCGGCGGGGCTTTATCCTTGGCGCACTATCGGTGGCAACATCAAATTGCCGTTGGAGATCATGGGTTTTGATAAGGCCGAGCAATCAGATCGAGTCAAACGCGTCCTTGATCTTGTGGATCTCACTGGCTTTGATCGCAAGTTTCCTTGGCAGCTTTCTGGTGGCATGCAGCAGCGGGCATCAATCGCGCGCGCCTTGGCATTTGACGCTGATATCTTGCTGATGGACGAACCGTTTGGCGCGCTCGACGAAATCGTCCGTGATCACCTGAACGAGCAGCTATTGCAGCTTTGGGCGCGCACCGAAAAGACAATTGCCTTCGTGACCCACTCGATTCCAGAGGCAGTGTACCTGTCGACAAAGATTGTCGTGATGTCCCCACGCCCCGGACGTATCTCGGACGTGATCGAAAGCACATTACCACGCGAACGCCCGCTCGACATTCGCGACAGCCCCGAATTCATCGAAATCGCCCACCGTGTGCGCGATGGACTGCGGGCAGGGCACTCTGATGACGTCTAGAATACTCCATCATAAATGCGGTGGCACTGAATGAAGTCAGTGCTTCCAATTTTGACTGTCATTGCGGCGATTTTGCTGTTCTGGGTCGTCTGCGTTGTTCCGATGAACATGCATCTTGTCGCCGATCAGGCCCAACGCGACGCGCTGGTGGTGACCCCAGACACACCCGCTGCACGGCAAGACTATTCCGGTGTCGGCCTTGCCCTGCGCAACACACATTTGATCCCGCTGACCTATAATTATGTCCGGCCACGCCTGCCGTCGCCGCATCAGGTCGCTGGTGAAATGTACAAAACGATTTTTGGACAAAGGATCACGTCAAAGCGGAGCCTTGTTTTCCATGGCTGGGTAACTTTGGCCCCGACGTTGCTTGGGTTTTTAATCGGCACAACCCTTGGGATTTTACTGGCCGTTGGCATTGTTTACAGTCGCGTGATGGACCTATCAGTGATGCCGTGGGCCATCGTCAGTCAAACCATTCCAATCCTTGCGCTCGCGCCGATGGTCATTGTTGTTCTGGGGTCGATGGGAGTTCAGGGGCTGATCCCGAAATCCATAATCGCGGCCTACCTGTCGTTCTTTCCCGTCGTCGTTGGCATGGTAAAAGGGTTGCGAAGCCCTGACTCAATGCAGCTCGATCTACTGCGCACTTATAGTGCTTCAAAGTCACAAGGCTTCTGGGCGCTGCGGCTTCCTGCATCCGCACCTTACCTGTTCGCATCCCTGAAGATCGGAATTTCGGCGTCACTCGTCGGCACGATCGTGGCGGAACTACCGACAGGTGCCAGAGCAGGCTTTGGTGCGCGTATGCTTGTCGGCGACCAATACGGACAACCGCTTGTATCATGGGCTGCGCTATTTGCGGCAGCGATCACAGCTGCGGCGCTGGTTGGCATCTTTAGCGTGATTGAACGGATTACCCTGAAACGCATGGGGATGAACGCGTCATGATGGCAATTCTTGGCGCATTGGTGGTTTGGGGGGCTGGTTGGTATCTCAACATTCGGCTGGCCAATGGACCGTATTCAAACAACCCGTTTGTAAAAGCCCTTATTCCGGCAATATTCGGGATCACGCTGATCCTTGTGTGGGAACTGCTTGTTTGGGCATTTGACATAAACCCTGTGATCCTGCCTGCGCCATCATCCATCGGTGCGCGCTTGATGGTTGAAGGCCCGCGCCTTTGGGCGGATTTCCAGCAAACGATCATCAAGGGCGCGATGACTGGCTATATCTTTGGCGGGCTCGCTGCGTTTGGTGTCGCGATCCTTGCGGACCGGTCAGATTTTCTGACGCGCGGCATCTTGCCTGTTGGCGGCTTTATGGCGGCGCTACCGATTGTGGGCACAGCGCCAATTTTCGTAAAATGGCTTGGTAGTGATTGGGAATCCAAAGCTGCGGTTGTCGCAGTGATGGTGTTCTTTCCAATTCTGGTGAACACTGTCGCAGGTTTGAAAGACACCAGCGCGATGCAGCGCGACCTGATGCGGACTTACGGCGCTGGTTATTGGCCGACATTGTTTAAGCTGCGTCTGCCCGCCGCGATGCCGTTTATTTTCAACGGACTTAAGATCGCGACGACATTGGCCCTGATCGGGGCGATTGTTGCTGAATTTTTCGGCTCTCCCACGGTTGGGATGGGCTTTCGGATATCAACCAGCTTTGGGCAGCTTGCGCTGGACATGGTCTGGGCAGAAATTGTTATCGCGGCCCTTGCGGGCAGTGGATTCTATGGAGCGATGACTTTGATCGAAAAACGGGTAACTTTCTGGCACCCTTCACAACGATAGATACGACGCCGAAACGGCGCATTTATTTCAACAAGGAGAAGAGAAATGAAAAAGATGATGATGGCAGCGGCACTTGCCGCAGGCATGGGCGGAACCACCGCGCTTGCAGACAGCCACGCCGATACGGTGACACTGCAGTTGCAGTGGGTCACACAAGCACAGTTTGCGGGCTACTATGTGGCACTTGATAAAGGCTTCTATGAAGCAGAAGGCCTCGATGTCACCGTTCTGGCTGGTGGCCCTGATATTGCGCCACCTCAGGTCCTTGCAGGCGGCGGCGCTGATGCGATGCTGAACTGGATGCCGTCCGCATTGGCTGCACGTGAAAAAGGTCTGCCGGTCGTGAACATCGCACAGCCATTCAAAACATCCGGCCTGATGCTGACCTGCTGGAAAGATACCGGAATCACATCGGTTGCTGACTTTAAGGGCAAGACCATCGGCGTTTGGTTCTTCGGCAACGAATACCCGTTCCTGTCATGGATGTCGCAAGAAGGTATTTCCACAGACGGTGGTGAAGATGGCGTGACTGTTCTTAAGCAGGGTTTCAACGTTGATCCGCTTTTGAACCGCGAAGCCGATTGCATCTCGACCATGACCTATAATGAATATGGTCAGGTGATTGACGCAGGTGTGAACCCCGACGAGCTGGTGACATTCAAGTACGAAGAGCAAGGCGTCGCGACGCTTGAGGACGGCATCTATGTGCTGGAAGACAATCTTGATGATCCGGTGTTCGTCAATAAAATGGTCCGCTTTGTGCGCGCTTCAATGGCTGGCTGGAAATACGCAGAAGCCAATCCAGAAGAGGCCGCAGGCATCATCTTGGACAACGACGAAACAGGTGCACAGACCGAAGCGGCACAAGTTCGTATGATGGGCGAGATTGCAAAGCTGACGGCCGGTTCAAACGGTGCACTTGATCCTGCTGACTACGAGCGGACAGTGGCGACATTGCTCGGTGGTGGTTCTGACCCAGTGATCTCTGAAGCACCAACAGGCGCGTGGACACACGTGATTACAGATGAAGCGCTGAACTAAGCAAATCGTCATTAAGACAACGCGCCTCGACCTTCTGGTCGGGGCGTTTTTTTTGGCGTCATGTCGGTGGGGTCCTGCCCAGCCCGAAAAAGGGAATGACAGTCGGAATCGGCTAGAATCGATGATCGCGATCGCGCCGAGTCGAATCTGAACGGGGACAGGGCGCTGTGTGAATCACTTTTTGGCCTCAATGCGCGTGAATCGGAGGCATTCGGCGGGTAGCCCAGCAATTAGTCGCGCTAACGGTGTATTCAATCGATGTATTGAGCCCCGAAAAACGATGCAAAGCACTAATTCCCAATTAGAATTTTCGCACAAACCCCTTATTTTATTGGCGATCCAAGATCTTTTACTAAAAGGTTCATGTTTTGTGTAAATAGGGGTTGCGGGTCTATGTTACTAACTCTAGAACCCCCCTTACCGGACGAGCAGAGACGCTCTGACGGGGCAGCGGAAGGAACGAAGTGGAGACGCGGAGTTGCAGAAGTTGGGAAAATTCGGAGTAAGACCTGGCGGCGCGCCAAGAGAGATTTAGGCGCACTGGTTTGTTTTTGTCTCCAACGTTGTTTGAAATATTTAATATCTGAAGAGATATGTGGGCGGTTTGGTTCAGTTCGATGGATCAGACGTCTGTATATCAACGCTAGTAGAGTTTCGGCTCGATGATCTAGTGTCAGCTTCACTGTTTGTATGGCTCTTGGTTAACTTTGTTAACTGAAAGTACATCAAACAGAGAAAATGCAGATTGGTTTCAGTAAGGCCAATTTGTAGATGTGCAGAGGTTCGAACGTCAAGGATTGCAGTGTAAACTGCATTCAACTTGAGAGTTTGATCCTGGCTCAGAACGAACGCTGGCGGCAGGCCTAACACATGCAAGTCGAGCGCTTCACTTCGGTGAGGAGCGGCGGACGGGTTAGTAACGCGTGGGAATATACCCTTCACTATGGAATAGCCTCGGGAAACTGAGAGTAATACCATATACGCCCTTCGGGGGAAAGATTTATCGGTGAAGGATTAGCCCGCGTAAGATTAGATAGTTGGTGGGGTAATGGCCTACCAAGTCTACGATCTTTAGCTGGTTTGAGAGGATGATCAGCAACACTGGGACTGAGACACGGCCCAGACTCCTACGGGAGGCAGCAGTGGGGAATCTTAGACAATGGGCGCAAGCCTGATCTAGCCATGCCGCGTGAGTGACGAAGGTCTTAGGATCGTAAAGCTCTTTCGCCAGAGATGATAATGACAGTATCTGGTAAAGAAACCCCGGCTAACTCCGTGCCAGCAGCCGCGGTAATACGGAGGGGGTTAGCGTTGTTCGGAATTACTGGGCGTAAAGCGTACGTAGGCGGATTGGAAAGTAGGGGGTGAAATCCCAGGGCTCAACCCTGGAACTGCCTCCTAAACTATCAGTCTAGAGTTCGAGAGAGGTGAGTGGAATTCCAAGTGTAGAGGTGAAATTCGTAGATATTTGGAGGAACACCAGTGGCGAAGGCGGCTCACTGGCTCGATACTGACGCTGAGGTACGAAAGTGTGGGGAGCAAACAGGATTAGATACCCTGGTAGTCCACACCGTAAACGATGAATGCCAGTCGTCGGGGAGCTTGCTCTTCGGTGACACACCTAACGGATTAAGCATTCCGCCTGGGGAGTACGGTCGCAAGATTAAAACTCAAAGGAATTGACGGGGGCCCGCACAAGCGGTGGAGCATGTGGTTTAA
>OJHH01000695.1_pt1 | contig 11425 bp, 11 predicted proteins | sample 1594911 | NCBI WGS metagenome assembly OJHH01 (sample SAMN05416787, study PRJEB24817) | seawater metagenome | isolation source: Sea water | place: Canada:Atlantic | collected 2013-11
TCTACACCTCTCTATTCGTCGGCAGCGTCAGATGTGTATAAGAGACAGACCCGATCGGGCATGGCAGGGATGAGATCACCCACGCGTGCAAACAATGGCGCGAAAGGCTCAATGGTTGCTTCCTGGCCAAAGTTTCGCTGCAAGACACCGCCCAGAACTTCTGCATGGGCACGCAGCAAACCGTCGAGCTCAGACCATTTTGACAGGGTCAGTGCTTCACCAGCACCGAAGTCGTGGGATCTAAAATGCCCGTCATCAAACACGTTGTCAGTAGCAGCGTGATCGACGAGGGCTTCTATTTCCTCTTCGCTTAGTACCGGTTGATTGTCGTCGACTTCAGACACGGCAACACCTATTGGATGACAAACGCTGTGAAATAGACGTCTTCAACTCGATCTCCCTTGGGATCAAGCTCAAGCACATCATTCACGGCTTTGAGAGATTCAACGCGCAGACGTTCACGCCCGGCAATCGTGCGCACTTCGTCAAAATTTTGAGACGCAAACAGTAACAACAAGCGATTTCTTAACGCTGGTACATTGTGCTGCGCGTCATCCATCACGGTTTTTTCATAGCCAACCAGGTCGACTTCCGCTTGAATGTATCGCGTTGACCCTTCGTGCTCGACAGCCGCAAGAAGCTTACCCACGGTGATATAAATATTGTGGCGGTCGTCCTTTTTCTTGCGGCCGCTGTCTTCCTCTTCTTCCTCGTCAGCGACAACATTTTCGGCAGAGTTGGAATCTTCCGCCATCATGGTGCCAACAAATACGCCGCCGCCAATGCCAAGACCTAACAACAGGACAGCACCCACTATGAGCAGGATAAGCTTGCGCTTACCGCCACTTCCCTCTTCAGACGCTTCCTCGTCTTCAGATTTTCTCTTTTTGGTGGCTTCATCTTCCGCCATTATTTCCATTCCTTTGTCAGTATCTGCCAGATGGCAGGACTGTCATCTATCGTTACCAACAGATAAGCAACCTGCATACCACACAGAATTTAATTAATATAAACAATAGTTTAGGTGCGACTTTTCGATTGCCGTCAGTGTTTTGACGGCCAAAAAAAGTCGACAGAGACTAGCCTAGCCGCAAAGTGGCAGGCGTGGAAGGGAGGAAAATGCGTTAGCGCTTTATCTGTGTTGAGATCGACATTCTCATAGCATTACCCATCACAAGTAATGGACTGTCTCTTATGCATAAGCATCGAAAATACGGTTAGGATCGGAGGTGTTGGTCATTACCCCTTCGTCGTCAGAACCCTCAGAACCACCGCTCCGGGCTTCGCCAGAGCGGGCCTCGTTTTGGGCAAATCCAGCACTGCCCTGCTGACCCTGTTGAGAGACTGAACCCTCGGCTAGTTGCAAACCCGCCTGTTGAAGAAATTCACGCAGGCGTGGCATGGCTTGCTCAAGGGCTTCTTTCGCCTGAGCATTGTCTACGACAAAAGCAACACGGGTGGCATCTCCATCAGACGTAATCGCAATTTGCAGGCGCCCCAGTTCGGCGGGGTGCAGATTTAATCTCGCTTCAGTGCCCCCTTGCCCTTGTATCATACGCACCCGGGCAAGCACTTCCTGTGGGAAGTCTGCTGCGTTGGGAGACGCTTTAAAGTCGGCGACCTGAGTCGCAGCATTGGCCGCTGTTAATTCTGCTGATCGCGTGGTCGGGTTAAGTCCTGCCAAAGACGTCACCGGGGCTTCGGCTGCTCGCGGTGCTACCTCGGAACTGACTGCAATACCCCCCTCGCGAGATCCGTTAGTGCGGGCCTGGCTTGTATCCAGGGCAATATCAAAGGCTTCGCCTGGTAATGCCCTCATAGACTCAGAGCCGCTGGCTGTTTTATTTGCGGTTGCCACACTACGGGTCTGCGAATCGCTTTTTGCGCCCAATGTACGCTGAATGGCACTGTCACCTGATACACCCAAATCGCCTTTTTGCATTGGTGTTCCCGATACTCTGGGTGACGGGCCTCGCGCTGCTGCGCTTAATGTGGAGCCGATATCGCCGGTATTCGCTGGTGTGGCGAGCTGCTCCGTCACAGTCGCGCCACTCGATGCTAATGCAGCCGATCGTGGCATGACGGGTGAATTCTGGCCTGTTGTTAAATGGGAGCTGCTTCCCTCAGCCCTTGTACTGGCCGCCATCAGCTCTTGATCAAATACTTTGGGGGCTACAGAAACCGCGCCTGTCATGGGCGGAGCATTAGACGGGACCCGGGGCGCTTCGGCGGCAGCAGAACCTTCACCCAAAGTGGTCATGGACGGCCCAGCAGCAACTGTTGCCGCTGCCGATGAGCCCGGTCTCAACTGGGCATCAATAGCATAAGTCAGGGAAGTGGGTACTGGCGTAGACTGCGAGTTGTGTCCCACGACAGAGTCCGTACCGGGGCTCAACCCTGTGTGCGTGGCTGGTGCGGACATCGGCTGAGACTTTACTGATGTCGATAACTGCGATGGTGTACCTGCAGGCGCTTCCGGTGTAATGACAGCAGCGGCGTTATCGAGAGCGGCCTTCATAAAAGGCGAGGGTGCGAGTGCGTTAGCAGGCGCCGAATTCTCTGCCAGACCCTCAGCGATAACAGATTCAGCGGTGCTCGTACCTTCAGTATTCGGCAATTCCTTGCCGTTATTGGGCAATGCGTTGCCGCCCGGCTCACTGTCATGAATGGCCGATGATCCGTGCAAAGGCGACGGGTTGCTGTCACTTTTTAAGTTGTCATTTTTCTCAGCACTGCGTGCAGCCGCGTCGAATGCCGCATTAAAGGCAGCGCTGTCGCCTACGGGACCTTTACCGCCATTCACTGAGGCAGAATCACCTGTTAAAGCGCTTAAAATCGGTTCTACACCGCTTGTTTTCATAAACTTCATTCTCCAACCGCGCATCGCTCCTAGCGCGGGAACCTCAGGACCAGAATATAAAAACCCGGCCCTTCACGTTGTGTGTCACTTGGCACGACTTACCGTCATGGCAATGAGTCCGCGACTCGTACCTCAGAAACTGCAAAGGCCATGCCAACTTTAGGCCATGGTGTAATCTGGCGATGAATGCTTCATGGCGTACTGATCGTCAGCGAGCTGCTGCTCCTGTCGATCGAGCACCCGCTGCTGCTCGTTCACGCGCAAAGTGTTAAGTCGCTCTAGGGCTTCTACGTAACGGGCTGCGTCCATCCATTGCTCGGTTAACGACTGCAAAACCGAAGCCTGCTGCTCTACGGCTTGCCGTTGCTTCATAATGAGATCGTCCAACTCTGCAATAAAGCGCCGGCCCTCAAACAGGGTCTGTACCGATATGCCCTGCTGGGCCTCTTGCTTGGCCTGGGCAACATACTGCCCCTGATAACGCTGCAGTTGCTCAAGCTGATCTTGAGCAGCCTGCCACTGAGCTTTGCCTGATGCCAGCTGGGTAGCCGCGGCGTCGCGCTGCTCCTCAGCCAGGCGAATCACGAGTTGCAACTGCTTTATTCGCATCAACTAGACTTCAACGCGTTGCCGGCGCCAGCGGTGCCGGCATTGTTTGCGCGGGTTTTTGCGACAAGGGCATTTGCGCTGCTGTTCCACTGTCTTGCTGCATGGTCTCAGAGACCCGTGCAAGCTCTGTCACGCTGCCGCCAAAATCTGCCGGTTGATCTAAAGGCTGTTCGATCAGTTCGTGAACCGCCTTATGATGGCGAATGGCAAGATCAATTTGCGGATCTGTACCCGCCCTGTAGGCCCCCATGGCAATGAGATCACGGTTAGCTTGGTAAGTCGCGTAGACATCGCGCACCTGCCGGGCATGGGCTTGCTGGGTATCGTCAGTAATTTGGAGCATAGCCCGACTGATTGAGGCTTCTATGTCGATTGCAGGAAACAGACCGCTATCGGCCATTTTGCGCGACAACACAACATGGCCGTCTAAAATTGCTCTTGCTGAATCGGCAATGGGGTCCTGAAGGTCATCCCCTTCGGTTAATACCGTATAAACCGCAGTAATAGAGCCACTGCCCAAATTACCTGCTCGCTCTATGAGATTGGGCATCAGTGAAAAAACTGAAGGCGTGTACCCGCGCGATACCGGCGGCTCTCCTGCCGCCAATCCGATTTCGCGTTGTGCCTGGGCGAAACGGGTTAGGGAGTCTACGAGTAATAAAACGTTGAGGCCTTGACCACGAAAATACTCAGCAATGGCGGTAGCGCGCCAGCAGCCTGCAACCCGCATGAGCGGCGAGGTGTCTGCAGGGGTGGCCACGACCACCGCTTTCTTCAATCCTTCAGGGCCCAGGCTATCCTCAACAAACTCACGGACTTCCCGACCCCGCTCTCCGACTAGACCCACGACAACCACATCGGCTTCGGTAAAGCGGGTCATCATGCCCAACAGCGTGCTCTTACCCACGCCACTGCCTGCAAACAGACCAATACGCTGGCCACGGGCAACGGTAAGTAAACTATTGATGGCCCTTATTCCCACGTCGAGGGGTTTTTCCAAGGCACCGCGGTCCATGGGGTTAAGGGGTTCGCCCTGTAGCGGTACGGTAATATCACTCGGTGGTGGCGAAAACCCGTCTAGGGCTCGACCTGCACCATCGATCACACGGCCTAGCAAGCCAGGCCCTACCGGTATGCGATCACTGCCTTCAAGAGGCGTCACAATAGCCCCGGGTCTTAAACCTTCGGCGCTGCCTTCGCACATCATGACCAATCGGTCACCGTGAAAACCAATGACCTCCGCCTCAATAGGCACTTTGCCCTCAATCTGACAGCGCGAGCCAATGGGCGAACGCAAGCCTGCAACTTCTAAACGCATGCCTGATAAATGAACCAGCTGACCCGTCTCAACCGCATTGGGGGTCTGCAATTTCTCTGAGAGACCCTCAAGGCGCTGGGTAAAACGGCCAAACTGTGCCTGGCGGACGTTGGTGGCGTCAGGCATTTTCATCACTCGAACTTTGCGGGGCCACTGCGTCTGTCGGCGACTCACTAAAGCGCTCGGCAATCGATTCAATGTCGGTAACCGACAAGGATGGCGCCGTTTCACGACCGCTGTCATCGACCCGGCGGGTTTCGCCGGCGATGGTGGTGAGCGTTTGGCGAATCATGGTTTCAACCCGCATATCAACCAGTGCGCGATCGGCGCGCAACAAACAGCCGCCACGTTGAATGTTGGGGTCTGCTGTAATTCGACTGTCAATATTTTCGCCACTTAATAACCCCAAAACCACGTCGTGGTCTGCGGGATTAACGCTGACTTCGACAACACTTTGGACAAAACCCAGGGCCGACAGCGCCTCGGTTAATACCCGCGCAATCGCATCGCGATCGGTGCTCAATTCCCGGCGAATGACCGCCTCACTCATGGCCAAGGACAACCCCATGAGGTGGCTGTGAATATTTTCTTCCATATCGGCGAAGGGCTGTTGCATGGCATCCCAAAGGGCTGTCATTTGAGCCAGTAACGTTTCAGCTTGGGCTCGACCGGCCTCCTGACCACGCTGAAATCCCTCCTGATAGCCGCGCTCTTGGGCGTCGGCCAGCAATTTTTCCTGCTGCGCTTCAGCGTCAGCCGTAGTAACAACCCTCAGTGCAGGGGGCTGCCAGGTTGCAGCGCCCGCTAGCTCAGACATAGTCACCACTCGCTCGGCCCAACATAATCTCGCCTTCATCGGCCAGGGTTTGGGCACTGATCAGAATTTGTTTTTGCGCCGTTTCAACCTCGGAAACCTTCACCGGACCCTTGGCATCCATATCATCTTTCAAAATGTCGGCGGCACGCTCTGACATGTTGTTGAAAAATCGCTCTTGCAGGCTGGCATCGACACCTTTTAAGGCCACCACAAGATCTTCAGTGGCAATTTCGCGTATGAGCCGCTGGAAGCCACGATCGTCCAGTGACATAAGGTTATCGAAGACAAACATCTTTTCTTTCACATCGTCACCAAGTTCTTGATCGGTGCTTTGCAGTGATTCCAAAAGTGTTTTTTCCAAAGATGACGACGTGGCGTTGAGAATGGCGGCAGCATTATTAACACCCTTAACCTTGCGCGGTGGCGTTTTCTGTAGCTTGCCCAATTGGCTCGACATAACGCGATCGAGCTCTTCCATGGCGCGGGGGTCCAGCTCTTGCATGCGCGCAATACGCAAAATTAAATCCTTTTGGAACTCCTCGGGAAACAAGGCCAACACCTCAGCAGCATGGTCGTCTTCCAGCTGGGTGAGTACCGTCGCCGCAATTTGTGGGTGCTCTTCAATAAGCACTGAAGCAATGGCCTCGGCAGCCATCCAATGCAGTGCGTCAACGCCAGAGTGTTCCTCGGGTTTATCCAGCACTTTAGACAAAATGGTTTTGGCACGCCCTTCACCCAATGCCGTCGTCATAACGCGCTTGGTAAATTCAGGCGCCGTAACGGCCAAGGGATTAATCTCGGACGCCTCGGTACAGAACTTAGCCAGTACGCCACTCACATCTTTATTGGTTAGGCCTGAAATCGTGGCCATAGCCTCGCCAACTTGCTGCACTTCCTTGGCGCTCAAATGCTTCATGACCTGAGTGGCCGTATCTTCACCCACACCCAGTAAAAAGATTGCGGCGCGCTCTGCGCCACTCATATCCTCAAGATTAGCCATCTGTCGCCATCCAGTTCTTCACTACGTAAGCGGCACGAGCGGGCTGTTCGTTCACCACGTTCCGGGCCATGGCAATGCTCTGGTGATAAGCCGGACTGGTGGTGCCTGGAAGCGCCGCCTGTGCCGGTCCACTCAGGGCAACCGTATCTTCATTCATGCTGCCGTCAGCCGCAACGGGTCCCGCCAGCTGTGGCAGCCCGTCTGACGGAGGTGGCGGTGGCGGTGTGTAGCTCGTTGAGTATCGAACTAATGGGCGGATCACCGTTAAGATCAGCATGAGTAATGCGATCAATGCCAAGGCCCCTCGACCTACCTGCCAAATCCAATCTTGCTCGAGCAATCCAGGCTCAGGAATTTCCTCAAGTGCCTCCGGTGCTACAAAGGGTGAATTGATCACGCTGACCGTGTCGCCCCGAGCATCATCGAAGCCCACCGCCTCTCGGACAAGTGCGGTAATTTCGTCCAGCCGATCTTGCTCAAGCGCCGTTCGATTGCCATCCTCGTCGCTGGTGTAGTCTACGACTACAGCAATTGAAAGCCTGAGAATTTTGCCCGGTACTTCACGGACATGACTAATGGTCTTATCCATTTCAAAGTTGCGGGTTGCCTTACGGCTTTCACGGGTTGGGCTGGGCGCTTCTGCCACCACATTTTCCTCATCAGCCGGATTGGCCGCACCGGGAGGCTGATCGGTTAGCTGCCCCGGAACACCCTCTGCTGCGATTGACTTCAACGTGAGGTCTTCAGTGGTTTGCTCACTGCGCATAATCGTTTCGGGGGAATACTGCTCGCTGGTACTTTCGACCCGAGTGAAATCTAGATCGGCAGTGACCTGAGCCCGCACGGCGCCGATACCCAAAATAGGTTCCAAAATGCTTTCAATGCGGTTGTTCAGAGAGTCTTCAAGTTGTTGCGCAATTCTGAACTGCTCGGAAGTGTAACCAAAATCGTTGTCATCACCGTCTTGGTTAGACAGTAACTTACCCGCCTGATCGACAACGGAAACCTTGGAAGCCTGCAGCTCGGGAATGCTTGAGGCCACTAAATGCACAATGCCTGCGAGCTGTCGCTCACTGAGGCCACGACCGGGGTATAAACTCACCATGACCGACGCCGAGGGTTCCTGCCCACGACGAATAAAGGCCGACTGCTTGCTGGCAGCCACGTGAACACGCGCGCCTTTAACGCTATCCATTGCTGAAATCGTACGGGCGAGTTCTGCCTCAACAGCGCGGTTGTAGCGGGCTTGCTCCATAAAGCTCGACAGGCCCATTTCTTGTTCTTGGTAGAGGGATTCAAAACCCACACCGCCCCCCCGGGGAAAGCCCTCGCTAGCAAGCGCCATGCGTGCCTGGGGAATTTGATCGCTGGGAACACTCAATAACCCGGTACCACCCGCCATGGTGTAGGGAATACCGTTGGCCTGTAGCAGGCTCACCGCGGTGGCGTTATCGGCAGGAGACATAGCACCGTAAAGGGGCTGGAAGTCGGGCTTCATAGCCCACTGAATAACACCCACGCCCAGAGCGACACTGGCCGCCATGCCAACAAGTAATGCCATCTGCCGGGTAACGGGTTGAGCGGCAAAGCCACTCACACGATTAAGAATAGGATTATCTGCCATGATTTACTGCCTCAAACCTGCATGTTCATGACTTCTTGGTACGCATTTAACAGCTTATTGCGCACCTCCGTCATGCCAGTGAACTGTAAGCTGGCTTTTTGTGCGGTCACCATGACCTCAGCCAGAGAAACCGTTGGATCGCCAGACTCAAATTGTTGCGCCAAGCCTTTGGAAACCTGAATCGACTCATTAACCTCGTTGAGAGACTGCGACATAAGCGATGAAAATCCGGGACCACCAACGCTGTCCAAACCTGATTTGGGTTCGCTACTGGCCTGACTGGCCATGGTGCGCATTTGTGCGAGCACCTGATTAATTGCTATGTCACTCATTGCAGAAAATCCTCAATCTACTATCGGTCACTTAAGCGAGACAGCTGGGCAGCGCGTGCCCTTCTTCTCGAAAGCGCGCTAATTTGTAACGCAGGGTGCGCTCGCTAATTCCAAGGCGCTCGCAGGCCTTTTTGCGACTGCCATTAACGGCCGTCAGCGCTGAAAAAATCAGGTCGCGTTCCCGAGCCTTGAGATCACCATCGAGAGCGGGAGGCAGCCCTGATGTATCAGCCACGGTCCCAGCCGCGCCATCAAAAACCGCCGAATCAAAAACAATGGCATGGGCTTCTATGCACTGCCCACCACTTAATATGACAGCGCGTTGAATACAGTTATCGAGCTCCCGAATATTGCCAGGCCATGGGTGGCTGGTTAATTTTTGGAGGGCGTCGTCGGTGAGTGTTAGCTGCCGATCACCACCGTGGTTACCCAGAAAACGTTGCACCAGCGGGCCAATATCGTCACTGCGCTCACGCAGGGGCGGCAGCTCAACGGGAAAAACGCTCAGGCGGTAAAACAGATCTTCCCGAAAACGACCCTCGGCTACCTCTTCGTTGAGCTTACGGTTGGTAGTGGCAATAACGCGCACATCGAGATCGATCAAACCCGAGCCGCCAAGACGCTCTACCTCTCGCTCCTGCAACACACGAAGCAATTTTGCCTGCAGTTCAATCGGCATTTCCGTAATTTCATCAAGGAGCAAAGTACCGCCATTGGCTTGTTCAAATTTCCCAGCTCGGCTTTGATGTGCACCGGTAAAAGCACCCTTCTCATAACCAAACAAAATAGACTCGAGCATGCTCTCGGGCATAGCCGCGCAATTGAGCGCAATAAACGGCCCGTCACGGCGTTCAGAACCTTCGTGGACGGCCCTGGCCAATACTTCTTTTCCGGTTCCCGATTCTCCACTGATCAAAACTGTAGCATCGGTAAGGGCAACCCGTAGGGCCATGTCCAACACCTGACGGGTGTTGGCGGCTTCCGCAATCATATGGGTTTGCTGGCTGGGTAAATGGGTTTCCATTCGAGACACCATGTCGAGTAACACGTTGGCCTCAAAGGGTTTCTGTAAGTAGTCGGTAGCACCGTCACGCATAGACTGCACGGCGTGCTGTACCGAGCCGTGGGCGGTCATCATGACAAAGGGCAAGGTGGGCTCTCGACGACGAACGACTTGTAATAGCTGGGTGCCGTCCATCTCGTCCATCTGCACATCGCTAATGACTAAATCAACAGTCTCACGGTCCATAACCGCGAGGGCATCTTTGCCATTTCTGGCATTGAGCACTTGGTAGCCGCCGTACTCCATGGTCTGGCACAAGGCGCCGCGTAGCGTAGCGTCATCTTCAACAATAAGAACCTGTGGGGCGTTCATACGACCTCCGCTTGGGCTTCAGATACCGGAGTAATCGGTAACAAAACTGTAAATTCGGCGCCGCCACCGGGACGATTGACCGCACGAATAGTGCCGCCGTGCTGGGTGACGGTGCCCGCGACCACCGCAAGGCCTAAACCATTGCCCGCGGCACGGGTGGTAAAAAAGGGATCGAAAATGCGATCTATAGCGTCGGCCGGGATGCCGCAGCCACGATCGGCAATTTGAATAACCGCCAGGCGATTATTTCTAATACGGCTTTTAATAGTGATGTTGGGCTCAGAATTTGAAGCGTCGATGGCGTTAGTAATGAGGTTACTGAATGCCGCCACCAAATCGTCGTGACAACCTTCCAAATGAGGTGCAGGCCCGCAAGAGTCTACGGTTACTGTGGCATGGCAATTTTCAATATCTGCGGTACAGCTTTGCATAGCATCTTGCAGCATTGCTTCAATGCCGACTTGGCCAGTAACGCTGACATGGCCTTTTACAAACCCGAGCATAGAGGTAATCAATGCTTCCATATGTTGTAGGTGGCTTCGCACGTCTCCGCAGATGTTTTGTCGCTGGTCTTTGGGTAAGTCAGATTCCAACAAGGTCAAATAAAGTAAGGTTGATGACAACGGCGTTCGAATCTGATGCGCCAAGCGGGCCGCCATTTCACCCAGTGCGACCAAACGCTGCTTACGCGAGGCCTCGTCTTGCAGGGTGTGGTGACGCGTAATATCGCTTATTAAGACAACGGTCTCGCCGTTTTCACCGAGGTGAGTCGCCTCAATCGATAGCCGGCGTCCGTGTATTTCCAAGGTGGTTTCATCCGGGTAGTAACCCCGGGCCTCCACCGCCGACCAGTCTTCTCCTTCTAGGGGCTCACCTAACAGGCGCTCGGCTTGTGGGTTGGACTCGGTAATTTTGCCCGTGCTGTCGACAATCACCACGCCGCCGGGTAAGGCGTCGAGTAGCGATGCTAAACGCGTCAGAAGATGACCACGCTCAGCGTGCTCTTCTCGCCGCGCCAAACGTGCGGCTTCGAGCTCAGCCGTTAGGCGCGCTATTTGTTGGGCCATAGCCGCGTGGGTGGTTTCAAGGGCCTGCCCCGCCCGATCTAAGGTTGCCTGCTCCAAGCTCATTACCTCTGGCGTGAAGGTGGGTACGTGATCGGTGTATTCCATTGCTTTCATCAATTCACTGCCTATGGCGTTAACACGGTGACACTTTTGTCAGTTGGCAGCGGCAAAGTATTGCCGCGGTCTTGCCGTTTCCCTAACAAATGCAATGGCTATGCCTAGGCCATAAAAGTGAATAAATACAGTTGGTTACGGGTTTTTTTAGGCGCCTTGTCAGATTGTTGACGGGGTGTTGGCGGCGGCAGGGGCGTAATTTAAGCGCGCTCATAGGGGCATCTCAGTATGAAAAGGCCCGTTGAGTGACGCGTTTTCAGGTTGCCCGATTTTTGCCTGTCTCTTATACACATCTGACGCTGCCGACGA
>OJHH01000698.1_pt1 | contig 11405 bp, 9 predicted proteins | sample 1594911 | NCBI WGS metagenome assembly OJHH01 (sample SAMN05416787, study PRJEB24817) | seawater metagenome | isolation source: Sea water | place: Canada:Atlantic | collected 2013-11
GCAGGCATCCACTTATAGAATGGGTATTGCTGTTCAAAGAACTGGGGCCACCTCTCAAACACTATCCCCGGGGTGAGAACGGCCGGCCACCGTACCCGTTGCCCACCATGTTGCGGGTGCACTACCTGCAGTTGTTTTACAACCTCAGTGACCCGGCCATGGAAGATGCGCTGTGTGAGCTGGAATCCATGCGCCGTTTTGCGGGCCTGCGGCTCTCGGAGCGCGCATCCCCGATGAAACCACGATCTAGAATGGGGATGCGGACAAAACCTTGACCAGGAAGCGCGCCGAAAAAGCGCTGCCAAAGCTACTCTGTCTGATCAAACAGCTCAACGCCAGCCCACTTCACCGGCTGGCAAAGACCCTCACATCCTGGCTGGAGCCGATCGTGACAATGTGGCGTTTTCGCAAGAGCAACGGGCCCACCGAGGGCTTCCATAACAAGATGGAAATGATGTAGAGGCGAGCGTATGGATTCAGGAACTTTGAGAACTACAGGCTAAGGGTGCTGACCCATTGTGGATGGGGTGGCATTATCAACAGGGTTTAGTGAATACCGGCGCATCCCCCGTTAACTGGGTAGAGCCGTGCCATTTCTGCCTCCGTATTGATCTGGGGGTATATGACTTTGAGTGCCCACTCTTACCCCAGCTTATACCCCTGTTGCAGGGTGTATGTTGTGGGGTGTATCGGACGATATAGGACGCAGTATAAACAAAAAACCCCTGATTAACAGGGGCTTATGGACTTCTTAGGGAAGTACCCATAGTTCTAGCGGAAAATGTAAGCAAAGATTGAGCATTATATCGCTATGTTATTGTTATTATTGTATTTTTTCTATTGGTGGCGTGAGGCTGAAATCGGGACACGCCCTGGCTAGTTGGCGTTCAGTAAGGTATATCTTCTACCTCAAGTTGATCCTAGATCCGCTTTATCTCAACTCTATGCCAAACCTGAGTAGTGGAAATGAACAGTGTGTCCCTTATTCGATTGTTTGATCTGATCAAAACCGGTATCTATTCCGGCTGCGCGGCGATTATCACAGATGAGGCGCCAACGGCGCATATGATGAATCAGCTGTCAGAGAAGAGTCTTCAGCATTTCAGATCTGTGACCGTATGGAATCTTTCTAATGAGTTTGCCGAACATTCGCTTCACGGCGACACTGAGATGCTCCTGGTTTGTGGATTAGAGCAGTGCTTACCAGATAGCGCTGCCATACATAGCGCCCGCACTCGCTTGGACATAAGAAGAAACAGCGGTATGTTCTCGATTATGTTTCTTGATCAGGCTACATACAAGAAGCACTTCTGCGACACTAAACAGCCGTTCTACCAGTTCTGTGACAGTGTTGAGGAAGCCAGAGTCACAGATTTAAAGGGATGAGTGTTAGGGTCAGCTTGTGGCGTGATCCCATTCGGTCGCTTGAAGGACGGGTGCTCTGAATAGTTTTAAACGATAACTTCCCGGAACACGCCCTAAAGCGCCTCTGGCTAGATAATATTCAGCGTTCATGTTTACGTACTCTGACATCAACTGGTCGTCTAGGATCAGTGCGTCGAAAGAAGGGTTAAAGTAATACCAGAGTTTCTTGAATAACGTGTACAGCGTTTCCCAATAAGGTTTTACATCAGGGTGTCTTGCGAAAACGGGGAAGGCTCTTGCTGCCTCGATAAGGTGGGGAGTCAGTCGGGCGGTATAATGGCGCTTATCATCGTTGGCCTGCCCGATATCGGCATTGATTTCATGTAGTAAGCCTAAGATTATGATAAAGCCATCTGCGGCCCCACATTCTGATAGAGCTTTGCTATTAAATCTGCCCAGAATAGGAAAGATAGGCTCGGATTTGTCCTTTTGTGCTAGCCCTTGCCAGCTCATATCGGGGATACACCAGTACTCCAAAGGAATCGATCCTTTGTGCCGGCGATAGCCTGCTAGTAGCTCATCAATCTTTTCATGCGTCAGTAATTTTGGCTCCAATAGCTCGTAGATGGCGGAATTCAGCAAAATGTCAGATTCGGGAAACCGATTGAGTATGGCATTCCGATTGGTTGCGTGCATTCTCGTTCCTGATTTCCAAAGCTGAACCTTCTTCCTATGTTCCTTGGTGTCACCGAATATCTCTAAGGAAAGCTTCCCTGTCCCCATACCTGTTCGTCTTTGCAGATAGTGGATCACGATCTGTGACCTTAACGAGTCAGCGTCTTTTTTCATTTCCTTACCGATTTATTAGACCGTCAGTCGATGACGGATTTTAACCGCAGAATGGTGGGTAAAAAAATCCTCGATTTGTTGGGTATTTTTTACCCTTATGAATCTTTCAACGAATAGGTATAAGTAGTTGTAATTTGTTTTGAATACCTATGAGCAGTTGTGAATTATGAAGCCAAGAAAATTAATAATCCAGTATTCACGCGAGCAAGAAATCGCGAACAAATATGGCCATCTGCTCGGGCTTGAAGAGATTCGTGACGTTTTGAAATACAAGACGGTAGATGCGCTGAAGAAGGCGCACTATGACGGCAAGTTATTGCTCAGATTGAAGAAAATAGACGGACGAGCAGGACTGTTCTGCACGGCAAAGGCCGTGGCGGAATACATTGATCAACTGGATAAGGAGGAAAGTGAAAATGTAATGGCTTAAGACGGAGAAGGAGTTAGAGGTCGGCACTCAGGTCGGCAAACCTGAGTGCCGAAGCGAATCTTTTGGTACGGGATCGCTATTCCTCAAGCTTCCTACAAAACCACCTGAAAAGCAAGTTTCTCGCATCACCGGGAAGGGACCATTGCGTGCCGTCGAAAGACGATGCAGCTGTCTTGTCCGCTGGGGCCGGAGCTTGTCGGTAATCTTTATAACTTGAGGAAATAACTATGTTGACTGACATGCAGCTCGAATCATATTTCGAGTCCATAAACCTCCCTGATCGTGGGCGAAAATTTGTCACTAGAACTCGATGTGACGAGCCTTCCAGATCTGTAACAGAAGGTTGCTACCAGAATACGAGTTCGTTGATCTATTCCGAAAAGATGGGGCATACGGCTCAGGCCGAGAGTGGTACAGGCGAATATGCGGCTGTGTATGAGTATGTATATTCCAGGGATGTCCTTGAACACTGGGATCAGTTGCCACCTGTAAAAGTAAAGGGTTTAAACAAGAACGGCAGAAGTAGCGCTTGGACCATTCGTTCTGATTTTTTGGTGCTCTATACTCACGGTGTTGAGGTCCATGAGATCAAAGCGGACTCTGTCATTGAGAAGAATCTGGCTCAGGGGCACCCAGCTTGGGGGCGAGATGAATCAGGTGAGATACATTACTATCCTGCTGAAGAGTACTACGCAGATCTCGGGATCAGATTTCGGATTCGGCCAGTTTCATCCTTTAATAAGACGCTACTCTCTAACTATAAGTTGTTACTCTCTTCCAGAAATGCGGAGCCACTATCTTCGCACCTCATCAAGAAGACAATACATCTCTTGGATAATACCTATTCCATTAAAATGTCTGACTTGATGACGGAGTTGGCCATACAGGATGCGACTCCTCTGATTCAGATGGTGGATAAGGAAATTGTTTTCTGTGAATTGGAGAAGGAGTTTCTAAGCGACTATCAAAATATCTATATCGCTATAAGCCAACCATTGTCGAGGCATGCCCGTTCATTGCGTGAAGAATATAACGGCATGCGTAATATGATGGATGTAAGCATCTCGTCACTTCCTTCACGGAAAGAAGCAGAAGAAGCGCTAAATCGGCTGCGTCTGCTTGAAGAAGGAAAAAATGACAGTACCGCAAGGGCTTGGAAAAAGAAAATCAAAGACGGTGCTCTCCAAGGCCTCACTCCATTTGAATCACTATTGCCCCGGTATAAGGACAGTGGCAATCGAAACCCCAGAAGCTCAAAAGAGGAGCAGCAAGTATTTCAACGTGCGGTGTCGCTCTATTATGCCAATCCGAGCAGGCCATCAGTTAAATCTGCATACGGGCGCTACAGAAAGCTTGTGCGAGATGAACTGGGGGATGATTCTGTGATTACGGAGAAATCCTTCCGTCAACGACTTAAAAATTGCGATCAGATGAAGCTAGCCTATGCCCGCGGTGGCAAGCGCATGATGTATGCCCATTCGAATACTTCAGCGGTCAAGCATCGCACGCTCAAATCCAGAGTCGCGTTCCAGAGAGCGCATATCGACCACCATGTGGTGAAATGCTTTATTGTCTGGGGTAACGATGGGCGGGTGGATTTTATAGGGAAGCCATGTCTGAGCTTGTTGATTGATGAGGCATCAGATATGCCTCTTGGCTACCACTTCAGCTTCGCCTCGCCTAGCCGGATGGCGGATGCTTGTGTTTTGCGAGATTGCGTAAGGCGTTATGGAAAGCTGCCTGAGGAAATCGTAGCGGACCATGGTTCAGACTTTAAGTCAGTATACTTCAGATCGCTACTGGCCTCGGAAAAGATCAATTTGACGTTCCGTCCGAAGTCCATGTCCAAGGCTGGCTCTGAGGTTGAACGCTTCTTCAATGAATTTCAAACGCAGTGGTTGTGTCAGCGTGAAGGCAATATGGTGAACAAACATGCTGCCCGCGCTGTTGACGGCAAATATGCCTCTCGACGAATGGCGGTGTTCCAACCGGAAGATCTACTAAGGGAGTTTGAGCAGTATATCGCACATAGGAATAACAAGTTAAAGGGCCCGAAAACGAAGACAGCCACCGCTGCATTTAATGAAAGCGTCGCGACCTATGGTTGTGTGGGAAGATCTGTCGACTATGACGAGCGCTTTATCGTTGCCTCTGCTGTGGAAGCAAAAAATTACACTATTGAACGCAATGACATCAAGATTGATGAAGTGCGCTATTCGCATCCTTCGCTACGTAACACCCGTCTTACCAATTCAAAAGTGGAGGTTCGGATTGAACCTGAAAACCCTTACGTGGTTTACGCCTACGTAAACAATAAATGGGTGAGCTGCGCAGCGACTGGAGCGGTGGAGTTTATGGAGAAGACAACCATTAATCAGCAGGTGGAAACACTCAAGATTCGTGGTGCGGGCACATTAAGAGCGCTTGCAAAAGTGCGGGCACAGGATGAACTAGCGGACTTGCTCGATCAGGCTGACAAGCAGTTGGAGCAGGCAAAACAGGCGGGTTGGATTGACTTGAATGATGTCGAATCCGACGACACGGATGTCAGTATCAATATCTTCGAACAGCTCGCCAACGCAGAAGTTCAGCGGTTATCAACCTCTACCTGGAGCCAGCCATGATCAATTACACCGATATTGCCAAAACGATTAACACGCTTGATATCAACCATCCCATATGGACACGAACTCTTGAGCTTGCCTATGCGAGGATTGCGCTGGCCGCCCCAGGCCAAGTGGTTTGCGTAATCGGACCGCCAAGGGTGGGCAAATCCCGTATGAGTTCGATTATCCGCAGTATGCTCAACCTTCCAGGGATTGGTATTGATGATCCTCAGTCCCTGTCGATTGGTGTACGGGCTTCGAATTGCAGCACCAACGGAGCTTTTAGTACCAAGGACTTTGCCCGCAAAGCCGTTGTGGCGCTGAATCATCCCATACTGTCTACTTCAGCCCGTGATGACACCCATGCTCTACTCAGGCAGGAAACCGAAGGCGCTTACTGGCTGGCGCTTGAGCGTGGCTTGCCAGCCGCCGGTAAGCGCTACCTGTTTATTGACGAAGCTCAGAACATATGTCGCGCCAAGGGTAGGAATGGCGCAGGTTCGGTGCTTGATGCCTGGAAGTGTGTTGCGGAAGATACCGGTGTGGTACTGGTCTTAACCGGTACCTATGAGCTTCACAATGCCATGCAGAATTCAACCCACATGCTGGGGCGCAAGAGCTTCGTGCACTTCCCCCGATACCGGGTGACTCGTGAGGACATTTTGGGGTTTCATTCCATTCTTCAGACCTACGCGGGTTATCTTCCTCTCGCGCCTGAGCTGGAAAACATCCACGCCTATTCCGAGTACCTCTACACCGGAAGCCTTGGTTGCATAGGCCTGCTGGAGCGATGGTTCCGAGACGCTTTGGGCAATGCCATGGTGCGTAGCAGTCCCATTGATCTTCGTGCATTGGAAGAGTCCCGAGCCTGCGACACGGATCTCGCCATTACCTTGGAGGAGATTGTTGCTGGCGAGGAGATGATGGCCGCAAGAGGAATTGAAACCGCTGCATTGAAGGTGGCTACCCAATCCCAAGAGCCCGAGGCTGTATCGAATGAGCAGTCGTCCACTAGAAAACCGCGCAAGCCGCGTGAGGTGAAGCCTTTTGTCTGCAAACCGGTGCGGCGCACCGCAGGTGAACGGGTTCCAGGAGAGGTTCATGTTTGATATCCCATTAATGGGCGAAGGAACGGGAAGCGTGGAGGCGCTTCCCTCCTATCTTCACCGATGCGCCTATCATCATGCTGTACCAACTACCAAGTTTCTGGAGTACCTGCACAGGGAGTGCAATCGGCTTCATGACCAGAAGCAAAATTACTTTAAGGCATCTCAAACGGTGTCGATGCGTAGCCTGTTGACGTACGGGGAGTACCCTCGCACGTACGTAAAGGTGATAAAGCACCTCACTGGGCGTGATGTGGCATCGGCTACATTTTTGCCGTTGATGGCGGTGGTCAGTCAGCCACAAGTGGAAATATGCCGAAGTGCTCGGTGGTGCCCGGAGTGTTTCAAGTCCATCAGAGATCTCGGTAGTGAACCTTACATCAAATTGGTCTGGCATTTGTCAGAGGTCACCCACTGCCCGCATCACCATACACCACTTCTGGAAGCATGCCCTCACTGTGGCGCAGACCAGAATGCGGTGGGGCGCAGGTTACCATTGGATGTGTGCCATAAGTGCGAGCGGAGTTTGAGCGATAGAGCGGTCGCCCCCGTTGAGATTAGCCCGTCCTGGGTGCATCAGGCAGGAGATCTGCTCCGATTGCTGACTCACATCCCCCACCGATCAGCTGACTGTTTCAACGCGAGTGGCCTCATCAAGCCTGAGGGCCTGGAACGATCGATTAACGACTTTTCGATCCGCTGCGCCGAGCCAGAGTTTGATGCAGCGTACGAATACGGCTGGACCAATAAAGATGTGCGCAAACAGGTTTGGGGTGGCCAGTCGATATCACTGCGCACCTTGCGCGCTCTGGCTCACTTCACCAACGTCGATATTATCGACCTGCTGAGTGGCAATCTGCTCAATCGAACCAAGGCGATGCGTTACCTCTGGCGGCAGCCGGTACCGGAGCCATTGGCGTTAAATCGCAGCCGGGATAAACACGATCATGGCAAATGCTTTCAGCGGTTAACTGAACTGGCTCGATCGGAAACGCCGCTATCCCTGAAAGAGGTGGCCCGCAGAGCAGGGCTAAGTATCGGCTACATCAACTACCGCTTTCCGGTGCTCAAACAACAAATCGTTGCACGCTATGAAAAGCATATGGAGAAATTGGCGCTGGAAAAGCACCACCGGGCCATGCAGGCGGCGCTCAGATACTTCAACAGCAGTCAGTATGAGAAACACCCAAAATCCAGGAAGCAGGCACTTAAACACCTGTTGGATGAAACGGATCTGACCAAGCTCTACCTCAAACCAGCCATAGAATCAGCGTATCAAAAGTACCAACAACAATAACAAGGGGAATATCGTATGGGGGAACCGCTGGAGCGATTTTCGGAAGCACTCAACGGCATCTACCACTTGCACAACCCTGTCATAAAAATGGATGAGGTTCTGGTATTGAGCCTGTGTGACAGGTTCCTGAACAAAAGTGCCGAGGACCAAGAGCGGCTTTGTGAAATTTTTGAAAGCCTAAGTGCCAATGATCAACATTTAGAGCTTAACTCCCTCGGGTTCGCTGAGGTGAAAGAGCGATTTCTATGTCTCGATCAGTTCAATCAAGGGCAGCGATCGGCTCCCTATTCACGAAGCCACCACCTTTATCTCGCCAAGTACACCTTGTTGGCCAAGGCGGTACTGCTGATTTGTTACCACCATGGCCTAAGTCGTGATGAATTGGCAGGGCTTCCGGTCTCCAGCCTCATGGTGGCTGATGAGGTGGTGACGCTGACAATGCCCATGGGTGCCACCAGGCCGCTTTTCGATCTGGAGACGGTGTATCACCAAACCCTGGAAGCGTGGTACCGCCTTCGCCGATATGAAGAACCACAAGAGTATCTGTTTGGTGCCATTCTGAAGGATGGCAGGTTATCGCCTTATCCCATCACAGCAAGCTACACCGAGCTGGCGCGGTTTGTGTTTTTGGCTGATGCGGGGTGTCATACGGCCACGCCAGAACGGGTTTCGTGCACTTTGATTGGAACGGCTGGGCATGCTATGGCTGCCGAAAGGTGTTGATGCATCGTATTCAGGAGCCGGTCGCAATAGGTGCGACCGCCCGATATTTTCATGTTTATGGGTAAATATTCCATCTAATCTTTAATTTTTTCAGTTTTTTAGGTTAATATCGGGCCTGACTCTGTAAACCGTAGGGCCCGGTCATGATACGTTGCCACCTCGCTCGCCTGATGGGGGAGCGAAAAATGAAGATCTCCGACGTTTTGCGCGAAACCGGGCTAAGCCGGAATACCGTGACCCTAATGTACAAGGAGACGGCGCAAAGGATCGATATCGAGGCTTTGGATAAGCTCTGTCGCCTGTTTGAGTGTGAAGTGGCCGATATGTTGGAGTTCACGGATGAGCAAGCCTGAATCAAAAAGCAAGCAAGGGCTTCGAACACTCGTGAGCTGGGTTGGGGGAAACGACCTGAAAGCTACGGGCAGCAGTGATGCAGAAGGGCAAGTCCTTGGCCCGATTGCAGCTACTCTCAAAGAGCAGGTATTCGACAGCGTAGAGCTGCTCTACAACTATCCAGAAGATCAGGTAAAGCCATATCTGACATGGCTGAAGAATCAGACCGCTACGCCGATCCACGCTCAAGCCATTTCCCTGTCTTCACCGGTCAATTTTGGTGAAATCTATGTCCAGGCCAATCAGCAGCTGGCCAGGCTGCAAGCATTGGGTTGTGAGTTGTCCATTCTATTAAGTCCAGGAACCCCGGCCATGCAGGCGGTTTGGATTCTTTTGGGCAAAACCCGCTATGCCTGTCAGTTTTATCAATCGTCACTGGAACAGGGCGTTCAGCAGGTAGAAATTCCATTTGAGCTTTCCGCAGAGTACCTGCCTGCCGCTCAAAACATAGGCAGTGCCAAGATCAGTCAGCTGGCAGAAGCCAATGCTCCCATCAAGGCGGCATTCGACAATATCGTTACCCGCAACCCTCGGATGCAGGCTCTGAAGGCACAGGCCCAGATACTGGCGGAACGTGAAGTACCGGTATTGATTTATGGCGATACCGGCACCGGTAAAGAACTCTTTGCTCGCGCCATCCACAATGCCAGCCAACGGGCGAATAAAGCATTTGTGCCGGTGAACTGTGGAGCCATTCCCGGTGAACTGGTTGACTCAGTCCTCTTTGGCCACAAGAAAGGAGCATTTACCGGTGCTACGTCTGACAAGCCTGGAGTGTTCGAGCAAGCTGATGGCGGGACCTTGTTCCTGGATGAATTTGGCGAGCTGGAGCCCAGTGTGCAGGTGCGCCTCTTGCGCGTATTACAAGAAGGGGCATTCGTTCCGGTAGGGGGCACCAAAGAACAAAAGATCGATGTTCGCCTGATCACAGCCACGCATCGCAACTTAATGGAGGCGGTTGCCAACGGCCGTTTCAGGGAGGATCTGTTTTACCGTGTGGCAGTTGGTGTCTTGCATCTACCACCGCTGAGGGAGCGAGAGGGTGATTTGTTACTTCTGGCGGATACCTTGATCAAAGCGATGGGTAAACATGATCCCATGCTTGATAATAAGAAATTTTCTCCTGAAGCAAAAAATATTATCCTTCAGCACACTTGGCGAGGGAATGTGCGTGAGTTGCAATCCACTTTATTGCGCGCAGCCTTGTGGTGCCAAGGTGATGTGATCAATGCTGCCGATATCCGTCAGGCTCTATTCAATATGCCGGAGCAGGATTCGGGGTTGCTGAACAGAGATGTTTCTCAAGGTGTTGATATACAAGAGATAATTGGTTGTGTAGCTGCGGATTATATCCGTAAAGCATTGGCCCATAGTGGCCAGAATAAGACCCGAGCAGCACAGCTTTTGGGCTTAAAAAACTACCAGACACTGAATAACTGGATGGAAAAATACGGTATTTCCTAGTGATTAAGTAAACTTGGCACGGCCTTCGCTATAAGGCTGTCATGGACAGAATAATTTTTATGAAATCAGTGAACTTTGAATTCTTGAGACCCGAGAATGACCTTCTTGCTAACCTCGGTGGTTTGGCCGAGGCGGTCCTGCATATTGATCCGGGTAGTGCTTTGACCCGTTTGCGCAGTTTTGCTGAAGAGCTGACCAAGGCCATCTACAAGGAAGAGTTGCTGCCGCGTATGCCGCAGTCCAGCTTCTATGAGCTGATCAAAAGTCCGGTTTTTGAGGATTGCGTTAGTAAATCACTGATTCATCAGATCAACTTTTTGCGTATTCAGGGCAATGACACCGCACACGGCGCAGAGGGTGAATTACGTAATGCACAAATGGCTCTGGGTACGGCGCACCAGTTGGCTATGTACATGGGCATCAAGTATTACGGCAAGAAGAAGGAACAAATCGCCGCATTTGTCGATGTAAAAGATCCAACAGCAACCTTAAATCAGCTACAGAAATCCGTTTCGAGCTACGAGAAAGAACTGCAAAAGCAGCAAGAAGAGCTCGAAAGAGTCATGGATCAGCTGGAGCGTGAGCGCACCAGAAACATCGAAAAGCTGGAGCCGCCTGCCAGGGCAGATCAGCAAAAACGCCAGCATCAGAGTCAGCAGGTAGCCGACAGCTTACAATGGAACGAAGCCAAAACACGCGCCCTGTTGATCGATGCCATGTTGTTGCAGGCAGGCTGGGATATTCAGAACCCCGATCAGGTCGGCCAGGAAGTTGAAGTACAGTTTCCCCCCGATGTTAACAGTAACCCAAGCGGTAAGGGATATGTGGATTACGTGCTCTGGGGCGATAACGGTCATCCACTTGCTGTGATCGAGGCCAAAAAATCCGGCAATACCAACCTACAGGCCGGTCGAGAACAAGCCCGGCTATATGCCGATGCCTTTGAGCACATGGGCTACCAACGCCCGGTCATTTTCTATTCTAATGGCTACGAAACCTTTATCTGGGACGATCACCAGTACAACACCTATCGTCCAGTTTATGGCTTTTACAGTAAAGACAGCCTGGATTACCTGATTTATCAGCGCCACTATCGTGCGGCAGAGCTCGAAAAGTTCAATCCAGAACTCAGCATTGCTGATCGTCCTTACCAGATTGAAGCCATCAAAACG
>OJHH01000702.1_pt1 | contig 11363 bp, 4 predicted proteins | sample 1594911 | NCBI WGS metagenome assembly OJHH01 (sample SAMN05416787, study PRJEB24817) | seawater metagenome | isolation source: Sea water | place: Canada:Atlantic | collected 2013-11
TTGTAATGCAAACCATAACTCTTCAAGTTGCTCAAGTTCAGGGATAGCTTTAGAGTTAGCAATAACATCTAATACTTCACCACGACCTGGGTATTCAGCTGAAACAATTGACGTAGCAATTGAACCGTAAGCGTTAGCAGCAGCTGCGCGACTTACACCGAACATTTCACCTAACGTACCTTTAGCATTATCTAACTCAACAGCTTTTTGTGCTAACGTAATTTCATTAGCTGCATACTCTTTAGTTAAACGTTTGTTACGTGCTTGTTGGTTTGCTAATTCTTTTTTCGCTTTGTTCAATAAGGCTTGCTTATCAGAACGAGCAGAAGTGAACTCAGCTTCACGTTTGCTATCAATTTTAGCTTCTGAAATACGGTCAGCTTTAACTTTTTTTAATAAGTCATCTAATTGATTAGCTGATGCTGAAGTTGCTACTGCCATTGAAGCAGCAAGTAAGACAAAATTAATTACTTTTTTCATTATTTTGCTCCTGCTGCAAATACTGGAAGTTTAGCTAGATCAAGCGGTAATTGTTTACGTGCCATACGAACGGCATCTGTAACAGGTTTTAAATATTCATCACCGAGAGCTTCCCAAGAGCGCTTCTCATTGTTCCAAACCCAAGCATTTTTCATGTCAAGAGATTGTGCAACAAATGAAATACGACCCATATGAACAAAATCAGCAGTGATCATACGATCACCTAAGTCAAGCTCACCTTGATACACACCGAAAATAGTGCCGTAACTAGCTTCAATTTCATATGCTTCAAGTACTAAGCGAAATTGCTCAGATACAGAAACATCTGAATCACCCATTACATCACGTAAACCAGCGATACGCTCTTTACGTGCATCAATGTTCATAGGAACATCAAGGTCAACAAACTCCTCTAACGAATCAATCATTTTATACATCAGTGGCACTACGCCTTGCTTAGTTTTATCGATACCAGCAATTTGATCTTCTAATGATTTAATATTAGCTTTTTGATCATCAACCATAAGTTGAACATGATCGTTGTAGCCGCTAAGAACGTCAGCTTCATCAACAGTATTACGATACTCAGCTAAAAGCTCTTGAGTTTGCTCGTAAATGTTATTGATTTTGCTTTGTGATTTGCTCGAATTTTTAAAAATTTGAGCTTCCGCTTTTTGTAGTTCTGTCAATGCATCTGCAGAAGCGAAGTTGCTTGCTGAAAATGCTAATGCGCCAATTATCGTCGATGCGATAAGGCTTTTCTTGCTTAATTTGGACATATTTCCCAACCAATTGCTATTGAATTTTGATAACAAGCTTATTGTTAACGCAAATTTAATAATCTGCCATTTTAAGTTTTAATTTCTCTAGAATAAAACCATGCAATATTCCCAGACGACAGCCATGCTGTCAACCAAGTACATTAAAAAGACCACTTAAATTCCACATAAACGGAAAATAAGTCTTTTTGTAACGATAATTAAACATTATTTCGATTAGAAACATCATTCGTTTAAGTATTGTCAGTAGAAAGTATCCTCTTAATCATAGAAATATTTGCTGACTATGTTTTACTAACTCTTTCGTAGTAAGTCAAATGTTATTACAATTTAGTGGAATTTAAAATTTCTTTACGCAAGATCAATTTCATATTGACTAGCGTAAAATTAGACGCTAAGCGTTTGAAATAAAACAAATATACAAAAAGCTAAACAATCACTAATTACAAAAGCGTTAATATTATTAAGAGAAAAGTGAAAAATTTATTTTTATCCAAAAACCTCTGGTTAATACGCTCTATTTCGTTTAGCTTACTCAAGGATTGAATATAAAATAATAAAAATCATTCTTTTTACAAGGAATATAGGTTTATTAAGGCGTAACATTGCAATGAATAGTAACAAAACTTCATCAAAATCACTTTCTCCAGAACAAAGAAAAAGACTAGAACATGCTGTTAACCTTCGTAGTAAAGGTGACTTAGTTTCAGCAGAGTATATGTTGACTCAGTTATTAAAAGAACAAGTATATTCACCAGAAATTTTTAAATCATTACTGTTTATTCTCGTTCAAAAGAACCGTTTGGATGAGGCTGAAAACCTCGCGTTAAACAGCTTAAAAATCTTTCCTGATATAGTAGATTTGAGACTCTTACTTGCAGATGTTTTTCGAATTAAACGCAACTTCCAACAAGCTGTCTATAATTATCAAAAGGTACTAGTTCTGCTGCCTAATGATGCCTTAGTGCACCTTAATTTAAGTCATTCGCTAGCCCCGCTAGGAGAGCTTGATAAAAGTATACAACATTGCCAAGAAGCAATACGTATCCTACCCTCGATTGCCGGCGCTAAAATGCACTTAGCTCAACTACTCACACTACAAAATCGACTCGAAGAAGCTAAAATCATATTTTCTGAGCTATTAAAAGACAACCCTCAAGACGTTAGTGCAAAATATTTACTTGCTAATTTGTATAAGTTTGAGGGTGACTTTGAAAAGGCTAAGTTAACCTATCTAGAGATACATAAACAAGCACCATTATTTAGTCAAGCACACTTTTCATATGCAATGATCAACAAATATCAATCATTGCAAGATAAACACCTCCTGCAAATGGAAAATATAGTAAAAAATGGTAATGTAAATGAAGAGCAAAGCATTCAGCTTTCTTTTTCGCTTGCTAAAGCACATGAAGACGTAAAAAGCTATTCTCGCGCATTTGTCTATTTGCAAACAGGTAATAGGTTGCGCTTCGAACGCTTTAAATACGATATCAATTCCGATAAGCATTTTATCGCAAGCATAATAAAAACCTTTAATAAGGGTGCGATTAAGTCAGCCCAGATTAAAGGTAATGAAAGCACAAAACCTATATTTATTGTTGGTATGCCACGCTCAGGCACTTCTCTAGTAGAAAAAATACTCTCAAGTCACACTAATGTTTACGCTGGTCGTGAGTTGGAAGACTTCTTCAGGCTGGGAACATCTAGCTTTTTAAGTGAAAGAACTAATTATTTGTTTAGCTCTTTAGCGAGTCACCCAAACTCTCTATATCAAGATATAGCTGAACGTTACTTATCTGGGGTTAATAAGTTAAGCGCTAGTAGTCAACACGTCACCGACAAACTACCATTTAATATGCTAATGATAGGTTTGATTAAAGTTGTATTTCCCAATGCGGTTATTATTCACTGTACACGAGATCCAATAGATAATTGTTTAGCCATTTTTAAAAAGAATTTTACAACAGATAACTACAGGTTTGGCTATAACCTCAAAACACTTGGCCAGTTCCACTTATTATACCAAGAACTAATGGCACATTGGCATGAAACCTTCCCTAATACTATTTACGATATTAGTTACGAAGCTTTGGTAGAAAATCCAGAGCTAGAAATTAAGTCATTGATAGACAAGTGTGATTTACAATGGCAAAACCAGTGTTTAGACTTTAATAAAACCAAATCTATTGTAAAAACAGCAAGTGATTTTCAAGTGAGACAACCCATATATAAAACATCAGTAGAGTTGTGGAAACATTATGAGCCCTATCTTGATGAATTAATTAGCGCACTAAATATTCAGAATTAATAACTTATAAGAAAGCCAAATAGTTTACTAGTGCAACATAGAGCTTATTTTAAAGTATAAAAACAACGACTTCTTAATAAAGCTCTTATGACTATACCCACACCTAGTTTAAATAAGTTGGTAATAAGCTACCTAACCCTTTAGTCCAATCTTACTCTTTAATCAGTATAATCATTTATAACTACACATAAAAAAACCGTAACTCAGCGTTACGGTTTTTAAATTGAGCATTGTTATATTTTTTGGGGTAACTTGTAAAAGCTACCCCAAGAAAAAACTTAACAACTCATTAGAACTGGAATGACATACTCGCGTGAATAAAGCGACCTAAACCGTCATAAAACGCACCAGTATCAACGGCATTACCAGTAATTGGCGTTTCTTTATCAAGAATGTTGTTCACACCTAAACGAGCAATAATGTTGTCGTTTATGTTGTAGTGACCCGCAACATCGATGTATGTTTGAGAACCAATACCATTACCGATTAATGTATCAACTGGTTCACCTTTTTCATCTACAGCACCGTTATAGTCAACTCGACCTAAGAATCGCCATTTAAGGTTTACACCCCAATCATCTTTGTCAAAGTTAACATTCATAACATGACGCCATTTAGGTTGAGGAAAACACGTTCCATCAATTCCATCGGTACAATCGTATATAGAATCAGCATCCCCTGGAAGCGGCTCAGTTTCCTTCGTTAGCATGTAAGTACCAACAAGAGTTGCACTTAAGCTACCACCAGCGATATCTGTAGAGTATGCTGCGCTAAGATCAACACCTTCCCATTTTTGGCTCGCTAAGTTTAAGTTCGTTGCGGTAACAAAACCAGCTTGACCTAACCATAAGCTACCAGAAGGTGAACGCGTTACGTTATCACAAAATGATGCATTCCCTGTTGCCGCACATTGTGAAACAGTCAGCTCAGGAGAGATGTTATCAATTACATCGTCAATTTCAATCGACCAGTAATCAAGTGAGAAGTTAGCATCATCAGTTAATTGACCAACAACACCTACAGTATATGTATCAGCAATTTCTGGTGCTAAGTCTGGGTTACCACCAAAGAAGCCATTATATTGACCCGCTGGGCTTGGTAAAATTGTACCATATTGTGCAGCACTAACACCTGCATTAGCACAGGCTGCTGCAGAAGCTGTTGGAGGTAACGTGTTGCCATCAGCATCTGTACGGTTAGCACATGGATCTGTACCTGACCATAAACCAATACTTTGAGAAGCGAATAACTCACCAATATTTGGCGCACGTACTGCGCGGTTATAGCTTGCACGGATTTTCCAATCTTCAATTGGCGTCCAATCAACAGCTACTTTATATGTAGGCTCTGAACCTGAAGAGCTGTAATCAGAGTAACGGTAACCTAATTCTAAAATTAAAGATTCAGCAAATTCTACATCTTCAACCATAGGTAAGCTTGCTTCAGCGTAAATTTCACGAACTGAGTAACCACCCGCTAATGAAGGGCTTGGACCACCTTGACCTAGAAGTGAGCCATTTTCATATAAATCATCTGAAATCAGTTCATATTGCTCATCACGGTATTCCGCACCAATTACAACTGCAACAGGAGTCGAAGCACTAGGCATAGTAAAGTCTAATTCACCAGTAGCGAATGCACTTAATACTAAACGCTCAGATGTCGATCCTTGAATTGCAGTACCGGTAAGAGGCTTAGCTTGCTCTGGAGTTACACCATTATAAGTGAATACTTCGTACGGGATACAATCACCTGTACAAGTTTCACCACTTGCACTTAGTGCTGTAGTGATACGCGGTGCGAAGAAGTCATTTTGGTAAGTACTAGTATTGCTGGTGTTACCATATTGAATAGAAGCATCGTAAGTCCAAGTATCATTCAACTCACCTTCACTACCTAATACGATACGGAATGAGTTATGCTGGATAGAATCAACACGAGGACCACCTTCAACATTACGCTTACCAATGTAAATTGCTGCTTGACCAGTTGCGGCATCAACACCTAAACCATCGGCTAATTGTTGACGTTGAGCGTCATTTAATAGCGGGTTATCTAAATCAATGATGTACTCTTCGTTAAAGAACGTACCTGACTCAGCGATTTGCGCTCTAGTCTTATCTTGCATATATGAAACTTCCATATATGGCTGGAACATATCGTTGATTTCATAGTTAGCAAATGCACCTAACGTGTATTTTTGATCAGGACGCATAAAGTGGTTAACTGGCGCGTAGTTATAACGGTTAGAACCTGGTGCATCGATGAAATTACTTTGCTCATCTAAAGATGACCACATATTACGAGTGTAGTCAGTAGTTCCATCTGCATTTACAGCATAAATGTCAAAGTTAGGAATGATAGCGTTAGCTGAACCACCACAACTTGTACCTGAAGCATTTAATGCACATGAAGAGTAATCACGTGCTGATTGGCGAAGCTCGTTAGTACGCTTGTAAGTTGCGTATGCTACTGCATGACCTTTACCATCAGCAAAAGAACCACCCGCAGTTACATCGATATTAAATGAAGTACCATCGATGTCTGTATTGCCTTCATCGTATTCAAAACCTTTTTCGTCCATTAAGCCTTGAATATATTTGTTATCATTATTGTGTTGGAAACCTGAAGCGCCTAAATCAACTTTAAAGCCTTCAAATTCATCATCCATTACAAAGTTAACAACACCAGCAACAGCATCTGCACCGTAAGTTGATGAACCACCACCAGTCATAACTTCAACGCGTTTAACTAATGCAGAAGGGATAGCGTTCAAATCAGCTGCACCGCTTGAACCACCACCTGGAGCCATACGGCGACCATTAATTAGTACTAATGTTCTGTGAGAACCTAAACCACGCATATCAACACCCGCACGACCTGAAGCACCGTTCGCTTCGAATGCAGTAGATGATGCTTCAATTTGCGGTAAAGTATTTAGCATGTCTTCAACACGTGTGAAACCTGAAACTTTGATATCTTCAGCGCTAGTAACTTGAATTGGGCTAGCTGTTTCCATATCTGCACGCTTGATACGAGAACCTGTAACTTCAATACGCTCTACACTTTTAGCTGATTTTTCAGCCGCAAATGTTGGCGCTGATATTACGGTAGCTGTTGCTCCTACCATCATTGCAATACTTACTGCATTTGCTGCTTTACTTCTATTTAACATATCTACTCCGACGTCCGATAACGGACTTGATTCTTGTTTTAATATTAGATTTCAAGGCTATTTTGCCTTCTACACTTTTGACTTTTGACTTTTGAATAGTTATCCAGAAAAGTTGACAAGATACTAAACGGGTAGTTGTAAATGAGTCAAAGCGCTGAAAAGCACAGTACATTCAGTTACAGCTATAAACAGAATGAAAAATAGCAAATAAAACCTTTAAAAACCAAGGGTTACACAGAGTCAACCACCTAACCTTAAAACAAAGAACCTACTAACTTTGTAACAACACAATTCAAAACATCAAGCACAGAAAATATAAAACATAAAAATCAGCAACTTAAGATGTAACAATGTAGATACCCCTTCCCTACCCCTAGACAAAGCAAAAGAAAGAAACCCCTTTACATCAATAGGATATAAAAACAAAACTTGAAGAAAAAATTAAAATAAATACTTTGTTACAGCTTACAAGTAACATTTGAAAAACTTACAAGTTTTGCTTGTTACATTTGAATAGGTTGCGTTCAACAGAACAATCATCGCCTAATTATAAACTTGCAGCGCACTTTACTATTTAAACTCAGATACGACTTTTTAGTCACATACCAGTTGTAAAGAATTAACATCAAAACATCAGTTTTTGTACTTACATTAGGAGGTGCAAAAAACTGTATAGCCTTTATTTATCAAAAGAAGCAATAGACTAATGAAGTAACTCTAAATAGGAATTCAAATTGAAGTACTAATTTCTAGGGGAAATAGTTTAGAAATAGATATGAGAATAGGTTCACTTTACTTCAATTTATTTTCGAAAATAGCTCCAAGATAAAATAAATAAAACTATTGCATAGGTATATTTCTATACGAATGATCTTTAAATTTAGAAGTTTGGCTGAAATTTCACTTACAAGATTAAATCGACTTTAATCCTTCACAGTAAGAAATAGAAATTTAACTTAGTAGTACAACCAACAAGTTTATTTAAAAAAATACAACTGTATTTAATCGTCATTTATCTATAGCAACTACTTATTAGTTTTCAAATAAAACGGGCTTGAATCAATGATTCAAGCCCGTTTAAAGTTTATTATATAAACCAAATTACGTTATAAAATATTATGAAGATATTGTTACTTAATAACTACTATCTTCAATTTTATAAAGTCGTTATTTGGGTTTAGAACTTAACTTTGTACCCAGTGTAAAGTTCACGACCTAAGTGGCCTGCAAAGTATAATGTGTCGTTGTTATAGAAGCCTTCATCATCTTTCATAACACCTTTTTCGAACAAGTTACGAGCACCAATAACAACTGTACCGTATTGTCCGAAGTCATAGCTCATGTTTAAGTTATGAACAACATACGTACCGTTATGGTTACTGAAAGCTTGAGTGAAGTTAGCAGGGTTACCATCAGCAACATCTAATACTTCATCTTCTGAAGTGCTTGCAATTGCATCAACACTCCAAGTTGCAGAGAAATCAGCGTAGTTGTAGCCTAAAGTAAATTGACTTCTCCAATCTGGAGTACCAGGTCCGCCAGCCATATCTTGCTCTGGACCACCGAAGAATACATCTTCACCAACTTCAATCATGTAAGTTGTATTAGAAGCCATTCTAAAGTCACCTACTTCAGTAGAAAGTAAGTAAGATAATGATAAATCAAGACCTTGACGAGTCATGATTGCACCATTTTCACTTCGAGTGATAACGTCTTCTGTAATAGCACCTGTCGCTGGGTTACGAACTAAGCTAACACCAGGGTAACGAGCCATCATATCATCTAATTGACCGCCTAATTCAGCATTGATTAGTGATTGCACAGTGATGTCAGAAATTACATTTTCAACTTCTAAATTAAAGTAATCTAGTGAAACTGAGAAGTTTTCAATACCAGCATAAACAATACCAGCATTAATGTAAGTTGACTCTTCTGGGTCAAGCTGGTCATTACTTTCGATTAAGTTATCGAATTGACGACTTTTACATTCATCTGCAGGGATATTTTGCATATCACAAGCTACGTAATCAACAGCTCTAGTTGCTGAGAACGATGTTGCCGCTAAAAGCTCACTTAAAGATGGAGCACGGAAACCTTTAGAGTATGAAGCACGAATTAATAGGTCTTCCATTGGACGATATTCAGCTTTTACACTTGGAGTACCTTTAGTACCAAAATCGCTGTAATCATCTCGACGGTAAGCAGCACTAACTACTAAGTCTTCTGTAACAGGTAATGAAACTTCATAGAAAAACGCTGTTGTATCACGTTCGCCTGATGCAGAGTTACCAGCACTACCACCAATCCAGCCACCTTCAGATTGTGCATCATATTTCGAATCGTATGATTGCTCAAAATATTCACCACCAAAGTAGTGAGAGATCATACCGCCAGGTAATTCACCCATTTCAAAACCGACACCACCAAAGATATGATCAAATTCATTTAGGTTTTCAGTGTAAGTTGTCGCTTTCATTGCGGCAATACCATCATCAGAACCTAAAGGTTCACCTAAAAATAAGTTTGCGTACAAGCCAGCATAACTAAGGTATGAACGACCAACACTTCTGTAATCTAGTTTTGCTTTATGATAAGCAATTTCCCAATCGAAGTTGTCATTGATCATGCCACGAAGACCAAGCATATAATCTTGTTGGTAATCTGTTACTTCGCCATCACGAGTACCGATTTGGTACCAACGGAAAAAACCATCTGTTGTTTCACCGTATGGGTTATGTTCGCTATTTGCAGGAATATCGTCCCAACCAGCTGCTGGTGGAGCAAAACGACCGAATGAATCATTACGTGAGAACATTGCACGAGCAAATAATTCTAAGTCATCATTAATTTCATAAGTAGCGCTAGTCATGATTGAATCACGCTTTGTTGACGCTGAGTTAGCTGAAACGTTTGCATAACCGTAACCACAAACTTGACCACCACCAATACCACCTAGAGCAGAACCTTGGTCAAGTGAGCCAACAAAGCCCGGTACAGTTGATGCTAACTCGTCACATTTTGGAGAAGCTTCAAGTTGACCTGTTGTTGGGTTTACTATAGTTGCGCCATAGTAGCTAATACCGACTGTTTCGTCGTATATTGAGATAAGGCCGTCACCGTTAAGATCTTCCATAGAAGCTTTAGTGTAGTCACGGTCACCATCGAAAATTGCACCACGCTCTTGATGATCATAAACAAAGGTCATATTGCCTTTTTCAGAGTTCATACCAAGCACTAAAGACATAGATTTACTATCGCCGCCTTCTTCGTCAGGTCGACCGATTTGAATATCAAAAGCAGCGCCTTCGAAGTCTTTCTTCAAGATGATGTTAATTACACCTGCAATAGCGTCTGAACCATAAACAGCAGAAGCACCATCTTTTAATATTTCAATGCGCTCAACAGCAGCCATTGGGATGCTACTTAAGTTAACTGAAGAACCACCTAGTGATGGAGAACCCGCTAAACGTTTACCGTCAAGTAAGATCAAAGTACGGTCAGAACCAGCACCTAGTAAACTAACAGTTGACTGAGATTGTGCTGAGCTGCCAGAGCTCGGCATAAATGAACCAAAGCTGTTTGAAGTTACATTTTGAAGCGCATCAGCAATAGATAAGCGACCTTGCTGGCTAAATTCTTCTACAGATATAACTTGAACTGGGCTTGCACCTTCAACGTCAGTTCTTTTAATTCTTGAACCAGTAACTTCAATTCGTTCTACTTCTTCAGCTGCTTCAGGTGCGCCTGCTGCGAATGCTGCTGGTGCTGAAACTACAGATGCTGCACCAAATACCATCGCTAGACGAATGGCTTTAGCTACTTTGCTATTGCTATACATATATACTCCCTGGATCACTTTCGTGATACTAGTGTTTAAATTCAAGGCTATATTGCCTTGTTGTAAATTCATTTTGGTCATAGACCTGAACTGTCGGCTAAGATATTAAACTTAATCTTGTTAATTGGTCAACACAAACAGTTACGTTTTAATTACATTATTCATAGTTAATGCTTAAACGCAACATAAAAACAGCACAATAACAGTTAAAAACAATAAGATAAGAAAACAGCAAAGACTGCAAAAAGTCTGATAAAAAAAGCTAAAAACATGCGTTAAAACTCAATCAAAAACCCCAAAAACAAACAACTAAAACAATAACTTAAATAAAAAACCTCAATTTAGAGCTGGTGCCTTTTTTATAGAGAGAACTAAACCTTAATGCACAAACCATCATAGCGCACAAAAAAACACGAAAATAATTAACAATAAAAACATAGACTTAAAATAAACAATTTGGCGTAAACAAAATGAAACAGTTTTCATTATTTTTGAATAGTTATTTTGTAACCCAGACCACAAGCGGCTACTATTCGTACAGTTTCGAGCAGTTGATTTCTATAAATAAACAAATAATTAATGATTATTTAACAAAAAAGATGTAACTAAGCTATCAAATTGGCAGCTATTTCTTGTACCCAACAATAAAATATATAGCCCTGTGACAACGCTAACTTTGACCTATTTATAAGCAAAAAATCTGTGTGATTCGTTTTATCAGCCCTTATTAATTCATCAAAAGTCTTAATCTAGACATAAGGCATTAAGACTTAAAATAAG
>OJHH01000708.1_pt1 | contig 11324 bp, 9 predicted proteins | sample 1594911 | NCBI WGS metagenome assembly OJHH01 (sample SAMN05416787, study PRJEB24817) | seawater metagenome | isolation source: Sea water | place: Canada:Atlantic | collected 2013-11
GAGATGTAGAGAGGTCTCGTGGGCTCGGAGATGTGTATAAGAGACAGAGACACAGAAGAAAACACGGTTAGTGAAAGAACTGTTGGAATTCAAATGCACAACACTTTGGCTGGGTTTAAGTGGATCGAGGATTGGTCTAAATTTAAAAAAGACATAGAAGAAAAAATCCTAGATGAGGATATCCTTAATGGATTAGACAAGCTCGCTAAAACTGAAGAATGGAAAAGTTGGTTTTCTTCTCCTTTACACATTTGGAATGAAAAACACCTGCTAGATTCAGATGGAAATGAGTTTATTCCAGATAGAGTGATGGAGTTTGAAAACGAGGTGATAGTAGCAGATTATAAGGCTGGAGCTCCTACTGCTAAACATCCTGAACAAGTAAAGAATTACATTTCACTTCTCTCTAATTTATTTGACAAACCTGTTATCGGAAAGCTGGTTTACGTGAAGGAAGGGAGAACGGAAGAGGTGATTTAATTCGAATTATTCTCTTCAAGATTTATCAAAACTGAAGTCTACTTAAACAAATGAACCTCCTTATGAAATCATAAGAAGGTTCAATAATTTGTTGTTTAACTATAAGACGATTAATCAAGTAAAGAAGAACAACCTGGGTTGTTCAACTGTTTTCAATCTTCAACAGAGCGTATATTCTTAGTGAGAAACAGTAAACTTTGTTACTGAAACCGAATCACCTGAAGTTACTCTTAGGAAATAAAATCCGTTTGAAAATTCACTTACATCCAATTGAGCATTAAGCTCAGCAGTCCTTTTAGAACTCACAACTTGTCCTGCAGCATTTACTATATCCAGCTGTTTTACAACATTAGCAGTACTGTTCACATTAAGCGTAGTATTCACAGGAATAGGATAAATAACCAACTCAATATCAAGCTCTTTAACGCTATCTATAATAAAGTTTAGGTCTTCACTTACTCCGTCACAATCTATATCATCAGTTACACTAACTGTATAAATACCATCTTCCAACGCTAGAATGGATGCAGAAGTAGCATCATCGATCTCCGTCCCATTTAAATACCACTGATATGTATCGAAAGAATCACTTGTACTCAAATCATTCCCATCTACTGATATTTCAGGGCTAGGGTCTTCATGAGCTAAAAGTTCTACTACATTACTTGTAACCTCAACATCTGGACAGGCATCTGCGAAAGCCGTAAGAGTAATTGAATATGCCGTTTCAGAAGAACCTTCTCCAGTATAAGAGTTTTCAGTTTCGTCATCTACTGGAAATCCGGACAATTCCCATTGAAAATCAGAATAACCATCAGGACTTTCCATTGAAACTGTAAATTCTTCATCACTACAAATCTCAAGCTCTGTAAGTCCATCTGCACTTATTTCAATTTCTAATTCTACAACATCTATAGTTACCACCTCAGATGTAGCTTCACATCCATCTAAAACAGTCACTACATAAACATCTATTTGTTCAGCTTCCATTCCAGTAACATTCATTATTTGAGTATCAGCATTCCAGAAAAATTCCTCATCTCCATCCAAAGCCACGTACCAATTATATTCGTCATACACTTGAGTACTTAACTCAAACGACTCTAATGGACATGGAGTGATGTCTCCTCCTGAAACAGTAGGTGTATAGTCACACACTTCTGCAATTTCAATTTCTATGGCATCCAACATTAAAGTACTACCTATTACCCCTTCATCATCAAAACCTCCACTACTCATAAAAATAATAGCCAAATAATTAGCGTCTGGCATTTGTTCTCCGAAATTCAATTCATGAGATGTCCATCCTTCTGTAGGATATAAATTTTCAACAATGAATCCTAAATCTTCAGGTTGTGGATTTTCTACTTCTGAGAACACCAAATAAACAATAGCAGAATCTACTCCTGGAGTTGAAAACTGATACTGAAAGTTTACAGACATTCCATCAGTTGGAATGGGAACTGTAGGTATAACTCCACCCTCTCCTATTTCTCCTTGAAAAATAATGGATTGAGTAGGGAAATCGTCATCAGTATCCAAAGTGGTTAAAGCCACAGCATAATCTCCCTCAAAACTCATTTCACTTTGAGTGATAAATGGAAAAGAAGGAGGTAAAACAGATCCCCAATCATCCAATTGTAAAGTTGGATCATTTTCTATCCATGTATTAAAGTCTCCACCTGGGACTAAAGTCATTACACCATTCAGCATTAAATTATCTACTTCTAAAAAATCTCCTGCAAACCCAGTTTCATCGATAACATCGTTACATGCAAATGCTATCACGCATTCATCTGGCATTTGTGTAATTGGGGCAGAGGTAAAATCAAACGTTGTGTTATACCACATCAATGACTCTCCTACCAAAGGGAAAAAGTATGTTCCTGAATTGTCTTGTCCTCCAGTAACTGGAACTCCTTCAAAAAGGAATTGAACCATAATAAATCCTGGAGATTCAGCTGTGATGGAATGTCTTAAGTCAACAGTTAAACCTGTTACTCCTGTTTCAAAAAATGGAAATCCATCTGAAAAGATTAAATCATCACCTTCTGGAACGTCACCTAAAATAGCAAACCCTCCTACAACCTCACCTTCAAACTCACTAGATTCGACTCTAATTCCTGACCCTTCTACTCCAGGGACTTCAGTGACAGTGACTATTCCTATTTGATCAAAAATCAATTCATTCGTGCTTACAAAAGAAGACGGTGATACATCTGGTGATGAATAGGAAGGAGTTGAAGTCCAACTTTCAAAATCAGCGTTTTCAATTTGAGAAATTGCATTTAAGCCCAAAAAAAGAGCTGCAAATGAGAGTAAAAAAATGTGTTTCATGGTTAATAGTTTAGGACCAAAATACTAAATTGCTTATGTTCCAAATACTTAAATTAAATTTAAGATAAACACAATTCTGTTAATGGTCTGATTATATAAAACTTGACGATTAGCCATATGGAATAGTTACAGGGTGAAAAGAATCACATACAACTTCTTCGAGCTGGCTCAACAATCCTTGTTTTAAGGAAAGCCCTTCTAGTCCAGTAAGAGCTTTTTCATTAATAAGTCTCCGTTATTTCCAGAAACACTCACCACATACATTCCCTTTTCCATAAAAGAAACATCTAATGTAGTGGACTTCCTGAATGAACCTCTGGTAATTAATCTGCCCTGAATATGTCTAATCACATATTCACGAACTAAAGGAGATTCGGATTTTAGAATTACACTTTCACTTGTTGGATTTGGATAGATTTCCAAGTCTAATTCAGAACCAGGATTTTCTGAGACAGGTAACACTTCACTATCAGTAAGCATTACTCCTCCTGTTTCTCCATTGGCTTTTTGGAAGGCTAGCAGTTTTGATTTATGATTAGATGACCTACTAGGCCAAATCTCACTTCCATTATTATAACCTGGGTCGTACGAACTTCCGCTTGAACTTATATTTCCCAACCCATCAGAATACGCTTTCGATCCGAAATCAACCACGGGAGACCAGAATAATGAATACATGTATTCCTGTAATAGTTGTTCATTTCCACTTATAATATAGCCTTCTTCGAAAGAAAAATTTATATCATAAGCCTTCATGAAATAATTACTTGACGAATAGTCTTCATCTATATAACAATAGCCATTATTGTATTGAATTATTCTTTCATCATCACTCATTTGGTACTGAAAACTCAAAGAAGAATTATCTGAGCTAAGGGGAATTCTGTTTCGGTATTCATATTCTTCTCGAGTGTAAGTAACGTTTTGGACAGAACTGCCAATATTATAGCTAACTGTGGTAGAAATAGGTACAAAATCTTCGTTGAGCGTAGCACTGTTTTCAGAGATTGAGATCGTGTCATTAATTAGAACATTATAAGTAACATTTATCGAGTCTTCATATACCAAGACCTCTATTACCTCTTGCTTACTTATCCCTGTTACCCTATGTCCAGAATAATCATCGACTCCAGGAGAAGCTGTTGAGTTATGTGAGTAATTATATTTCAAGAAAGTATCTCCTACTTCGAAATCAAATACATTATGAAAGTTAGGGAGTATCATGCCTAACTCCCTTTCTTCTATTCCTCGCAGAACATACTCATCATCTCCTTCAAAGTTAGGAAAGCTTAACAAGCCATGATTCTTACTCAACTCTATAATTTGACCACCTGTCAGATAAATGAATTTAATAGAGTCTAGCTCTCCAAAAACCATTTGCTCTGTTTCTTCAGTAATGAGAGCGTCTGTATCTTCCGAAAATTGCCATGCACTAAATAACGGTTCATGAGGCTTAATCGTAAAGTTAACAGTGCTATCAGAAAACACCCAACTTTCTCCATTCGAGGTTACCTGTAAACCTAAAAATTGAGGCTGATTCCTTTCCCATGTTCGCCCTCCTTCATTAAAGAAATTAAGGCTATTTAAAGTGTTTTCTATTTCAAGATCAATGCATGAATCACAAGGAGCAATTACTCGGTTTAAATACAGCACACTATCTAGTTCATTCAACTGTACAGAATCTACTTTCAAGGCATGTGTAACCACCCCACTATCTTCGAGTGAATAATTAAACTGTTCAGTAGAATTAATGGGAGCCCAATTTTGGCATTGCACCGCTAATGAAAAAAGTATGGCTAACAACAGCAGAAAAGGTCTTTTCATAGAGACGATAGATTAAAAGTTACCACTAAAGTACACCTTTAGAATGAATTGACTATTTCGATAAATCAGCCTCACTTGTATAAAATAGGATATTAATGGAGAGTACTTACCGCACTAAAGACCTAAACATCAATTATCTTAGTGATGGCTACTAGGTGAAACGAGAGTTTCATTAACGGCAAGTTAACAGCAACAAAAAGGGGAACCGCACAGCGATTCCCCTTTTCTAGTTTATTTAGTAAAGCAGTTCTTAATGAACTATTCCTTTATGTCTTCTTTCGCTAGATACAGAAAGTTTCTTTCTACCTTTTCTTCTTCTATCACTAAGAACTCTTCTACCTGTAGCGGTAGACATTCTTTTCTTGAAACCGTGCTTGTTTCTTCTCTTTGTATTACTTGGTTGAAATGTTCTTTTCATAACTGAATGTATTAACCCATCCTTAAAATGGGTGTGCAAAGATAAATAGTTTTTTTCTTTCTCACAATTTTTAGTTCAAATTAATTAAACTCTAAAAACTGGGCGTCAATTTCGCCTGAAAACCATTGAAACCAAAGGATTCACGGCTACAAAGCTCTTCCTTCTACTCACTTTACAGCATTAAAGTTCCAGATTAACACCAGTTTTCAGTGCATATCACAGCCATAATATAAAAAGTGGTAAACATTTCCTAGACGATACTATACGTAATACTTTTGTCCTTCATAATCTACTACCCCCATGGCGGAAAAAGAAGAAGAGAAAAAGAAAGTTACTAAAGAATCTTGGAAAAAATCAAAGAGAATCTTTACCTACTTGAAGCCTCATAGAGCCATGATTTCTGTGAGCCTTTTGTTGCTAGCTATTTCGGCAGTTCTAACACTCATTATCACCGGAATCTTAGGTCAGATAGCGGGGACTGAAACCCAAAGCGACTGTGCTACCGACACTCCAAGTGCAGCATCCTTTATGGCTGAGGCCATGTCTTCATTAGGTTTTCAACCTGCTGAAGGTAATTTAGCTCCTTGGGTATATCTCCTATTTGGACTTTTAGCGTTTCAGAGTGGAATCTCTTTTTTACGAGTTTATGTTACGGCCCAGTTTTCAGAGAAAGCCATCCTATCTTTAAGAAAGGACACTTTTAACAAAATCATTAATATGCCTATGCAGTTCTTCAATGAGCGTAAAGTAGGTGATTTGAATTCTAGAATCTCTTCTGATGTGACTACTATCCAAGAAACTATTTCTCTTACCGTTATAGAGTTGCTAAGGCAGCTGCTTATGATTGTTCTTGGGGTAATCGTATTGTTTTTTGTTTCAACTAGACTGACTTTAATTATGCTAGCAGTAGTTCCCGTTATTACCATTTTGGCTGTAGTATTCGGACGATATATCAAAGGTCTGGGAAAATCCACTCAGGATGCTGTAGCTGACAGTAACACTATCGTACAGGAGTCTTTAACTGGAATTATTAGTGTAAAGTCATTTGCCAACGAGGCCTTTGAAACTAACCGGTACATCAAAGCAATTAATGAAGTAAGAAAGAACGCTATGAAAGGTGCTGTAGGTAGAGGATTGCTTTCTACGTTCATCGTGTTTTTCATGTTCGGTGCCATTGGAATTGTCATTATTCAAGGTGCTGAGTTAAAAGGAACAGAAGGTTTTGCTGAGGCTAATTTTATGGCTTTCATTCTGCTTACAGGTATAATTGGTGGTTCTATTGCAGGAATTGCATTTCAGTTTGGCGCGTTGCAACGGGGAATTGGTTCCATAGAATCTGTAATGGATATTCTAGATTTAGATACCGAAGATGTAGTGCTGAATGATACCAAACTAGAAGAAGAACTCACGGGAGCGTTAGAGTTTAAAAATGTAGATTTCAAATACCCTTCTCGTCCTGAGGTAGAAGTGCTGAAGAAGGTAAACTTCTCTGTAAAGAAAGGAGAACAAGTAGCTTTAGTCGGTTCTTCAGGATCGGGTAAGAGTACGATTATATCACTATTGCAACGCTTCTATGAACCTACTTCAGGTGAAATAAAATTCAATGGAAAGCCCACTTCTGATATAGGATTAAAAGAACTAAGAAACCAAATGGCTCTAGTACCTCAGGAAGTAATCTTATTCGGTGGAACCATAGGAGAAAACATAGCTTACGGTAAGCCAGAAGCCAGCCAAGAAGAAATTACAGAAGTAGCCAGAAAAGCCAACGCGCTTAATTTCATCAAACAATTCCCTGAAGGATTCGACACCATGGTGGGAGAAAGAGGAGTGCAACTTTCTGGTGGACAAAGACAACGAATAGCCATCGCTAGAGCTGTGCTTAAAAGTCCTGAAATTTTAATATTGGATGAGGCTACGAGTTCTTTAGATTCTGAATCTGAAAGATTAGTTCAGGATGCATTAGATAGACTTATGGAAAATAGAACGAGCATAGTAATAGCCCACAGATTATCTACGATTAGAAATGCTGATAAAATTCTAGTTCTTTCTGAAGGTGAGATAATAGAGGAAGGAACTCATGACGAGCTATTGGCTAAAAAAGAAGGATTCTACCATCACCTTATTGAACTTCAGATGGAGGTTTAGCTTCGAGTTTATAGTTCATGGTTTGCTAGTTTATAGTTTTTGCTTAATGGTTTGGAGAATTGTATAAAAGCGAAAAGCAGTTAGGCTGATTCTAATTACCTATCGCTGGGCTATCTTCTTCTATTACAAGAGCTGAATTTGCAGAAAATAAATAGAACATTAAAAATGCCCCAATAAAGATTGCAATGATTAATTCTGAAAACTTAAATATTCCTTTCAGAACTCCCAGTGCAATTGCTATTCCCAAAATAGTTAGAGTTCTTTTTAAGGTGAAGAATTTCCACACTTGAAATCTTGCCCGGTATGTTTTTAGGATGACGTTTTCTTTTTTAATTACACATTTTGGGGAGCCTTTTAATAAACTCTGTATGCTAAACTCAACTTCATAAACCGCCCCGTTCTCAGATTTAAATACATGGCCACTGGTCATTTTTAAACTCCTCTGTTCTGAAACCAATTTACTATTTAGGAAGATTTTCTCTTTTCCTGTGAAAAATGAACCCCACACATGAATAATCTGCTCTCCATCTTTATGTACAAACCAAATTCCTTTGCTAAAACTTCCTATTGACTTGTCAGGTATCATTTGTTCTCAGTAAGTGAGTCATTGATCTCCAAAAATAAAGATTTCCATCTGTTAGCTTCAACTTCTAACTTCAAACATCAAACTGTTTAACACCACTTCCTTACATTTGTCGTATGAAGAAAAAAGCCCTTGTTACTGGAATCACTGGCCAAGATGGTGCGTATTTAGCGGAATTACTACTTGAAAAAGGGTATGAAGTGCATGGATTGAAGAGAAGGTCTTCTATGTTTAACACAGATAGAATTGACCATTTATACAAAGACCAGCATGAAAAAGGCGTTAACTTTTTTCTTCATTACGGTGATTTAACCGATTCTACTAACCTCATCAGACTGGTTCAAGAAATAGAGCCAGATGAGATTTACAACCTGGCTGCTATGAGTCATGTACAGGTATCTTTCGATATGCCTGAATATACTGCTAATGCCGATGCTACAGGTGCTCTTAGGTTATTAGAAGCCATTAGAATATGTAAACTAGAGAACAAAACAAAATTCTACCAAGCTTCCACTTCAGAGCTTTATGGTAAGGTTCAAGAAATTCCTCAGTCTGAAACGACTCCTTTCTACCCGAGAAGTCCTTATGGTGTGGCCAAGCTTTACGCTTTTTGGATTACTAAAAACTACAGAGAGGCATACGGATACTATGCCTGTAACGGAATCTTGTTCAACCATGAGTCTCCCCTTAGAGGAGAAACTTTCGTAACTAGAAAAATCACACGAGCTGCGGCCAAAATAAAACTTGGTCTTCAAGATAAACTTTTCCTAGGAAACCTAGACTCTAAAAGAGATTGGGGACATGCTAAAGATTATGTAGAAGGAATGTGGAGAATGCTTCAGCAAGAAACTCCTGATGATTATGTTCTGGCTACTGGTGTGATGGTAACCGTGAGAGAATTCGTGGACAAGGCATTTACTAGAGCCGGAATCACTTTAAAATGGGAAGGTTCTGGAGAGAATGAAAAAGGTATAGATACCGTTTCCGGAAAAACAATGGTAGAAGTAGATCCTAAATACTTCAGGCCTGCAGAAGTTGAACTTTTAGTGGGAGATGCTACTAAAGCTGAAAAAGAACTAGGCTGGAAACCAACTTACACGCTTCAGCAACTAGTAGAGGAAATGGTGGATGAGGATATGAAGTTATTCAAAAGAGACCAGTACCTGCTTAAAGGCGGCCATGACATCATGAGCTATAACGAGTAGGAAACTTTATTACTTATTCTCTACAGCGTCTTCTAGTATGTAATTAAGCTCGTAAACATCTGTTTCGTTCAGTCTTAATTTACCTGTAAACGTAAGTCGTTCGTCCTGCTTGAATTTTCTACCTTCTTTTCTGAGTCTTAAATCCACTACAGATTCTGGACCTGCATTACCACAGAAAAAACACTGTGCAAAAGGATACCTTGAAAGCACGAAATAATCTGTAGACACATCTACAGGAACCATATAACCTGTGATATACACTTGCTCTCCGCTGTATTCTTTTACAGCATCACCGAATTCTGGCTGCCAAAACCAAGCGTCTAATTCCTCAAGGTAAACATCTTTGTATTCCACATCTGCCAGTGTAGTCCAGGAAAGTTCCTTGGCATCAGCATCTGATAAACTCACAGGATTAGCTGCGAATAATGAAATGAAAACGAGTGTGATTGATTTTAACATGATTAAATATTCTTTTACGGTCTGGCGTAGCAATGGCAAATAGAATGCCATTCTCCCACAAAGTTAATCTTAAACTCTATAGTCTCAAAAATGAACTGAACTCAGGAATGCAATTTTTTACTTTTTTACCACTTGTGGGTTTTCTAGGATGAAGTTCAAGCGGTAGACATCATCACTATTCAACCTTAGTTTACCTTCTATAGTAATTTCTAAAGAACTATCTGAATTTCTCAAGCCACGGCAACCTGAAACATCTATGTTAAGCATAGGATTGTCTCCAATTACACACCCGACACTAGCCTTCTTGTCCTTTGTAAGCCAAAAGTTCTTATCTCGTTTTGATATCAATTGAAAGTAACCTGTGATAAGAACTCTACTTCCGTCATACTTTAGGATGTGATCACTAAAAACTGGCATCCAAAACCATGCATCTAAAGAATCTAAATAAACATCTTCATATTCCACCTTCTCCAAATCTTCCCAAGTAATATGAATAGGCTCATCAGATTGACCTAATGAGGTAAGTGAACAAAACGATATAAATAGTATAGAAAGAAAGATTTTCATTAATGGTAAATATAATTAACTCCGAGTGGTTCGGCTGCCAATCAATTCTCCGAAAGTGTTTTGGAGATATCTATTCTAATGCTTTGCAACGCTGGAAGAAATGCTGCCACTATTCCTACTAGCAATGTAGCTCCTGCCAATATCCATTCTTCTGGAAGTAGACCCAACTGCAGGATATCATAATGAAAGCTTTTTTCTAAACTGGAGTTCATAAAATACAAAGCTACCCGCCCGAATAGAAGTCCTATAACCAGCCCAATAGCTGCCAACACCAACCCTTCTAGAATGATGATTAAAAATAACTTACCCTGAGTGGCTCCCATGGTTCTCAAGATAGCCAACTCATATTTTCGCTCTTTCAGTGAATTGTACAACGATATAAATACACTGATGAACGAAATGAAAATAATGATATAAGCTAGCCAAGTAATGACCTCCTTTCCTATTCCAAAATTCTGTTCCAACCTATTCTTTTCTGAAGCCGTTAACGCCACCTGCATCTTAGAGTCTTTAAGAATGGCCGGCATTCTTATGATGGCCATAGGTGACCTTTTTTTCATAAGAACAGCTGTTATTTCCTGAGACTCTTCAGGCTGATTCTCTAACCCGTGCACTGCCCACATAGATGGAATATTACACAGCAGTAACTGATCGGCCACGGTGCCACTTTGTTCCAGAATTCCTACCACGGTAAACGTGGCGTTGTCATGTACATCAGTGCCGTCAGTGAGTCCGTGAGCACTAAAAAAAGTATCTCCTACTTTTAACCCAAGATCCTTAGCTACTCTGCTTCCTATAGTGGCTTCCAGCGTGTTTTGCCAGAGCTTTCCTTCGGCTAATTCTAACTCGTAATGGGAGATATAGGTAGAGTCCGTTCCTACTATTCTATATCCTTTGTAATTATCACCAAACGCCAGCGGAACTCCATATTCTATTAGAATTTTTTGTCTTTTAAGCAGCGTTTTTACTTCGGAATAATTGATGTTTCCAGTAGGAGCATCTACCTGATATACTGAACTTAGTATAAGCTGAAGCGGGCTTCCTTTGGCTCCTAAAACCAGGTCTATGCCTTTGATGTTTTTAGCGAATTGGTCATCGAGTTGCTTATTTAAAATGAGCATAAACGATATTATTCCCACCCCGAATGCCAGCAGTATTAGACTAAGAACAGTGTTTAACGGCTTAGCAAATAGGTTTTTTATGCTTAATCCTAAACTATTCATAGCTCTACTATATTTTTATACAAGCTCTTTAACCTCTGTCTCTTATACACATCTGACGCTGCCGACGAATAGAGAGGTGTAGA
>OJHH01000709.1_pt1 | contig 11316 bp, 10 predicted proteins | sample 1594911 | NCBI WGS metagenome assembly OJHH01 (sample SAMN05416787, study PRJEB24817) | seawater metagenome | isolation source: Sea water | place: Canada:Atlantic | collected 2013-11
GAATTAAATCCTTTTTTATTTGAAAGTCTAGAGCTGGAGGAAGAATTATTCCAATAATTATTTGAATCTGTTGAGAATTAAACTCTCCATTAACTTTAAATCCCTTTAAATCGCCAACAGAATAAGCGAACCTAAAATCAGACTCCTTTTTTAGACGTTTAATAGCTTTTATTAAAGGTTCGTTCTCAAACTTTATAGAAAGTTCTTGACTTTTTAACTCTTGTCCTTTCAGGATATAACCAAAACAAAGAATAAGAATCAATAAGAATAATCTCCGCATAATTTAAGATAAGAATCTTTTTTAAAGTTTAACCCCTAAAATTTCATTTAGAATATAGATTGCCTTGCTCATCCTCTTCTCAATAGCTTTTACACTTAACCCTAATCTTTCTGCTATTTCCTTATACTTTAAGCCTTCTATACGGTTCATTAAGAAGACCTCTCTACTTCCTTCTGGGATTTTAGCCAAAGCATCATTGAGTTTTATTTCATACTCTTTTTTTATCAACTGAAACTCCGGATTCTCAAATTCTGAAGACACTTCTAACTGGCCCTGAAACTTATATTTTAATTGATTCCTTTTTAACTGATTAATTGTAGTGTTGTTAGCAATCGTATACAAGTAACTTTTAACTGTACTCTTTTTTATTGACCCTCGATTTTCCCACAATTTAACAAATGCATCTTGAGCCAAATCTTCAGCCATGCCAGAGTCACCCACTTTAAAATAAATGAAGTTCTTTATAGCTTTAAAGTATTCCTCAAAAAGAGATTTAAACTCAGAACTAGTTAAAACGATATTTGTCTCCTTTTCCATATTCGCTCGCCTAAAATATATACAAATGGCCTCCTTATTATGTCAATAATAAATCAATATTAGAAATGTAAAAATATGCGTGAGTAAAATCAAGTTTTCAAAATCAGGAATAAATCATAATTTATTTACTTTTACCTAAAATTCTAGAAACTTGAGAAAAGCGTTAGTAATAGGGGCAGCAGGCCAGATAGGGACAGAGCTAACATACAGATTGTCTGAGGAATTAGGCACTGATAACGTAATCGCATCGGATATCAGTGAGCTTTATTTTGAAGATCAACCGAACATAAGAACAGTTATTTTGGATGTTTTAGACTTTGAACTTTTAAAATCAACAATACTTGATAACGATATTTCTGAAGTTTACCATTTAGCTGCTACTCTCTCAGCAAATGCTGAGAAAAATCCTGGCTTTTCTTGGCACTTAAACATGCAAAGCTTACTAAACATCTTAAACTTAGCTAAGGAAGGACATATCTCCAAAATTTTCTGGCCAAGTAGCGTAGCTGTTTTTGGAACAGATACACCAAAAGAAAATACCCCGCAGTTTACTTTAATGAATCCTAACACTGTTTATGGCATTTCAAAATCTGCTGGAGAAAACTGGTGCAATTATTACTATGAAAAATATGGCGTAGATGTAAGAAGCCTAAGGTTCCCCGGATTACTCGGATATAAATCAGACCCAGGAGGTGGAACCACCGATTATGCACTTTGGGCACTTAAAAACTCATCGAACAATCTTCCTTATGTCTCTTTCTTAAGTCGGGAAACAACACTTCCAATGATGCACATGGAAGACGCTATCGATGGGATAATTCAACTTATGAATGTTCCAAATAGTGATATTAAAATACGAACCTCGTATAATATCTCTAGTGTAAGTTTCTCACCAACAGAATTAGAAAAAGAAATTCAAAAGACAATCCCGGCTTTTAAAATCTCTTACGAACCAGATTTCAGACAGAGTATTGCAGATTCATGGCCACATTCTATTGATGATAGTTTGGCAAGAAATGACTGGAATTGGAATCCTAAATATAATTTCGAATCCCTCGTAAAGAATATTATTGAAGGTTTTAAAAAAAAAGTCCTGATTGTAACTAGATAATAACTTTTCCGTAGAAGAGACATATAGTTCTTCCATATGAAAAGTGTTCTAAGTAGTCAATTAATTTCCATTTGTGCAGCCATTTCTATCCTTGTTGGCTCGCTTTACTATTTTTCAGACACTGTCAAAAATCATGTAGATGACTCTGGAATGCGTCAGGGACACTGGGTAATCACAGGGTCTATGGTTAACAATCCCGATTTCGAATCTGATGATATTGTGGAAGAAGGTTCTTATGAAAACGACAAAAAAGCTGGAATCTGGAACAAATTCTATCCAGACGGAAAAATCAGAAGTCAAATCACATACAAAAATGACAAACCCATAGGAGAATACACCTTATACTATGACAACGGAATAGTCGAGGAATCTGGAAACTGGCAGAGAAATAAAAATATAGGTGAGTTTCAAAGAAATTACTCCAATGGAAACCCGCATCAGAGATTTGCTTTTTCAGACTCAGGCAAAAGAAACGGAAAGCAAACATATTTTCATGAAAATGGAAGCATAGCACTTTTGGTAGAATTAGTGAATGGGAAGGAATCTGGAATAATGAAAAGGTATGACGAAAAAGGAGAACTTTCTGAAGAAAAATCCTTTGACAATGGTCAATTCATAGCTGGTACTACTAAATCTCATCAAGAATTACCCGAGAAGTTTATACCACCTCCTGCAGAAATTGAAAAAAATTCAGATGTAATTCCGAGTCCTCCTAAATCAGAAGAGAGTGAAACCAATTCAGCTCATCACTTCCAACAAAACGGACATAACATCTTATACGATAAGAATAATAGCATTTCTCAAACAGGATTTTTCAAAGAAGGAAAACTGTGGAATGGGAAATGGTTCAAGTATAATGTAAACGGAATTCTACTCAGAGTAGACATCTATAGAAATGGAAAATTCATTGGTCACGGTGTTCTAGAACAAGAATAATTTCCACTCACATATTAAAATATTTGATAGGCATGTTTTGAATAATAAAAAACATGCCTTCTTTTTACTTTTTCACTTTCTTTGTTACATGCAAAATCAGCTATTTATCCAAAACAGCTTAACTCGAAAAAAGGAGCTATTTAAACCAATTTCAGAACCTAATGTAGGAATGTACGTTTGTGGGCCCACTGTTTATAGTGATGTTCACTTAGGAAATGTGAGAACATTTCTGTCATTTGACATAGTCTTTAGATACTTAAAATTTATCGGCTATAAGGTTAGATACGTAAGAAACATCACAGATGTAGGTCATTTAGTAGGAGATGGTGATGAAGGCGAAGATAAAATTGCCAAAAAAGCTAAACTAGATAACATAGAACCAATGGAAGTGGTTCAAAAATACACCAATGGATTCCATAGTGTTATGCGGTTATTTAACATTCAAGATCCTTCCATAGAGCCTTCTGCTACTGGTCATATAATGGAACAAATAGAAATGATTCAAGAAATTATAAAGAATGGTTTCGCTTATGAGTCTAATGGGTCAGTATATTTTGATGTAAAAAAGTACAATGCTACCCATGATTATGGAACACTTTCGGGAAGAAATATTGAAGATTTAATCTCTAACACAAGAGAGTTGGACGGACAGTCAGAAAAAAGAGACTCTTTAGATTTTGCTCTTTGGAAAAAAGCTGATCCACATCATCTAATGAGGTGGAATTCCCCCTGGAGCGTAGGATTTCCAGGCTGGCATTTAGAGTGTTCTGTAATGAGCACGAAATACCTAGGCGAAAAATTTGATATTCACGGAGGAGGAATGGATTTAAAATTCCCTCATCATGAATGTGAAATAGCTCAAAATGTGGGGTCAAATGGAAAGTCACCCGTTAATTACTGGATTCATGGAAACATGCTTACTGTAAACGGAAAAAAAATGTCCAAATCTGAAGATAACGGCTTTACCCCTGAAGAACTAGTTACGGGTAATCACAAGCTTTTAGAAAAAGGATATAGCCCCATGACAGTTCGATTTTTCATGCTACAGAGTCATTACGGAAGCACTTTGGATTTCTCTAATGAAGCACTACAAGCTGCTGAAAAAGGATATAAAAAACTAGTCAATGCGCTTAAAACGCTAAAGAAACTTAAGCCAAGCGAAAACTCGTCAGTACATGTAACAGAACTTAAAAACAAGTGTTACGCAGCTATGAATGACGATTTCAACACTCCGATTCTTATATCCCATCTTTTTGAAGGTGTGAAAATAATTAATTCAATTCATGACGGATCAGCCAGTATTAATGATGAGAATTTAATAGGACTAAATAAGCTTATGGATGAGTTCACCTATGACGTTTTAGGGTTTACCACAGAATCGTCTTCTTCTGATGGAAATGTGTTGGATGGCTTAATGGAACTAGTTATTGATTTAAGAAAACAAAGTAGAGAAGATAAAAACTGGAGTGTATCTGATAAAATAAGAGATCAATTAGCACAGTTAAATATCAAGATTAACGATTCTAAAGAAGGAAGCACCTGGAACCATGAGGAATAAACCCATTTTTAAAGTAATAGCCGTATTAGCAGTAGTTCTGTTTTTGTTTTTCATAGTTTTCTCTGCATTGCAAAGCAAGACTAGCGCAGTAAATCCGCCAAAGCAAAAGATTAAAAAGCACATTCAAGCTCCGACTTTTTCTTCTGATTCGGCATATACTTATATTCAAAAACAAGTTGATTTTGGTCCAAGAAACCCAAATTCCGTTCCAGCTAAGGAATGTGGAGATTGGTTGATTGATAAACTCAGTGAATTCGGAGCCAACATCATTACTCAAGAAGACATAGTAACAGCATATGACGACACTAAGCTGAATATGAGAAACATAATAGCTGAGTTTCAACCTGAGAAATCTAAACGAGTTCTTTTATATGCTCATTGGGATACTAGACCCTTTGCAGATAAAGACACTGTGAGAATTAATGAGCCTATAGACGGAGCTAATGATGGAGGGAGCGGTGTTGGAGTTCTTTTAGAAGTAGCTAGAGCGTTGCAAAACAACCCAACAGATTACGGAATAGATATCATACTTTTTGATTCAGAAGATTATGGGAGACCAACTTATGCTTCAGGTTCAAATTATAAAGATTGGTGTCTCGGAAGTCAATATTGGGCTAGAACACCACATAAAAAAAATTACAGAGCTAAATATGGGATTCTGTTAGATATGGTAGGAGGCAAAAACGCAGCATTTCCAAGAGAAGGAACTTCGCTTCAATATGCTGAAAATGTCGTAGATAAAATTTGGAAATCAGCCTCATCTTTAGGTCATGATGGTCTATTTCAAAGAGATCAATCAAATCCAACCACTGATGATCACCTATTTGTGAATGCAGTAGGAATACCATCAGCAGCTATCGTAGAATTCCACGTGCATCAAATGGGTGGATATGGAAAATTCCACCACACTCATCAGGACAATATGGATAACATATCCAAAGAGACTCTACAAGCCGTAGGAGATGTAGTTATGGATGTAATTTATAATGAGTAAGCCATGAAAAAAGTAGACATAAAGTTACTGAACACCATTTGTAAAACCCCGGGAGCTCCAGGTTTTGAAAAACCTATTAGAGACTTTATTCTCTCTCAGGTAGAAGGTTTAGGAGATAAGATCAGCGTGGACAACATGGGTAACATTACTGTCCTAAAAAAAGGGAAAAGTCGTAAAAAGGTAATGGTAGCGGCTCATATGGATGAAATTGGCTTTATAGTCACTCATATAAACGATGAAGGTTATCTTCACTTTCATACGCTAGGCGGATTTGATCCTAAGACTCTTACTGCACAGCGAGTATTAGTGCATGGAAAATCCGATTTAATCGGAGTAATGGGTGCCAAACCTATCCATATTATGTCTCCTGAAGAAAGAAATAAAAATCCGAAAATATCTGATTTCTATATTGACTTAGGACTACCTGTTGATGAAGTAAAGAAACTCGTAAAAGTAGGTGACCCCATTACTCGAGAGAGGGAATTAATAGAAATGGGAGACTGTATCAACTGCAAATCACTTGACAACAGAATTTCTGTCTACATTCTTATTGAAACGCTGAAAAAAGTCAAAAAACTGCCATACGATCTATATGCTGTGTTTACTGTTCAAGAAGAAATTGGCATAAGAGGAGCCAATGTGGCTACTCAAGAGATCCAACCAGATTTCGGAATATGCTTAGACACTACTATTGCTTTTGACACACCTGGTTCAGCTGCACATAATAAAATCACCAAGTTAGGCTCGGGAACTGCTATCAAAATAATGGATTCTAGAACTGTCTGTGATTATAGAATGGTCGAATTCATGAAAGATGTAGCGGAGAAAAACAAAATCACTTGGCAACCGGAAATTCTCACCGCTGGAGGAACTGATACTTCTGCCCTTCAGCAAATGACGGCTGGAGGATCAATAGCAGGAGCTATCTCAATTCCAACTAGAAATATCCATCAAGTAATAGAAATGGTTCATTCTCAAGATGTAATAGGTTCTGTCCTTTTACTTTCTGCTTGTTTAGAAAATCTTCATAAGCACAACTGGAGTCATTGATTTAACTAATACCCACGTGTTAGGAAACTTAGCTTAAGTCCTTATCCTACACCGAACAAATTCGTTTCTTTATTCGTTAGTAGCTTCATACGCTAATAATGAATACTCGGTCGAACCCATATATCGCTCTTATTCTATTGACCATCCTAACGTCATTAGCATCAGCCACTCATGCATTCGATTCACCGCTAAAAGATCAGCTAAGTCAAAGAGTTTCAGAAATTGACCAATTTTACTTTTTAGACTCACTAATAACCACTACTCCTGAAAAGAATGCTAAATACTTCGAAGCTTTGTTATTAAAGTTCGAATTATTAAGGAAGAAGAAAAGAAATGTCCAAGCCTTAATTGAGTTAAAAAAAATAGTAGAAAACGAAAACTCTGTTCTCCATCCTCATTTACTAGGAGAGGCTTACCTTCATACTAGTGATATTTATAGTCAAGATAAAAGCTATGATTTAGCTCAAACTTATCTAACAGAAGCCTTTATCATTTTTGATGGAATTAATTCTCCAAATCAAAAAGCCCTCACCTTAGTTAAAAGCGGATACATCTATAAAAAAAAGAAAAATTATGCCGCTGGTATTAGACACTTCAAACAAGCTCACGACATATACCTTCAACAAGGAAAAATTATTGAATCTGTTGAATTAGCTAAAGAGATAGGAAGTACTGCCTATGAAGGAGGAGAATTCGATGATGCAGAGACTTATCTAAAAACAGCTCTAAGTGGTTTCCAACAATTGAATGACACTCTTGAACAAACAAAAATATTAGAATCATTAGCTGGTATTTATGGGTTTGAAGAACGAATTGAGGAAAAACTTCAAATAGAAAAAACTCTTTGCGAACTAAGTGAACAATTAAACAACTCCAAAAAGACAGTATACTATTTAAACCAACTAGCTAATACTTACGGAGCCAACGGACAAGATAGGAATGCCCTAAAAACACAAGAAAAAGCATTGATATTCGTTTCAGAAAACGACTCTAATGAACGCTATGACACATACATAAGACTTAGCGAATTATATATGCTTAACGACAGGGAGACTGATGCCATTCTTTCACTTCACAAGGCCAACGGCATAGCACTTTCCTCAGAAAACTCGACTAAAATAATCTCCTCCTCTAAAATCATAGCTGACTTTTACAAACAGCGTGGAGAATGGGAAAAAGCACATTCTTACCTAAGTGTATCAGACAGTATATCTAGAGCATTATTAGAAACTAAAATCAGAAAACTAGAAAACAGATCCACTACACAGTCCGATTTAAGTCAAGTAGATGCTAAAAGCTCACTTCTTTCACAGTCAGAATATGATTGGCTATTTAGTGCATGGCGTAAGACCACAATTGCTCTTTCATGTTCGGTATTACTTATTCTCATTCTTGTCTTGTTCTATTTTAGAAAAAGAAAAAAAATCAGAAGACTATTAGAATGGAAAGTTTACAAAAGAACTAAAGAGCTTCGAGATTTAAATGCAGAATTAAACACATATATCTATAAGTCTTCTCACGATTTAAGAAACCCTCTTACTTCAATAAAAAGTCTTATAACTCTCTTAAAAAAAGAGACAAACCCTGACCAACTAGAAAAATATACGACTCTCATAGAAAACTGCGCAAACCAAATGGACGAAATACTCCTAAATCTATCGAGAGCAGTAGATTACAAAAAATTAGAGCCTAAAATAGAACAGATAGACTTTTCAGAAATAAAAACCAAACTCGATCTTTCATATGTAGAGTCATTGCCTGAAGGAATTTCTCTTTCTTGGAACATACGTGAAAAGGCTCCATTTTTTAGTGATCCAAATCTTATAAATGTGATTCTGAAAAAGACCATACTAAATTCCATCCAATATAGACATGGCTCATCATCTGACTTCTGTAAAATTTCCATTACTACTGACAGTTCAGGAGCCGCAGTTTGTATTGAGGATAATGGACAAGGAATAGCAGAAAAAGTTAAAGACTCCGTATTTGACATGTTTGTCAAAGGAACTCACAAATCAAAAGGAGCTGGACTAGGATTGTATTTAGTTAAGATAGCAAGCGATAAAATTAGAGGTAAAATATCGTTAGAAAGTGAGGAGAACAAAGGGTCCAAATTGATCTTCCAACTTCCAAATTTAGCCTAAGCTCCTCGAAACTGATTCAGAACTCTCACATCGTTTTCGAATAAAACTCGGATATCATCAATTTGATATTTAAGCATAGCTATTCGTTCAATTCCCATTCCGAAAGCAAACCCCGAATACTCCTTAGGGTCTATTCCACAATTTGTAAGCACATTAGGATCCACCATTCCGCACCCTAAAATCTCTAACCAACCTGTTCCTTTGGTAATTCTATGATCTGTCTCAGTTTCTAAGCCCCAGTACACATCCATTTCAGCACTTGGCTCTGTGAACGGAAAGTAAGATGGTCTCAATCTTATTTCAGTTTTCCCGAAGAATTCTTTGGTAAAGTATGAAAGTGTCTGCTTTAAGTCAGCAAAGGAAACGTCCTTATCGATATATAAACCTTCTATCTGATGAAAAATACAATGAGATCGAGAGCTTATAGCCTCGTTTCTAAAGACTCTACCTGGTGAAACTGTTCTGATTGGAGGCGTAGTACTTTTCATAACTCTAGATTGAACACTACTCGTGTGTGTTCTAAGCATCATATCTGGATCTTTTTCTATAAAGAAAGTATCCTGCATGTCTCGAGCTGGATGCTCTGGAGGAAAGTTTAATGCCTCAAACACATGCCAATCATCCTCTATTTCAGGACCTTCAGAAATTGAAAATCCAATTCGACTAAATATGTCTAAAATTTCTCTTCTTATTAATGATATAGGATGTCTACTCCCCAATTCAGCTCCAGCAGTACTTCGAGTGAAGTCTTCACTAGTTTTCGAATCAGAATCTGCGTCAGTTGAAGTGAAGTCTTCAATTTTATTCTGAACTAAATTCTTTAGTTCATTTAGCTTCATCCCTACCTCTTTCTTCTGCTCTTTGGCTACACTTCTGAAATTGGAAGTCAAATCCTTGAACACACCCTGTCTTCCTAAGAACTTAATCCTGAACTGTTCGAGCTCTTCAGTAGATTTCGCCTTAAACTCGCTTATTTCTTGCTTTAACTTCTCTAACTCCTCTATCATTAATTCACTCTTTTAATGGACATTTTCACATCCTGTATTGGTCTATCTCCTGGAGCAGTAGCTTCTTTGGCTATGGCATCTATCACTTCGAATCCTGATATCACCTCACCAAAAACAGTATAATCCATATCTAAGAATGGAACTCCTCCATTTTCAATGTATTCAACTCTTTGATCATCCGAATACGTAAATCCAGGATTTTTTTGAGATATTCTAGCTTCCGTTGAATTTAAGTCTTGGTCATTTAACGTCTTTCCATGAACTATATAAAACTGAGAACCTGATGAAGCTTTCTCAGGGTTGTTTGTTCTAGCAGCAGCTAAAGCTCCTTTCTTATGGACAAACTTAGGGTTGAATTCTGCCGGGACAGTATACCCAGGACCTCCACCTCCAAGTCTAGCTCCTGGTTCGGCATCTAATGACTTTGGGTCACCACCCTGAATCATGAAATGATTAATTACTCTATGGAATAAAAGATCATTATAGAATTCTTCATCTACGAGTTTTAAAAAATTTGCTTGATGGAGTGGCGTTTCATCATACACCAATATCTCAACCTCTCCTAATCTAGTAGTCATAAGAACCGTTTCTCCCTCTGGCCCTCTAGTCTTCGAAGATTGCTCATCAGACCCTTGTCCCTCATCTACAATATTTTGCGTAGCAATACTCTTTTCCTTTGCAACGCAACCAGCTAGGAATAAACTAATAATTAGAATTAATCTCATTTTTCAAGAATGCTAATATTCATTTTAACGTCATCAACCGGTCTATCTCCCTTAACAGTCTTTACGGCAGCTATCTTGTCTATCACGTCTAATCCTTCAGTTACCTCGCCATAAACAGTATAATTCATATCTAGAGCCGGTGTACCTCCTATAGTCTTGTAAATCTCTCTTTGTTCTTTAGAATAAGAAAAACCAGCCATTGTTCTAGCCACACTTTTTTCCATTCCGTCTAGTTGAGCATCAGTTAAAATTTTCCCTTGAACTAAATAAAACTGAGATCCCGAAGATTCTTTTTTAGGATTGTTATTTCTGGCAGCAGCTAAAGCCCCCTTTTTATGAATTAGACTTGGATTAAATTCTGCAGGAACTGTATAACCAGGACCTCCACTACCAAGATTTGTACTGGAAGAAGCTCCTCTAGACACTGGATCACCACCCTGAATCATAAAAGTTTTAATAATTCGGTGGAACAATAAATCATTATAAAACCCTTCATCTGCAAGTTTCAAAAAATTATCTCTGTGTAGTGGTGTATTGTCATAAAGACCGATTTCAATATCTCCAAATTCAGTAGAAAGTTGGACATACTTAGATATCTTAATTTCTTCTCTTACTATTGGCTTAGCCTGAGGTCTTTTCTCTTCAGTAGAAGCTTTTATAGTTTCTACTTTAGCTTCCGGCTGTTCGTTACAACTTGAGAATGCTATCATACTAATTCCTAATATCAATACCAGAGTATACTTCATGTTTAAATATTTGATTAACTTGCGTTCTTATTATTATGCGAATTTACGGATTCATTGAGTTTTAATGAATCAGAAAGCAACATTTTGTGCTGTTTAACAGTACTTACTTAAAACCAGCTTTATGTTTAAGAAAAGATACTTATTATTATTCTCAATTTTCTTAGGATTATTACTTCAGTCTCTGTCTCTTATACACATCTCCGAGCCCACGAGACCTCTCTACATCTC
>OJHH01000712.1_pt1 | contig 11292 bp, 9 predicted proteins | sample 1594911 | NCBI WGS metagenome assembly OJHH01 (sample SAMN05416787, study PRJEB24817) | seawater metagenome | isolation source: Sea water | place: Canada:Atlantic | collected 2013-11
AGCACATGTGCGCCTGCGGCCTCGAGTTCTTTGGCCATGCCGACATAGTATTTCAGGTCGTATTTGCTGCGGTCGGGATCAAGCAGGTCGCCTGTATAACAGATCGTGCCTTCGATAACCTTGCCGGATTTACCCACAGCGTCCATCGCCACGCGCATGTTTTCAACCCAGTTCAGGCTGTCGAACACGCGGAACACGTCGACGCCGGATGCTGCGGCTTGGGCCACAAACGATTGCACCACATTGTCAGGATAGTTGGTGTAACCAACGCCGTTTGACGCACGCAAAAGCATTTGCGTCATGATATTTGGCATCCGCGCACGGATGTCGCGCAGGCGCTGCCACGGGCATTCTTGCAAGAACCGGTAGGCCACATCAAACGTCGCACCGCCCCAGCATTCGACGCTGAACAGCTGGTCCATTTTGGTCGCATAAGCAGGGGCCACATTGATCATGTCGATCGACCGCATCCGTGTCGCAAGCAGGGACTGGTGCCCGTCGCGCATGGTGGTGTCGGTGATCAGCAATTGGGACTGATCGCGCATCCAGTTTGCCACGCCCTCAGGGCCTGACTGTTCAAGGATCTGGCGGGTGCCATCAGGCACGTCAGATGTCGGCTTTACCGGTGGCTTGGGTGATTTCACGTCAGCGGCGGGTTTTACGCGGCCAGCCGTTTCAGGATGCCCGTTCACGGTGATATCCGCGATATACGTCAGGATTTTAGTGGCGCGGTCACGGCGTTTCTTGAAATCAAACAGACCCGGTGTCTCGTCGATGAATTTGGTGTGGTATTCGTTGTTCAGAAACGTTGGATGCTTAAGCAGGTTTTCCACAAACGCAATGTTGGTGCTGACGCCGCGAATACGGAATTCGCGCAACGCACGGTCCATGCGGGCGATGGCCATTTCTGGGGTCGGGGCGCGGGCGGTCACTTTGGTCAACAAACTGTCATAGAAACGCGTGATAACAGCGCCCGAATAGGCGGTGCCACCATCAAGCCGGATACCCGGACCCGTCGCAGAGCGGTACATCTGAATACGGCCATAGTCGGGGATAAAGTTGTTTTGCGGGTCCTCGGTGGTGACACGGCATTGCAGCGCATGACCATCAAGCTTGACGTCATATTGCGACGCACAGCCTGTGGCCTCGACGATAGATTTGCCCTCGGCGATCAGGATCTGAGCGCGTACGATGTCGATGCCTGTGACCTCTTCCGTCACAGTATGCTCAACCTGAACACGCGGATTTACTTCGATGAAAAAGAATTTGCCCGTGTCCATATCCATCAAGAATTCGACGGTGCCTGCACATTCGTATTTCACATGCTGGCAGATTTTCTTGCCCAGCTGGCAGATTTGCTCGCGCTGGGTTTCGGAAAGATATGGGGCAGGGGCGCGTTCAACGACTTTTTGGTTGCGGCGCTGTACTGAACAGTCACGCTCCCAAAGGTGATAAATCTCGCCGTGGCTGTCGCCCAAAATTTGAACTTCGACGTGGCGGGCCTTCATGATCATCTTTTCAAGATAACCCTCGCCGTTGCCAAATGCAGATTCGGCTTCACGGCGGCCTTCGCGGACTTTTTCTTCCAGCTCGCCCTCGTTCATGATCGCGCGCATGCCGCGCCCACCGCCGCCCCATGACGCCTTAAGCATCAACGGATAACCGACAGCAGCGGCCTCAAGTTTGATTGCATCCATGTCATCGCCCAGCACGCCAGTGGCCGGAATGACTGGCACGCCTGCCTCCACGGCGACATCGCGCGCTGATGCTTTGTCGCCAAGCTGGCGCATGGTTTTAGCTTTGGGACCGATGAATGTGATGCCAGCCTCGGTGCAAGCGTCTACGAATTCTGGGTTTTCGGATAAAAGGCCATAGCCCGGGTGGATAGCATCCGCCCCAGACATTTTGGCGACGCGGATGATTTCTGCGATTGACAGATAGGCGGCCACTGGGCCCATGCCCTCGCCAATCCGGTAAGCCTCGTCGGCCTTAAACCGGTGCAGACCCAATTTGTCCTCTTCTGCAAAAACAGCGACCGTCTTTTTGCCCATCTCGTTGGCAGCCCGCATGACACGAATTGCGATTTCACCGCGGTTTGCGATCAAGATTTTCTGGAAGTCGGCCATGAGTTTTGGTCCCTATTTTGCAGTTGCAGCATTTCTGCACAAAAATGGGCCATACGTAAACAGCTATGTACGACAAATGTTATCGCTAACACGGCCTTTCGCAACTTGTTAACGCAAACGGTTTTTCAGATCACTCAGGCGCGGGGTGCCAAGTTGCCCCATATTCGCGATCATGTCTTGGCGCAGGATATCAAGCACATGCGCGGCGCCTTTTTCACCCAACGCCCCAAGCCCGTAATGAAAAGCCCGCCCAAGCATCACGAAATCAGCCCCCAGCGCCAGCGCGCGAATGACGTCCAGCCCGCCCTCAATGCCGCTATCCATGATCAGCGGCAGTGTTGTCGCGGCGCGCACAAGCGGCAGCTGTTCAATGGTTGCAGGTCCGCCATCAAACTGACGCCCCGCGTGGTTCGATATCCAAAGCGCGTCAACGCCCTTGGATTCAAGCGCTGTGGCATCGGCGGGCAGGCTGACGCCTTTGACGATAAGCGGTCCGTCCCATTCAGCGCGCAATTTCTCGACGTAGGACCAATCGGGCGAGGTGCGCAACAAATAGCCGACGTGTTGATTGGACGGTAGAGCAGTCTTTTGGTCAGCGTAGCTATCCATCAGCTTCATGCGCGGCATGCCGGTTTTGCTGATACCTGCAAGCCATGCGGGGCACTGTGCGGCTTGCATCGCCAAGCGCGGTGTCAGCCGTGGCGGTTGTTGCAACCCACCGCGTGTTTGCCGTTCGCGCCGAGAGGCGACGGGTACATCGACGGTCATCACAAGGGTGTGGAAACCCGCGTCACGGGCGCGTTTCAGCATATCGCCGCGAATTTCAGCGTCGCGTGGCGGATAGATCTGAAACCAGCCTTGGTCGCCAATGTCGCCTGCGACGTCTTCAGGTGTTTGGGTCGCCACGGTTGATATCGTGTAAGGAATGCCTTGCGCCGCACCAGTGCGCGCCAACATTTGTTCCGCACCAGGCCAGATCAGGCCCGACATGCCGACGGGTGCGATGCCCACGGGCATTGGGTAGTCGCGCCCAAGGAAGTTGGTGGTCAGGTCAGGCGTGAACTCGCCGTGTAATATCGATGGGCTCAGTAATATGTCGTCAAACTTGGACCGGTTGCGCGCTTGGGTGATCTCGGACCCTGTCGCGCTATCGAGGTATTCCCATACAAAATGTGGGATACGCTTGCGGGCGCGTAATTTCAGGTCGGATATGGCGGGGTATGTGTTGTGCAATGACATGTGCACTGGGATACGGTGTTCGCCGTGCAGAGGGAAGTTGATTCTTGCGCCGGTTGGAGCCTCCGGCGGACATATTTAGGCTCGGAAAAAGCGGGCGGAACAGAGTGTGAACAAGGCTTTTACACATCGGCGAATATGGTTATGGTGCCCGACATGAATGATTATTCCGAAGATGATGCCTTTGAGGCCGCAGTACCATTGTCGCAACGTGCCATGGCTGGCCGCGGCGCGCCCTATTTGGATGGGCTAAACCCTGCGCAGCGCCAGGCGGTTGAGGCCGTGCATGGGCCAGTGTTGATGCTGGCAGGGGCTGGCACCGGCAAGACCAAGGCGTTAACCACGCGCATTGGTCATTTGTTGCTGACAGGCAATGCACAAACCCATCAAATTTTGGCGGTGACATTCACCAATAAAGCGGCGCGCGAGATGAAGAACCGTGTCGGCGCGATGATGGGGCAAGCGGTTGAGGGCATGCCTTGGCTCGGGACGTTCCATTCGGTTTGTGCCAAGTTGCTGCGCCGCCACGCTGAATTGGTCGGTCTCAAGTCGAGCTTTACGATTTTAGATACCGACGACCAAATCCGTCTGATGAAGCAGTTGATCCGTGCGACGGATATTGATGAAAAACGCTGGCCGCCGCGCATGTTGGCAGGGATCATTGACGGCTGGAAAAACCGTGCGCTAACGCCTGATAATGTGCCCGCCGCAGATGGGGGGGTGTTTGATCACCGCGGGGTGGAGCTTTACGCTGCATACCAGACCCGCCTGCGCGAACTGAATGCCGTCGATTTTGGCGATATTTTGCTGCATATGGTGACGATTTTTCAGAAGCACGCGGATGTGCTGGAACAGTATCAGCGCTGGTTCAAATTCATCCTTGTGGACGAGTACCAAGATACCAACGTCGCGCAATATTTATGGCTGCGCCTGTTGGCGGCCAAACATAAGAACATCTGTTGCGTTGGTGATGATGATCAGTCGATTTACGGCTGGCGCGGGGCCGAGGTTGGCAACATCTTACGGTTCGAGGCGGATTTCCCGGGCGCTGTGGTTGTTCGGCTTGAACAAAATTACCGATCTACGCCGCATATTCTGGCGGCTGCATCTGGCGTGATCGAGGGTAATAAGGGCCGCTTGGGCAAGAGGTTGTTTACCGACGAGGAAGACGGCGAAAAGGTCCGCCTGATCGGCCATTGGGACGGCGAAGAAGAGGCGCGCTGGATCGGTGAAGAGGTCGAGGCCTTGCAGCGCGGCACCCGTGGTTTGGATAAGGTCGGCCTTGATAGTATGGCGATTTTGGTCCGTGCATCGCATCAGATGCGCGCGTTCGAGGATCGGTTCCTGACGATTGGCCTGCCGTACCGCGTGATCGGCGGCCCGCGATTTTACGAGCGTTTAGAAATCCGCGATGCGATGGCGTATTTCCGGCTGGCGGTATCTCAGGACGATGATCTGGCGTTTGAACGCATTGTGAACACGCCCAAACGGGGCCTTGGCGAAAAGGCGGTGCAGACCATTCAGCGCACCGCGCGCGACAATGGCGTGAACCTTATTGAGGGCGCGCGGATGGTTTGCGAGGGCAAGCTGCTGGGCGGTAAGGGTTTAAAAGAACTGACCATGTTGGTGCAGGGATTAGACCGCTGGCATGCGCAGCTGTTGGGGCCGGTGCTGCAATTTATTCCTGATGATTCTGTTGTGGATGATGAGATGACCCGCGACGCGTTGAGCGATGTTAATCACTTGGCGCTGGCTGAAACGATCCTTGATGAAAGCGGATATACGGGGTTTTGGCAGAACGATAAAACGCCCGAAGCCCCCGGTCGGCTGGAAAACCTCAAGGAACTCGTAAAGTCGCTGGAAAATCACGACACACTGCAGGGGTTCCTCGAACACGTCAGCCTGATCATGGACAATGAGACCACAGAGCAGGGCGAGAAAGTGTCGATTATGACGCTGCACGCGGCCAAGGGGCTTGAATTTCCGGCGGTGTTTTTACCCGGTTGGGAAGATGGCTTGTTCCCGTCGCAGCGGTCGATGGATGAAAGCGGCCAAAAGGGTCTCGAGGAAGAGCGCAGGCTGGCCTATGTCGGCATCACGCGGGCTGAAGAAATTTGCACGATCTCCTTTGCGGCCAACCGCCGCGTGTATGGCCAGTGGCAATCGGCGATGCCGTCGCGGTTCATTGACGAGTTGCCCGAGGACCATGTCGATGTGCTGACCCCACCTGGATTATACGGTGGCGGGTTTGGCGCTGCTGGCATGGCCGCGAGCGCAAATCCGGCGGTACAAGAAAGCCACGGGTCTGACCTGCAACAAAAGGCAGCCGACGCGAATGTGTATAATTCACCCGGATGGCGGCGTTTGCAAAGCCGCAGCCAGCAGCGCGGCGTGGCCCGACCTGCGGTGACAATCGACATGACGGCGGTCAGCGCATTTTCGATTGCAGACCGCGTATTTCATCAAAAATTTGGCTACGGCGAGGTTATGGGAATCGAGGGCGACAAGCTGGTGATCGAGTTTGACAAAGCTGGTTCAAAACATGTGGTTGCCCGCTTTATCGTCCCAGCCGATCAAGCCGATGATGTGCCGTTTTAATGCATCAGCATCGGGTAAAGTGACGCGACCAACAGCACAGCCATCGTGATGTTAAACGCGCGCAGCCGCCCCGCAGAGCCTAAGAACCGGCGGACTTGCACGCCCATCCATGCCCAAACCGTGACCGACGGCAGGTTTACGCATGAAAAGATCACGGCGACCATCGCGGCCCCTGCGGCGACGCCCATTGATTGCGGCGCATAGGCGCTGATCGCGGTGATAGCCATGAACCATGCCTTGGGATTGACCCATTGGAATGCGGCGGCTTGCAGGAATGTGAACGGCTTGCCCGCGACCGATTTTGCCTCTGGCGGGACCGCATTGGCGATTTTCCAAGCAAGCCACAGCATATAGGTCGCACTGACGACCTTAAGCACAGTTTTCAAAACCGGATAGGTGTCGAATATCTGCAACAGCAGAACGCCGACCATGAACACCATAAACGCGTGCCCCAAACTGATGCCCAGCATATGTGGAATGGTTCGGCGCAGGCCGTAATTTGCGCCCGACGCCATCAGCATCAGGTTGTTGGGGCCCGGCGTGATCGATGACGCAAAAGCGAAACCGATCAGTGAAATGAAAACTGTATATGTCATGACGCAACTATAGACGGGTTTCGACGCAATTGAATTGCCAAGTTGTGCGGTAATCGGCTATTTGTGCAACCCATGAGCAAAATTGATCAAATATCCGCCAAAATATTGCGCGCGTTGTCGCGCGACGGTCGTATGAGTAATTTATTGCTGGCCGAGGCTGTCGGGCTGTCGCCGTCTGCGTGCTTGCGCCGCGTGCAAGAGCTTGAACGCAGCGGGGTGATTAAAGGTTACCGCGCGCGGCTTGACCCCGATCAAACAGGGCGCGCCTATGTGGTGTATGTGGCCGTCGGCTTGGCCGAGCATACCAAAGCCGCGCAAGAAGGGTTCGAGCACGCGATGCAAGCCGCCCCAGAGGTCGCCGAATGTCACAATGTGGCGGGCGCGTTCGAATATATCCTGCGGGTCGAGGCTGCAGATTTGCCGTCCTACAAGGCGTTTCATACCGATGTTTTGGGCACCGTGCCGCATGTCCGCTCGATCACCAGCTATATGGTGATGGGATCGCCGAAAGACATGCGCGCCTAAATCAGCGTTTGCGATGTCAGAAACCCTGCAAGGCTAAGCCCGCCTACAAGTGCCAAAAATATATGTGGAAAAAGCTGCATGATCACGGTCCTTTATGGGTTGTGATCATTGAACGGCTGGGCCGCGCATTTCCGCCGTAAATAGCTGACGAAATTTTGAACATAAAAAAACGGCCATGCCCGGGAGGAGGTGAGCATGACCGTTTTCAATGATCGGCGGTCCACATACGTCTCGGGAGGAGAAAGACGTGGGCCGCGTCCTCACAACGGATCACTCGGGAGGAGTAAGTTGCCGCCGTGGTTGCATCGGGGCCACCGGGAGGAGGTGGCAGGACCGAAACTGGTTGGTGGGGCGACACCCGGGAGGAGGTGGATGTCGCCGCCGTTCCAATAACCCTAGGCGTCTACAGGGAGGAGGACGCTAAGGGTCAGACTTGATGCACTTAAACAGGGAGGAGTGTGCATCAAATTAGTTAATTAGTTGCCGTATGCAGCTTCGAATGCGATGGACTTGATGGACGACCGGTTCAAACCAAGGTCTGCAAGTTCGCGGTTCGACAGGTTTTCCAGCTCAACAACTGTTGTGGTGTAAATTTTGCGCTGGGCGCGGGCCGCGGCGAAATTTGCGCGCAATGTTGCAAAGCGCTGTGCCAATGTGATGCCGTATGTGCGTGTCTCTGTGATAAAAGCCATGATGCTATCTTTCTTAATGTGTCTTGCGACGTATGCGGCGTATTCCGCGTTCTGTTGTGATCAATATGTATGACAATGCTGCACCTGCACAATCCACAATTCATCAATGCCGCTATGCAGCAAATGCATAGATAAGCCTGCCCTAACGTCATGGAAATGTTGGTTAATTGGGTCGACCAGTTTGCCTGCTTGCGATTTCGGCCAAACCTGCGACATGTAGCTATGAAAATAGGCACGATATGAATTGGGACGACGGATCATGGCGATAACAAAAGACGACATTCTAGGCGCGTTGGCGAAGCTCGATTTGCCCGATGGTGGCAACTTGGTCAGCCGCGATATGATCCGCGCGCTGGGCGTTGATACGGGCGCGGTGCGGTTTGTGATTGAAGCCCCCGATGCGGGTATGGCTGCCAAGATGGAACCACAGCGTCAGGCCGCCGAGGCCGCCGTAAAAGCACTGGACGGTATCACGTCGGTATCGGTTGTTCTGACCGCGCACGGTCCTGCGCCAAAGGCTCCGGAAGCACCCAGTCTTAAAATTGGCGGTCATCCTAAGCCACAAGCAGGTCCTGCGAGGGTCACTGGCGTTGATCGCATTTTGGCGATTGGCTCTGGTAAGGGCGGCGTTGGTAAATCAACCGTGTCGTCGAACCTTGCCGTGGCCTTGGCCCGTGAAGGCCGCCGCGTCGGTCTGCTTGATGCCGATATTTATGGCCCAAGCCAGCCGCGCATGATGGGTGTCAGCAAACGCCCCGCGTCGCCTGACGGCAAAACGATTATTCCGCTAAAAGCCCACGGCGTTACGATGATGTCGATTGGTCTGATGATGGACCCTGATAAGGCGATTGTTTGGCGTGGCCCGATGTTGATGGGCGCCTTGCAGCAAATGCTAGGTCAAGTCGAATGGGGCGAACTGGACGTGCTGATCGTTGATCTGCCGCCCGGCACTGGTGATGTGCAACTGACCCTTTGCCAGAAAACCGAACTGACTGGCGCGATTGTTGTGTCTACACCACAGGACGTGGCGCTATTGGATGCCCGCAAGGCGCTTGATATGTTCAACACGCTGAAAACCCCCGTGCTGGGCATGATCGAAAACATGTCTACATATATATGTCCCGAATGTGGGCACGAGGCGCATATCTTTGGTCATGGCGGCGTTGCTGCTGACGCCGAACGCTTTGGCATCCCATTCCTTGGGTCCTTGCCGATTGATCTTGATACACGGCTCGCGGGCGATGCGGGTACACCGATTGCGGCAGGGAGCGGCCCGATGGCAGATGCCTACCGCGCGATGGCGCGGCGGTTCATTGACGGTGGCATGGCCTAAATGCAAATCCGGACGGCAACCCGCAGCGATGCAGATGCCGTCTGGGACCTATTGCAGCCTGTGTTTCGTGCGGGCGATACCTATGCTGTTGACCTTGATATATCAAAGGATGCGGCGCTGTCGTATTGGATGGATCAGCCTGCGGCCTGCTATGTCGCTGTGGACGCAGGCCAGATCATCGGCACCTACTATATAAAGACAAACCAACAAGGCGGCGGCGCGCATGTGTGCAACTGCGGCTATGTTGTTGGCGTGCAGGGGCGGGGGGTGGCGACCGCGATGTGCGCTGCGTCCCAGACCCAAGCCCGCGCGCTGGGCTACCGTGCCATGCAGTTCAATTTTGTACTGACGTCAAACGCGGGCGCAATCCGGCTTTGGCACAAATTGGGTTTTGATACTGTCGGCACGTTGCCAAACGCATTTGATCACCCCGCATTGGGCATGGTCGACGCACAGGTCATGTATAAATGGTTGGCTGACTGATCCGACTGGGAATATCTGGAATCACATTTGAATTGGGGTGCGGATTCTGCGATTCGGGACGCATCTGACGCCACACTTTTGATGTTCCTATTTTGTCCCAGCCCTTTGCTGCCTGTGGATAAGTTTTTTGGGATTTTCTGGAACCATGTGGTTTCAACTCAATATTTACAACATGTAGTGACTGTTTCGTGATTGGATACAGTATCAGGGGCCAATTTTGACGCTTCAACACAAGATGTGGTTGTGGATAACCCTGTAAAACACCATCTTGTACCATGAATTCCCAAAAAGTTGTTGATCGGTGGCTGCGTATCGGGCACTAAGGATGCACAGGTAACGACGAGAACATGACAACAAGGGGCGACAAAGAACCCCACGGCAAAATGCAGGTTTCATACAGGCCTCGTTTTTACCAACGACAGATCCGGCGCGCGAGCGAGCAGACATCCCCCCAGGTGGCGCGCGCAGCTGGACATACCCGGAGACGGGACGAAAGCGGCGGATTGAGTAGTGGCAGCTTCTTCAATCCGCCCTTTTTCGTTTTGAGGGCAAGAATTTAACGGCGTCATGTGGCGTCGCGGCTAAGAAAGGCCAAGTGGACAGTGGTTCTGAGTTTTACAGGCGAACACACCCAAAAGGTGGACGGTAAGGGGCGCATGTCGATCCCTGCTGATTTTCGTCGCGTACTCGAATCCCAAGATCCCGATTGGACCGACGGCCTGAACCCCCGCATGTATCTTCTTTATGGCGACCACCTTAAAAAGGAACTGCACGTCTATACAGTCGAAGAATTTGGCAAATTGGTCGATATGATCAACGCGCTGCCAAAAGGCTCTGACGCGAAAAAGAAACTTTCGCACCTCTATATCGGTCAATCCATGCGCATGGAGATCGACAAAGATGGGCGCACGGTCATGCCGATCCGCCAGCGCGAAAAGTTGGGCCTGAAGGATGGCGAGCTGTATTTCCGCGGCGTCGGCGATCACTTTGAAATTTGGAAATCCGAGACATTCACCGAGACGGTTGTCGAAGATATGACGTCGTGGCTTGATAGCCAAGGCGATGGTTTTGACCCGCTTTCGCTTTTGGGCGAAGCATAGCCCGCTTTCGCTTTTGGGCGAAGCAAAGGAGGACACGATGTCTGCTGCCACACCGACATCCCCACATATTCCCGTTCTGATCCGTCCGATTATCGCGGCGGTGGCCCCTGTGACAGGCGTTTGGCTTGATGGCACGTTCGGCAATGGTGGCTACACCCGTGAATTGCTGACGGCTGGGGCTGATAAAGTCATCGGCGTCGACCGTGATCCGCTTGCGTTTGAAATGGCCGCCGACTGGATTTCCGGTTTTGGCGACAAGATAGACTGCGTCGAAGGCACGTTTTCCAAGCTTGATGAATATGCGTCCGACCTTGACGGCGTTGTCCTCGACCTTGGCGTGTCGTCGATGCAGCTAGACATAGCAGAGCGTGGATTTTCGTTCATGCGTGACGGGCCGCTTGATATGCGCATGTCGCAAACCGGTAAATCTGCCGCCGACATCTGCAATGACGAAGACGAGGCCGACATCGCGTCGATCATCTTCTTGTACGGTGAAGAACGCGCATCACGGCGCATCGCCAAGGCGATTGTTGCGGCGCGTCCACTGACGACCACGTTGCAATTGGCTAGCATCGTCGCAAGCTGTTTGCCACGGTCCAAACC
>OJHH01000713.1_pt1 | contig 11281 bp, 10 predicted proteins | sample 1594911 | NCBI WGS metagenome assembly OJHH01 (sample SAMN05416787, study PRJEB24817) | seawater metagenome | isolation source: Sea water | place: Canada:Atlantic | collected 2013-11
ATATAAGACCGCCCGTGATAACCGTTTGTGAAGGTGATCAATGCCGGACGGCGCGTATAATACCGTGCAATCTTGATCGCGTTTTCGACCGCCTCTCCACCGGATGAAAAGAACAAGGATTTTTTTGGGAAATTCCCGGGCAGCAGCGCATTCAACCGCTCTGCGAGTTCGATATAAGATTTATACGGCGTGACCTGAAAACACGTGTGGGTAAGGTGATCAAGTTGATCCTTGATCGCGGCCACCACATGGGCATTGCGATGGCCAACATTCTGACAGCCGATACCGCCGCAAAAATCGATGTATCGTTTGCCTTCAACATCCCAGACTTCTGCGTTTTCGGCGCGATCTGCAACAAACGTCGCAGAAAAGGCTATCGCTCGGGCGACGGCATTGCTGCGTCTTGCCTCAAATTCTTGATTGCTCATCGTGGCCTCGCACATGGGTTGTTAGAATTTTTGAACCAAAGATTAGGATCGCTTTAGGTCCGACGCGCTATCGAAACTATACTTCGATGGCCGCCTGTTTGTTGGTTAATGAGTTTAGGCTACACGACAAGACGGCTGCTGTCCCTGCCGCATTCCTTAGCCGTTTGGCGCTTCATCGGTTTGGCAGAATGACTTTGACGCCAGCGGCCTCAATCGCGTGAAGGATGTTGTCTGGCGGTGTTTGGTCTGTAACAAGTCGATCAATTGACGACAGTGGGCAGACCTCAAACGAGGCCAAGGTTCCTAGTTTTGAGGAATCTGCGAGGACCGTGACGGATTCAGATTGCGCGATCATTGCGCGGGCGATTTGCGCCTCGTCGATGTTGTAATCCATCGCTCCACTGCGGATGTCCAAAGCACCGATAGTGAGGACCGCATGGTGCGCCCTGAACGCGCGGACTTGCGTCGCGGCCATCACGCCGATGGTCTGGCTGTTGCCTGCGCTGAACTCTCCGCCCAGAACGAAAACGCGGCTGGATGGGTTGTTGGTCGCAAAGGTGCGGGCGATTTCGGTTGAATTGGTGACGATGGTCAGGTCTTTGATATTAGCCAACGCCTCAACAAAAAGCAGGGTGGTTGACCCTGTGTCGACGAACAAGGTTTCACCCGGTTGAAACAGAGATGCCGCGCTTTGGGCGATCTTCATTTTTTCATCGACATTTTCAGATAGCCGCTGCTTGAACGGTCCTTCGCCCAAGATGCGCGGCATCCGTGCACCGCCGTGAACTTTTAGGATTTTACCGGTTTCTGAGAGAAGTGTCAGGTCGCGTCGAATGGTTTCGCGCGAGGCATTCAATAGCGTGGCAAGGTCATCGACGGAGGCTTTTCCCTGACGTCGCACAATTTCGATTAGCTTGCTTTGGCGCTGCATCATCTTCATTTAAGTCACCATGTTGACCGAGTTAGTCAAAACGACTACCAATTCAGTCATAATATTCCCAATATAGGTCCATTAATGCCGAATCCCCAACCTAAATCTTCACGTCAAAGCAAGAATATGCTGTCGGACGACCTGTTTGATGTGGTGGTGATCGGTGCAGGTGTGGTGGGGTGCGCGGTTGCGCGGCGGTTCGTTCTTGAGGGCGCTAAAGTTGCGATTGTGGAAAAGGCCAGCGACATTCTTGATGGGGCGAGTAAAGCAAATAGCGCGATCCTTCATACCGGATTTGATGCACCGCAAGGGTCGCTTGAGCTAGAATGCATTCGCCAAGGGTTTCGAGAATACGAAGATATTCGCAGCGAATTGGGTTTGGTTCAGCAAAAGTCAGGCGCGTTTGTTGTGGCGTGGACACCAGAGCAGATGGACGCGCTGGCCGGAATTGAAGCGCAGGCGCATGAGAATGGCATCGTTGATGCCCATTTTGTTGACGCAAAATCGTTAAAAGCCGCCGAGCCGAATTTGAGCGCCAACGCGATGGGCGCGGTAAATGTACCGCAAGAGAGCATCATTGATCCTTGGTCCGCGCCTTATGTTTATCTGCACCAAGCGTTGGAAAATGGGGCCGAGGTGTTTTTATCCTGTCACATCACTGGCGGAGATTTTGACGGGCACGTCTGGGATCTTTGGTCTGGGAATGGCACGCTGCGCAGCCGCGCGGTGATAAATTGTGCAGGACTTTACGGCGATATTCTGGATCGCGATGTTCTTGGCCAGGCGCAGTTTCAGATCATCCCGCGCAAGGGGCAGTTTGTGGTGTTTGACAAGGCGGCCTGCGGGCTGGTGAGCTCTGTTATCCTTCCGGTACCAACAGAAAAAACCAAAGGCGTTGTGCTGTTTGGGACAGTGTTTGGCAATCTTGTGGTCGGCCCAACGGCTGAGGACCAGCAAAGCCGTACAGACGCCACGACAGATGAAGTGTCGCTGAACGCGTTGATTGCTGAAGGCGTAGATAAATTACCTGCGCTTGCTCAGATGCCTGTGACAGCGGTTTATGCGGGGCTGCGGCCAGCGACGGAACGCAAAGAATACCGCATTGAGGCGGCTCAGGACAAAAACTGGATCACGGTCGGGGGAATCCGGTCGACAGGATTAAGTGCTGCGCTGGGGATCGCGCGGCATGTTTTTGGTCTGTACGAGAAATTTGGCGCAGAGCATCAGCCCATTGCGAAACCAGTGACGCCGCAAGCGAATGTGCTGGCGCAAACAGGCGCGCGCGATTGGCAACGCGGTGGACACGGCGAGATTGTTTGCCATTGTGAATTGGTCACCCGCCGCGAGATTGAAGCGGCGTTAGTGGGCCCATTGGCGGCACGATCTTTGGGTGGATTAAAGCGGCAAACCCGCGCGATGATGGGCCGCTGCCAAGGATTTTATTGCGCGGCACAGGTGGCTGAATTAACGGATGGCAAGTTCGCGCAAGCCATGAGCGAAAGATTTGCGCATGATTGATAATGGCATTCCGATTGATGTCGCTGTTATTGGCGCGGGCCCGTCTGGATTGGCCGCAGCGATTGCTTTAAAACAGGCTGGGGTAGGCCGCGTTGCGGTATTGGAGCGCGAGCCGCAAGCAGGCGGCATTCCACGCCATTGTAATCACCCGCCTTATGGGCTGCGAGAATTTGGCCGTATTCTGAAGGGCCCTGAATATGCTGCCCGCCTTGTCGCGAGTGCGCGAAATGCGGGTGTCGAAATTCATGTTTCTATCACTGTCACAAGCATTCACGGTGATGGCTTGCTGCGTCTTTCGACGCCCGAAGGGGTTTTCGAAATCACCCCGCGCCGTGTGATCTATGCGACCGGCGTGCGCGAGACACCAAGATCGGCAAGGCTGATTTCAGGGGCAAGAGTGCAAGGGGTGGTGAATACCGGCGCGCTGCAATCGATGATTTACTTGAAGCACCGTCGCCCGTTCCGCCGACCTGTTATCATAGGGACCGAATTAGTGGCATTTTCGGCATTGATGACCTGCCAGTCTGCGGGCGTGCGTCCTATTGCGATGATTGAGGCCGATGCAATCGCCACGGCGCGGTGGCCCAGTGCTATCTACCCGCGTATGAGGGGAGTAGAATTGTTGACCAACACGCGCCTTGTCGAGATTGAAGGTGATACCGTGGTTCAGGCTGTAACTGTTGCAAATACTGACGGGCAAACGCGCCGCATTGAATGTGACGGCGTCATTCTGACAGGGAGCTTTACGCCCGAGGTGGCGCTGGCGAGATGTGGGCATTTGGATGTTGATCCTGCCACGGGCGGCCCTGTTGTTGATCAATGGGGGCGGTGCTCTGACCCTGCATATTTTGCCACGGGTAATGTTCTGCGCCCCGTCGAGACCGCAGGGCGAAGCTGGGCCGAGGGACGCCAAACGGGTGCATGGGTCGCGCAAGATCTGGCCGGAAAGCTGCCAAGCCATGACGCTAAGCCGCTCCGGATTTTGCTTGGCGATGCGCGCATAAAGTACGCCATGCCACAGGTGATTTACCCAAGCAAAGGCGCGGGCGGCATGAGCGAAATTCAGATGCGTGTGCGTGAACGTGTTTCGGGAACATTGATCGCACGGATGCAAGGCAGACCAGTCTGGCAGCGCCGTCTGAATACACGTCCAGAGCGCCGAATCGCGGTGCCAATCGGCGAAATTATTTCGCAGGCGGCAGCAGATTGTGTGGAGTTTACAATCGAGTGAGAAAAAAGATGGCTCGGTTTTCTAGGAAATCAGCGCTTTTAAAGAATGTTGAAAATTATGTTTAGGTAAATTGAGGAGGCTGCAGCACTGTAACAGTACAAAATCATCTTGGATAGGCGACGCATGGGACGTCGCCACAGCGTTACGAAGCGCATTCATGCTTAATTCAGGTGGCCTTTGATGACCGCCAACAAGCGAAAACTCTTAGAGGAATATAATATGAGTACCAAAAATATGCTTAGCCGCCGTGCCGTTCTTAAATCTGGTGCGATTGCAGGTGTCGCTGCCGTAGCGAGCCCCGCACTTGTAACAACAGCATTTGCGTCGTCAGGTGAGCTGACCCTGATGGACTGGTCAGATTATTGGCCTGAGGACATGCTTGCCAAGTTCACCGATGAGTCCGGTATCAAGGTGAACTACATCGGTATTGGCTCAAACGAAGAGTTGATCAACAAGATGAAGGCGTCACAAGGATCTGGTGCCGACCTTATCGGCCCAACCAACAACCGGTCGCTTCAGTGGGGCCCGTTGGACTTGTTGCAGCCGTTTGACATGACGCGAATTCCGATTGATGCCGCGAACCCTGCGATGGCCCAAATTGGCCCAGATGCTTGGGACTTTGGCGGCGAAGGCAACACTTGGATCCCGCATATTTGGGGCACTGAGGGCATGGCTTGGCGCGTTGATAAATGGGCGCCTGCAGATGCATCTGGCGTACCTAGCTATGGCGAAATTTGGTCAGAAGAAAATGCGGGCAAGACGATGATCCGCGCGCATTCCGGCATGCTTTGTGCTGGTCTGTACATGGAAGCGTCTGGCGCGATGGACCCTGGTTCAGTCTGGGCTGCTTACGAATCTGAGGAAAACATGCGCAAGACGTGGGCGCATATCACTGACTGGTGTATTGCCCGCAAAAACAACCTCAAGCTGATCTGGAACGATGCGGACAGCCAGAAGAACGGTCTTCTTAATGATGGTGTTGTTGTTGGTCAGACTTGGGATGGTCCACCACTGGCCCTTAAGACTGCTGGCGAGCCGGTGACTTATCAGGCACCTGCTGAGGGTGCGATGGCGTGGGTCGATGGACTTGCCTTGACCAAAGGTGCCAAGAACATTGATGAAGCCTATGAGCTGATCAAGTTTGCCTTTGATCCGGTCAATGCTGGCCCTGCGATTGACAAGCACGGCTACAACTCGCCAATCCTTGGCGCTGACACGTTGGCTGGTGACGCTTATGCGAAGAACTTTGCTGAAGCCTATCCGGGTGATGCATTGGCTCAACTCAACGCTTGGCCTGCTGAAGCACCATGGTATGCGGATGTTCGCACTGAGTTTGTGAACAAGTTCCAAAGCGCATAACGCTAAGACTAAAAACGTTACCCGACCGCAGTCAATGCGGTCGGGTAATCTATGACAATGACCATGAATGGGTTCCAAAGAGAATCTGAACATGCCTTCAAACGGGGAAATAAAATGAGTTCTGGCGTTGCGGTTGATCTGGAAGATATTTGGATTCGGTTTGGCGACTTTGTCGCGGTGAAAGAAGCAAACGTTGCCATCAAGGGCGGCGATTTCTTTTCATTCCTTGGGCCATCGGGCTGCGGGAAAACGACAATTCTACGTGCAGTTTCCGGGTTTCTGGACCCAAGTCAGGGCCAAATTCGGATCGGTGGCAAGGACATGTCGGGGATCGGGCCGAACAAACGCCCAACCGCTTTGATCTTCCAAAACCTCGCGCTTTTTCCATTGATGAAGGTCTGGGAAAACATCTCATTCTCGATGGAAGTCACGGGTGCCAGTGCCAAGCAGCGGCGCAAGCGTGCCGACGAGTTGCTCGATATGATCGCGCTCGACGGGCAGGGCGACAAGCTTCCCAGCGAGCTGTCAGGCGGGCAAAAACAACGGGTTGCGATTGCGCGCGCGCTTTGCGCAAACCCAGATGTTCTGTTGTTGGATGAGCCGCTGTCCGCGCTTGATTTGAAGCTGCGCCAGCATATGCGCACGGAGCTGCGTGAAATCCAGCAACGTGTCGGCATTACGTTCATCTATATCACCCACGATCAGGGCGAAGCATTAACCATGTCGGACAATGTCGCTGTGATGAAAGCCGGTGTGATCGATCAGATCGACACAGGACATAATATTTATGACCACCCCGCGACGCCATTTGTTGCGTCGTTTGTCGGTGAGAACAATGTCTTTCGCGGTCGCGTGAAAGAGATAAAAGGCAATGAGGCGCTGATCAGTACTAACCGGTCGGGTGATTTGTTGTCGAGTATCTCGCCTTCGCAGGTTGGAAAGCTTGCCGTTGGCGACGATGCGATGATGTTTATTCGGCCCGAGGCGTTGCAGCTTGGCCCAGCCAAGAAAAGCAGCAAAACCACGATCTCGGCGAATGTGATAAACGAAGAGTTTGAAGGCAATTCATTCAGTGTGTTCCTAGAGGGTGATGGCGGCAAATCGGTAAAAATGTCGGTGCCCAATGGCGGGCAAGACAAAATTTCTGATCGAGGTGAAGTTCTGTCGCTGCACTATAATGCTAACAATGCCGTTGCTATGCCAGCCGGCGAGCTAGCTTCGGAATAGGGGCGGGCGCAATGAAAAGTAAATTCTTCCTGTCGGAATTTTTTAAGAACAACGGCGCTGTAATGGGCAGTCTTTTGATCGGGCTTGTCGGGTTTTGGTTGATCTTCCTGATCATCCTGCCGCAACTTTCGATGTTGGATTATTCGTTCCGTTTCAATCTGCCCCCTGCGGAACAGGGTGGGCCGAAGGACGTTTATACACTAAGCAATTATGAACATCTTATCTATGGGTCTGACATCACGCATCAAACCTATAACTCGGTCGATCTCATGGTTTTCGTGCGCACCATCATCGCCGCGATGTTAGTGACGATCTTCAATATATTCCTATGCTATCCGCTGGCGTATTTTCTAGGGCAATCAAAGGGGTCCGGCTTTGTGCGGCTTTTGGTCGTGCTGCTGATCATTCCCTATTGGATCAACGAAATCCTACGTGCTTTCGCGTTGCGGATCATTTTCGGGGACAGTGGTCTTTTGAACGAAACGCTGATGTTCTTGCATCTTACTGAGGCGCCAATTGATTTTATCCGAAAAGACATCGCGCTATATGCTGGTCTTGGCTATGCCTACATCCTGCTGATGTTGTTCCCGATGTATAATGTCATCGAAAGCTTGGATCGCAATCAGATTGAAGCGGCCCGCGATATGGGTGCCAGCTGGATGCGCATTCACCGCCGCATTGTTATTCCTCATGCGAAACCAGGCATCGTTTCAGGTGCGACGATGGTGTTCATGCTGTCAGCAGGCGCATTGGCTGCGCCGCAAATCCTTGGCGGACCAAGCAGCCTGTGGTTCACACAATTGGTCTATCAGTGGTTCAATGACTCTCTAAATTGGCAGCAAGGCGCGGCCTATGCGATTGTGCTTCTTGTCTCGACTATCGTCATCGTTTTGACGGTGATGCGCTTCTTTAAAGTGAACATGGGAGACATTGGCAAATGAAGTCGGATTCACTTATTCGCATCGCACTGGGTGCGTATCTGCTGATCTTTTTCAGCTATCTTTTAGGTCCGTTGCTGGTGATGAGCCTCACGGCGTTCAACTCGGCTTCATTCCCGTCTGTGTCACCGTGGGCCTGTTTTACCTATGAATGGTTTGATGTGCTTTTGCGCGACAAACACATTCGCGACGGAATCTATTACAGTGTTATTATCGGCATCGGCACGGTCACCCTATCGGTCTCAATGGGTCTGGCTGCATCGATTGTATTGACGCAGGTTTGGCCGCGTTTGAGGTCAACTTATTATACGCTGATCATTGCGCCGATTTTGATACCCGGCGTCGTGCTTGGTATTTCGACATTGGTGTTCTGGGACCGCGTCGGCGCGTTCTTGGGTGTCAGCGACGAGACGGCCTTGTATGGGCTGTTTCACAACGGGTTATTCCTAACCATTCTGGGGCAATCGACGTTTATTGCGTCCTACGCCATGTTGGTGTTTGTCGCGCGTTTGCAGCGGTTTGATACTGGTTTAACTGAAGCCGCGCTCGACCTTGGCGCAACGCATACGCAAGCGTTTCGCAAGATCCTTTTGCCGTTTATGCGCCCCGCAATAGCGTCGGCAGCGGTGTTGGCATTCTTGGCCTCGTTTGAAAACTATAACACAACGACGTTCACGATCATCGACTACAAAACGCTGACCACTGTGTTGGCGCAAAAGGTGCGTTTGGGGATCAATCCATCGATTTCCTCGCTTGCGTTCATCGTCATCGTCCTGACAGTTTTCGCCGCCCTCGTGTTTGAAGCCACGCATCACAATCGCAAGCGCAAGGATGCAATCGCGCAGGGTAAAGTCACGCCAGTAAAGAAGGGCATTTTGCCGCCGTTCATGCATGGAAATGCTGCGGCCTTCGGTCTTGTGGCGCTGGCTTGCGTGGTGATTGTGATGATCGGCACGGCCGGTAAGCATGATCCGCAAGTATGCAAAGCGGATGTGCGTGAAGCGCGTATGCTTGAGACAGAACGGCGTATTAAGGTGCTCAATGAAACGCGCGCCCTAAGAGAGCAATCGGAGCCTGCTGAGAGTACGCCAAATAAGCCGGCGCTCGCCCCCAGCGGGGCATTTGGCGGCGTGTTTGCGCCAACCAACCTGACAGAGGACGACGCGGAGCCCGAAACGGAAACGCCGAAGGGCGGCAGCGGGGCGTTTGACAATGTGTTCGCGCCAACCAATCTGGACACTGAGGACTAATATATTCGGCCGCCTTTGATGGTGGCCGAATTTACCGACTGAAAGTTGCCATGCTGATTGCACAAATAAGCGATACTCACCTTTCTGAGCGGGGGCAAAAGACCTGCGGTGTTGCGCCAATGGCCGACAACCTGCGGCGTTGCGTCGAAAGCATCAATGCATTTGACCCAACGCCCGATGTGGTGTTGCTTTCTGGTGATGTGACGAACAATTTTGCAGTCACTGAGGCGGAACTGGCGGTGGAAATTCTGGCGGGCCTTGCCATGCCGTTGTTTGTTGTTCCAGGCAATCATGATGATCGCGCGGTATTGGCTGACGTGTTTGGCCCCGCGCGTTGCAGGCTGAGTGAGGCAGGTTTTGTTGACTACGTCATTGAAGGATACGCGTTGCGGATTATCGCGCTTGATACGCTTCACGCGGGTTATCCGGGCGGGCAATTTGACACGTCGCAACGCGATTGGCTGCGTGCGCGGCTTGATGAAGCACCGGATCAACCAACGTTAATTTTTGCGCATCACCCGCCGTTGAAACTTGGGGTGCCAGAAACTGATCAAGACGGGTTTGTTGGTGTTGATGCGCTTGGCGATTTGATCGCAGAGTACACCAACATCGAGCGGTTCTTATGTGGCCACGTGCATCTGCATACCAACACGCGCTGGCGCGGAACGATGGTGACGACAGCGCCGAGTATTGGGATGCAGCTTGCCTTGAATTTAAAGGACGCGTCTGACTCCAAATTCCTTTTGGCGGACCCTGCGTACCTGCTTCATTGCTGGACGGATGAACAATCTTTGATCACCCATCATATTCAGGTGTCAAATCTGGAAGGGCCATTCGAATTTTCCTAAGGAAGCCAATAAATTAGCGGTTCCGTTAAGCAAACTAGAGAGTGCTGTCCAAATCTGACGTCTTACTCAGCCGATCCCACTTTCGCTTACTAACAATATCCAAAGGAACGCCCTGATGATCACACCTCCATTTGGTATCGATATCAACTCAAGATGCTCGTTTGGAGAGCCGACAAACAAAGGTTTGTAAGCGGCAGTTTAATCTTTGATCGGGCGAAGATCGAAAAAAAATGTGACGGCACTGATTGACTGCATTCGCTTTCCTACAATCTAAACCTTGATCTGGTTGCAAACCTTTGGCAAACGACTTGTGACATCCTTTTGAAGGCGGCCAAGCTGGTTGCCCTTGCCATTCGACCGACCCTTTGGAGCGCGCCTATGACCATCACACATCTTGTCACCCATTCTGGCGGCTTCCATGCGGACGAACTGTTGTCTTCTGTCGTGCTCACGCGCCTGTTCCCGCAGGCGGTGTTGCTCCGCAGTCGGGATCGGCAATGGGTTACGCCGGCGGCCAATAAGATCATTTATGACGTCGGGGGCGCCTATGATGGCGATGCGCAAATCTTTGACCACCACCAACGTCCTGGCCCGCTGCGCGAGGATGGCCAACCGTTTAGCTCTTTTGGCCTGATATGGGCGCATTATGGGCGGGCATATCTGGCATCGATGGACGTGCCTGCGGATGACATCGCAGCAATCCATACCAAGTTTGACACCAAATTTGTGCTGCCGATTGACCTGCTGGACAACGGCGCAATGGAACCGTCTGTTGCGGGGCCGCTGTCGATCCTGACTTTGCCCGCACTTTTGGGAAGCTTGAAGCCAGTATTTGACGACACGTCGCCAACGGCTGACGACGACGCCTTCATGAAAGCCTTGCCTATTGCACGGAGCTTTGTTGAAGCTCAAATCCTTAACCTCGCAGCAAAAAACAGGGCGCAGGGCATCGTAATCGAGGCAATTTCCAAGGCAGGAACTTCGCCCATACTCGAGCTTCCCATGGGCATGCCCTACCGCACTGCGCTGGATCAGGCAGAGGCCGACCATATGCTGTTCGTGATCCACCCGCGTGGCGATGACTGGACCCTCAATGGCATCAAACTGTCAAATGATACCTTCGAGCAACGCGCCGATCTACCGGCAGCTTGGGCTGGCCTGACGGATACAGCGCTCGAAGATGCGAGCGGTGTCAAAGGCGCCAAATTCTGCCACAACGCGCGCTTTATTGCTGTTGCAAGCACACGTGATGGGATTTTGAAGATGGCTGACATTGCAGTACAAAACGTTCAATAGGGGCGCATTCTGTGAAGACTCTTTTTGATCTAGGACCTGATCACTGATTCAATTTCCTTAGGGAAATGGGCAGCGATGTTGGGAATAAATCAAGAGGCCCCGCCTCCTGTTTATGGGGGGGAATGGGCGTCACGCAGTAAGCTGAATGACGCCCATTCGGACCGTTATGAAGGTGACATCATCATGCCTTCATAGGCTACCATGTGTTGTTCTGATCCTTCGTCGCGCAAGGATACAATCGCTTGGTATTCGTCC
>OJHH01000714.1_pt1 | contig 11280 bp, 12 predicted proteins | sample 1594911 | NCBI WGS metagenome assembly OJHH01 (sample SAMN05416787, study PRJEB24817) | seawater metagenome | isolation source: Sea water | place: Canada:Atlantic | collected 2013-11
CTTTTAACAAGAGCTTCTCTCTAGGCCTGTCTTCCTCAGCCCATTCAGTAATTACAGTTTTATTTAATTTTAAATCTTTCAAAAAAATAGTGCAAAAAAAAGCTCCCAAGAGTGACTTGGGAGCTTCAAATATATAATGTTATTTTCTTATAATGCGCTTACGTGAGCAGCTAAACCTGACTTCAAGTTAGCAGCCTTATTCTTATGAATAATATTCTTTTTAGCAAGCTTGTCCAACATTCCAGCTACCGTAGGGAACATTTTCTCTGCTTCTTTCTTATCAGTACTAGCTCTTAAGTTTCTAACAGCTGTTCTTGTAGACTTATGAGCATACCTATTTCTAAGCTTTTTCTTCTCGTCTGATCTAATTCTTCTTAAAGTTGACTTATGATTTGCCATCGTGTGTAAAAATTTCGGGCTGCAAATATACTAAGAATATTAAGATAACCCTACTTCTTAGAATACTTTTATGCTCTTTTTAAATCTAAGACCGAAATTACGAATTCTAATTCGGCTAAAGACTTGAATTGTTCTCCTTTTTCCTCAATCACATCATCTCCTTCCTCGTAGTACCATTTGATTTCATGATCAGCATCACTGTTCTCTAGGATCATTAATAATTCCATGAAATATCGACTAGTGCTTGAATTCAAGTAATCGAACCTAACATCCACTGTTAGTGGTGAAAACTCATCATTTACAAAGCCTTTCACAGCCTCCAAAACTGGCCCATAAAAATCATACGTATTCTCTAAAAGAGACTTACCATGAATAGATAAAGTACCCTTATTTGGATTAAATTCTACAAATGGTGAATCTGAAGATTGTTCAATAATAATTATTTCTCTCATTATATCATTTAAAATTAGACATATGCTTTTAGAGTGAAAAAGAGTTTACCGTCAGGGCTCTTTGTAAAATTATAATGAAGTGGTTTAGCACTAGATTTTGCTATTTCCAGCAGACCTAGTCCCGAGTTTAATTTATCCTCACTAGATAGGGAGGAAATGAGTTTATTTTTTATTTGCTTATCTATTTCTTCGTCTGAACTTGTAATAGTTTTAGCTAAAAGCTCTTCGAATTCTACTTTTTGAGATAGGTTTACAGGATTTCCGGCCTCTATAAAGAAGCTATCGTTATGTGTTCCTATTAAGAACACACCTTCCTTAATTCCACCATGTTCCTCACCATGCTTAGAAATATTCTGGAGAATTTCGATAAGCATATGGCCTACCTTTTTCATCCTTCTTATCTCAGCTTTATTTTTACCCATATTATCCTCTACTATGCGTAGCAATGGCAAAATGGACTTCTGACTAAAATCTCCTTTATATTGTAAAAGAAGATTTTCTGAATGCATGTTACTTAGTATGTCTCCAGTAAAATCTATGTAATCGATATTTGCTTTTTCAGAAGATTTTAAAAACAAAACCTGCTGATGAAATAAAGACATATTATCACTGGCACTCTCTACTTTGTACTTAATTTTTTGTCCTGATTTTCTGGCTAATTCGATTAGCCCTAATCCTGCACCACCTTTTCCGCTTAACTCATTATCTCTTAGTGCAGTTCTGTAAACTTGTTTAAGCTCATCAGAGTTTAAACTATTTATATATTCCACTTGATTAATTAAATCATCAACCTGAGAAGTCTCAACTAGGTTAATTGAATTAATCACATAAGCTTCGCCAATATTCTTAAAACTGAAAAGACCGTCATTTAATGTAGCCGCTAGTTCCTGAGGAGTTTCTTCTCCATGTCTTACAATATTTTGAAAACACTCTACTAATAAGAAAGATATTTTTCTACTCACTTTAGGAAGCCCCTGGTTATCAGCAATTGTATTTTCAGAAATATCAATAATCCTAGTCGTTAGATCATCCATAAAAGGACCCCTATAGGCGAAAGATATTCTACAATTCTTCGATTTCTCAAAGAATTCATATGCTGTTAATAATGGACTAGAATATGTCATTTTAATCGATCTCCAATATTAAATGGGAGACCTTAAAGTTTTTTAGCTCCATCATATACGGCACAAAAGCACTTTAGGTTTTATTTATTTATTCGGACACTAAACTTAGCAGCTATTATATCAACCGACCTTTCAGATACACCCACTTACCTAGCTCATAATCACATTGTAATGCACCAACCTATTTAACAAACTGATTAAGGATAATAAAATTATTCGATTAAAACTATGATCAAAATCAGTTAGAAATAACTTTTGCATCATTCAATAAAAAGCACGATTACAGACATTTGAAATAGAAAAGAAAGTCGAATAAGACCATTCAATACAAATTGAACACTAGAAATGAAACAAGTTATTCTCCCTACGGATTTTTCCGAAAATGCATGGAAAGCAATGTCATATGCTGCCAATATTCACCACAATCAACCGGTGAGTTTTCACCTATTAACTTGTATTAGTCCTCCTGTTTATCAAATAGACAATGGATTGGCAGTAGATATCCAAGCGCTTTTAAAGGAAGCTGAAAAAGATTTAAAAAAGACTTTGAAAAAATTCGCTGATTTAGATCACCATGATAAAACTAAGTTCACCGTAAAAGCGAAGTTGGGAAATGTACTGGATGCCATAGAGAACATTCTTTCTCCTTTATCTACATCCGAAACATCTGTAGTAATAGGGAGCCATGGAAACGGAACTCTCTTTCAGAACTTGTTTGGGACAACAGCTTCAGCTATTATAGAAAAATGTACTACTTCTGTTTATTGCGTACCGTCCAACGCTACACTTGAGACTCCAAAGAACATCTTACTTGCTCTAGACTCCCATCCTGAGGCAATTAATAATAAGCTTGCACACATAGCTCTATTGGCACAAGAATTTCAATCTAGTATACATGTAGTAAACGTAAGTAACATTATTCCGCACTATCAAATAAACTCGCCTGAATGGATTATCTGCGAACATCACTTTAAGATTTTAGATCATTCATACCATTCTATTAAAGATGAAAGTCTCAAAAAAGGATTGTTAAAATTCACATCTTCCCAAAGTATAGATCTCATAATTATGATCAAGACTAAAAAAGGACTTTTCGACCAACTATTCAAAAAAAGCAACACAAAAGAAATAGTATTTCATGGAGACAAACCCCTCCTAGTAATTAAATAAAAACAACAAATCATGAATAATATAGTAGATCTACACAAATCAGTAAGCATTGAAAAGAATCAAGGAGAAATCAACATCATCTTTAATGAGCCAATACCTGATACCATTTCATTTAAGGATATAGGATTATCAGACGAGGATTTGTATTTCGAATCAGGACACATCCGAATAAAATTTGATTTCAGTAAAACTAACGGTGTACGCAAGTTTTATGACATACCCACTTTTAGAATTGAATACTATGAGAAGATGTCTGAAACTCATTGGATATGTGATTTTAATGAAAAAACCATCTTAGATAAAACCGATCACTATGGTCACTCTACGGTTTTATTAATGAAAAGAAAAGAAATAGAGAGTGCTGAGCATCATCATTCGAATGCTCTTCTTTTACATGCTGAGTTTCCAAAGCCTGTGCATTTAAAGGCAGACAAATCAGATTTTCACTTCTTTAGAAGTTAACACTGAAACCTAATACTCTGATGCATCACCACATGGGTTTGCTTCAGGGTCAATTCCACATTTGCCAAATGTATTTGGTGGTACTACTTCATTTTTTTTCTTAAGTCGTATAAGTGCTGAGCTTATCATAGATAAATCATATTCTTCACCCAACATTTTAGAAACTTGAAGAATATTTAACTCTTCAAAATCTAAAGATGCTATTAATTTCTCTAATTTTTTCTCGGACATATTCATTTCGAAGTACAAAGATAAAGGCATTTCACTCTAATCTTTAAAGTAATATAAGCTTGCCTACTGAGTTTAATTCCTCACTCCTTACACGTGCTTAACCAAACTACAAAGCACAAAAAAACCCTTCCAAATTGGAAGGGTTTTTTCTCTGTAGCCCGTAGGGGATTCGAACCCCTGCTACCAGGATGAAAACCTGGCGTCCTAACCCCTAGACGAACGGGCCAATTTTAAAATTGGAGTGCAAATATAATAAGCTTTTTCGTTTCTGAATTAAAAAAGTTTCAATTATTCTATAGAATCATTATCTGACTGAAATTTAAAGCCCAATCTTTTACCTGTTTTTATATTTAAATGCTGACTTACCGCTTCTATTGCCTGCACCGAAACCTCCTGTACATCCTGGTATGGAGGCGTAAACAAGTCGAAATCTAGGGTGTATAACACCGCAGACTGAACTATACCTTTTAAACCTTCTTTTGTAAGGGCTGCATTTGTAAAATCATTGTACAAAAACCCTAATTGACGCTTTCCTTGTACTAAAAAGTGGTCATCTTTATTAATAAAGATTCGAGCGATTAGATATCCAGAGTCATTTACTCTGTTGTATTTTATAGAATCGGATAAGAAATTATAAATATTAATCACTCCTACATAACCCCTGCTAGGATCCTCTTCTAGGTAGCTAGTTCTCCAAAGACTATTCGTACTTTCAAATTTAAATACATTAGTGTGCATGTAAAAGTGAAGTACATCACCTCCAATAGTTATCTGAGCTTCGTAATCCCCTTTATCGTTATATTCTAGCCGGACTCTATTATCCTTATCCCCAAAAGAATCTCTAGCTTCATCTACCACATCGCCTAACACCTCTTTTAATTGACTAAAAGACTCACTAGTATTTTGAAAAATATCTTGCTTTAAACACGCCTTTTCTTTCAGCATATTTACAATCAGCTCCTGCGGGTTCTTTTCTTCTTTCATTTTAATATGCTTTTGCAAAAATTACTCTCTGATTACTTTCCGCTCCAGAGTATACACATTTTCCCTTTAAAGGCGCTTCATCAAAAGGAATACATCTTATCGTAGCATTTGTTTCCTTCTTAATAGCTTCTTCCGTTTCTCCTGTTCCATCCCAATGGGTTAAAATAAACCCACCTTTTTTATCAAGAACTGATTTAAACTCTTCAAATGTAACTACTTCAGTAATATTTTCCTTACAGAAATCTAAAGCTCTGTTAAAAAGAGATTCTTGAATTTCTTCTAGCCTCGTAGTAATAGTCGAAAATGCATCTGTAAACTCAATCGTTTCTTTGGTGTTCAAATCTCTTCTTGCTATTTCAACAGTGCCATTTTGTAAATCTCTATTTCCAATAGCTACTCTAAGAGGAACTCCTTTTAACTCATGTTCTGCAAATTTCCAACCTGGCTTCTTAGTGTCATCATCATCGAATTTGACTGAAACTCCTGCGCTTTTTAAACTATCTATTAGCGGTGCAATATGGCTTCGAATAGCTTCTAGCTGCTCTTCTCCTTTATATATAGGTACAATAACCACTTGTATTGGTGCTAACTTAGGAGGAAGAACCAATCCTAAGTCATCTGAATGTGTCATGATTAATGCTCCCATTAACCTTGTACTCACACCCCATGAGGTAGCCCAAACTAACTCCTTTTTACCTTCTTTATTCGTAAACTGTACATCAAAAGCTTTAGCGAAATTTTGACCAAGAAAGTGCGAAGTTCCAGCTTGGAGTGCTTTACCATCTTGCATTAAAGCCTCTATAGTAAATGTTTCATCTGCTCCTGCAAATCTTTCTGACTCTGATTTACTTCCCATAATTACTGGCATGGCCATCCAATTCTGAGCAAATTCAGAATAAACGTTCACCATTTTTTCTGACTCTTCTAAAGCTTCGGCTTTAGTGGCATGGGCGGTATGGCCTTCTTGCCAAAGAAATTCCGCTGTTCTAAGAAAAAGCCTCGTTCTCATCTCCCATCTGACTACATTAGCCCATTGGTTGATGAGAATAGGAAGATCTCTATAAGATTCAATCCAACCTCTATAAGTATTCCAAATAATAGCTTCAGATGTAGGTCTAACTATTAACTCTTCTTCGAGCTTGGCATTAGGGTCTACAACAAGCTTTGAAGAGTCATTTGGATCTGTTTTTAGTCTATAATGAGTTACTACTGCGCATTCTTTAGCAAAACCTTCAGCATTTTTCTCTTCAGCCTCGAATAAACTTTTAGGAACGAAAAGAGGAAAATATGCATTTTGATGACCTGTTTCTTTGAACATATGGTCCAATTGGTCTCTCATTTTTTCCCAAATGGCAAAACCGTAAGGCTTGATCACCATGCATCCTCTTACAGCAGAATGCTCCGCTAAGTCCGCTCCTGCTACTATTTCATTATACCATGCTGAATAATTATCAGCTCGGGTTGTTAATTTTTTGGCCATGTTTTTTTGGTATAATTGTTGTTTTATTACCAGCATGCAAATGTAGCAATTTCAAATGATTCATTATTTTTATTGCAACGCTAGCCAGACAAATGTAACTTTAGAAACATGAAAAATCCAATTGTAATTTTCTCCGCACTTTTAGTATTATTAATCTCTTCGTGTCAAACACAGAATTTAGGCTCTTCTAGTTCTTATGAAGACGATGAAGTTTACTGGGTTAGATCTGACGAAACCGCTGAACCATATGCTGATACTTCAGACTTATATTCAGAAGAGTATGCTGATCAAGAATACTTTGAAGAAGAAGCTGAGGAAGAATCGACAAATGACGGTCAGTATTACGATGATGAGTACTATGACGAAGATTATTATGAGGAGGACTATCAAGAAGAGTATTATGACGATGGAGGAAACGTAGTAAATAACTATTACTATGAAAACAATAGAGGTTATCAGCCATATTACAATGGCTATAACTCCTACTATGATCCGTTCTTTTATGATCCATTCTTCGGAAATTCTTTCATCTATAGTTCTTCCTATTTTTATGTAGGGTATGGAAACTCATACTACAACCGGTGGAATAGACCGAATTACTGGGGTAATTCTTACTATGGATACAACTCTTGGGGAAATCCTTACTACAACAACTGGGGAAACTGGGGTTCTCCATATTACAATGGATATTATGGAAATGGGTATTGTGGTAATAACGGTTTTGGAGGATACTATAACTCCTACGATCAGGGGTACGGATTAGCTAATACTAATTATGTATACGGTAGACGTAATTCGCTTTCATCTACATCAAGCTCGAACAGCTCTTTTGGAAATGATGGTGTTTTAAGTGTTGGAGGTAATTCAACCATTCTTAATAATACGAATTCAATCAGCACAAACAGACCTATAACTGGTGAGAATTCGAGTATAAATAAAACGAGCAATTCTCGCCCTTCAGAAATTTCTGAAGGAGAAACAAGCAGAACTAACACTCAAAACGCTAGTAATTCTGCTTCTAAAACTGATAACTCGTCAAGAACAAATTCCACCTCTAATGAAGGAATTAATAGAGTAGAAAATTCGAATTCATCTTCTAGACCTAGCAGCTCAAGCAGTAGGACTAATTCAGAAGGTTCAACTCAAACTAGCAGACCAGGTAGTTCTAATGGAACCACTAGACCTAGTTCTAATTCTTCTACTAGACCAAACAACTCTAACAACACCAATAGACCGAATACTTCAAACGGAACAACTAGACCTAACTCTAATTCTTCTAGAAATTCTGATAGAACAAGGCCTAGTTCATCTACAAGACCTAGCAACTCTTCAAGTGGAACAAGACCTAATTCAAATTCTTCAACAAAACGAGATAGAGGTAGTTCAACCAATTCTGGACGAAATTCGGGAAATAACACAAGACAGAATTCAAATCAAAGGTCAAACAGCGGAAGTTCAACTAACAGATCAAACTCTAGCAATAAAAGCTCAAGTTCGACTAAAGGAAGTAGCTCTTCTCGAAACAGTTCTAGTGGTTCAACTAGAAGTTCTAGTTCTAGAAATTCCGGTTCTTCTAGCAGTAGATCTAGCAGTTCAAAAAGTAGCGGAAGATCAGGTGGAAGAAGATAATAATATTAACTCTTAAAAATTTAATATGAAAAGATTAATATTTATAGCTCTTATTCTGAATGGTACACTGGGATTCGCCCAAAATGAAATCGATATTTTAAGGGGTAGTTTTCATAATTCTTTCTCTTCAGCAAGAAATGCTGGAATGGGCGGAGCATTTGGAGCACTAGGAGCTGACTTGAGTTCGATAAACTCTAATCCTGCTGGTCTGGGTCTTTATCGGAGAAGTGATTTTAATATCACTGCCAATTTAGGAGGTAGTAATTCTAAAACTTCATTTAACAATGCGAATTCAAGTAAATCAGATGTACATTTCAAAATAAACTCTTTAGGTTTTGCGGTAGCGCAAGAGTCAGATAATTTAAATGTGAATCAGGTTGTTTTTGCTATCAGTTTAAATCAAGTTGCAAACTTTAACGAGCGGTTTAGAGTACTTGGATCAAATGATAATTCTATTCTAGACGTATTTGCCGATCAGGTGCAAGGCATTGATTATTTTGATATTGAGGATGCCCCTACCTTTAGTCAATTAGCTTGGAATGCTTAACTCATCGATACCATTTCAGGTTCTACAAATCAGTATTCCACTGCTTTTCTAGCTGACAAATCTAACCACGATGTTTTAGTGGAAAGAAGTGGTGGCATAAGCGAGCTCTCTTTTGGAGGTGCGGCAAACATTGGAGATCGATTTTTCTGGGGAGCTTCTATAGGTATTCCTTTTTTAAATTTTTCTGAAGAAATCACTCATAGAGAAACTCCCGGTTCAGGGTTAACTCAGTCGTTGTCTTCTTTCACATACACCGAGACTCTCGATGTAGAAGGGGTTGGAATAAATCTAAAAGCTGGCGTCATTATAAAGCCTACTCAAAGCTTACGAATAGGAGCCGCTATACACACACCTACAGCTTACTCTGTTTCTGATTCTTATAGCAGAGGAATATTAGCTGATTTCAGTGGTGAAGTTGAACAACCAGATGATTTTGTAGGCTCTTTTGATTACAGATTAAAAACGCCACTCAGGCTTATAGCCAATGCTGCATTTATAGCTGGAAAATCAGGTATTATTAGCGCAGATTATCAATATGTGGATTATTCTACTGGTAAACTAAAGAAGAGTTCACTTTCAGGGGACAGTTATAATTTTGAAAGTGAAAATGAACAGGCCAGACAATCCTATAGAGGTACTCACAACATCAATGCCGGGGTGGAAATAAGATTTGCAAAAGTCTATAGAGTTAGAGTTGGTGCAAAATATATGCAATCTCCTTTTGAAGAAGGAGAACTCACAGAGGGAATAGATGGGCCAATAATAAGTTATACTGGTGGGTTTGGATACAGGTATGACGATTTCTATCTAGATATCGCTGCCATATACACGGAAAAGGACACTTCACACTATGCATATAGTTCTAGTTATATTGATGAAGCTATTGTCAACAGGACTCAGATAAATATCTTGACATCTATAGGGTGGAGATTTTAAGCACAAAAAAGGCCTCTACTATTTAGTAGAGGCCTTTTTCTATATTATATCAATCTATAATTACTTTTTCAATTCTTTAGCTAGAGCTTTTTCCATTTTTTCTACTTGTTCTTCAGCCAATACTTTGTCTACAAGTATTCTTCCACTATGCTCATCCACTATGATCTTCTTTCTGGCAGCTACATCCAATTGTTTCTGAGGTGGAATTTTAATAAAAGACCCTGCAGAAGCTTCTCTATCAATAGAAACTACAGCTAATCCATTCTTAGAAGAATTTCTAATTCTAGAATAAGCTTTTAATAATCGATCTTCAATATGATCTTCTAGTTTAGTAGACTTGCCTACTAAATAATCTTCTTCTTTTCTAGTTTCATCAATAATCTCATCAAGTTCTCCTTTTTTGATATCAAGATCATTTTTCAATTCAGAGAAACTATCATCAGAGCTATCAATGACTGCCTGCTTTTGCTCTTTAGCTAGCGAATACTCTTTAATTCTTTTTTCTGATAGTTGAATTTCTAACTGCTGAAATTCTATCTCTTTATTAGTCGGCAGCGTCAGATGTGTATAAGAGACAGCTTTATTAAGCGAGTCAAACTCTCTATTGTTTCTCACTTTACTTTGTTGACCTTCATACTTTTTAATAGCCGTCTTAGCTTCTTCAATAGTATTCTTCTTGTCAGCTATTTGCGTATCCAAGCTTTCAATTTCAACTTTATACTTATCTAGACGAGCATTCATACCTGCTATCTCATCTTCCAAATCCTGAACTTCAAGAGGAAGCTCTCCTCTAACTATTCTAATTTGATCTATTCTAGAATCTATGATCTGAAGATCATAAAGTGCTCTTAATTTTTCTTCTACTGTACCAGAATTCTTTTTTGACATACTTTAAAAATATTTTACGGGATTCGTGTTTACTTCCGTTAAATGGGCTGCAAATTTAGGAAATTTATCAATGAGAAAATTCTTTATTAACTCTAATGTAAACTGCTCACTTTCAAAGTGTCCAATGTCCATAATAGATATTTTCCCTTCAGCATCAAAAAACTCATGGTATTTAAAGTCGCTAGTAATAAAAACATCCGCTTTAACAGCCAACGCTGATTTTAATAAAAAACTACCTGAACCACCACAAACTGCTATTGTTTTCACCTTGTTTTTATAATCGGTATACTTTATAGTTCCAGTTAGAAAAGTATCAGAAACTTTCTTTAAAAATGAACTTAACTCTAGCTCATCTTTTAGTTCTCCTACCATTCCACTACCAACATTATGATTAACATTCGATATTTTATAAATTTCGTGTGCAACTTCCTCATATGGGTGGGCAATTTTCATCGCCACTATTACATTTTCCAGCACACTTTCTTCTACCAAAATCTCAATACGTAATTCTTTTTGCTGAGTAACTTCACCCATATTCCCTTCTGTTGGGTTCGCATTCCTCATAGGCTTAAAAGTACCTTCACCACTACCAGAAAAACTGCAATGATCATAATCACCAATACTTCCTCCTCCTGCCGAAAAAACAGCCAACTTCACCGACTCTGCTGATCCTTCAGGACAGAAAAATACCAATTTGTTGAGTAAGCCTCTTTTTGGTGAAAGAATTCGCTTATTCTCTAGGCCCAACTTATCTACAATCATCTCGTTAACTCCCTGCCTTATATTATCCAAATTGGTATGAATAGCATATATGGCTATATCATTTTTTATAGCTTTAATGATCGTTCTTTCCACATAATTTTTTCCGGTAAATGACTTAAGACTTTTGAACACAATAGGGTGATGAGCTATAATCAAATTAACACCTTTACGAATAGCTTCATCAACAATGTCTTCAAGAGAGTCAAGGCATATAAT
>OJHH01000717.1_pt1 | contig 11253 bp, 14 predicted proteins | sample 1594911 | NCBI WGS metagenome assembly OJHH01 (sample SAMN05416787, study PRJEB24817) | seawater metagenome | isolation source: Sea water | place: Canada:Atlantic | collected 2013-11
CTATGGGGTGCAGGTCAATTCGCTTGGGCTGACCGAACAGCAACCCGAAAACAACGTCTACCGCATCCTGATCGAAATGCTGGCGGTGACCCTGTCAAAGAACGCCCGCGCCCGCGCCGTGCAGCTGCCCGCGTGGAACGAAGCGCTTGGCCTGCCGCGCCCGTGGGACCAGCAATGGTCGATGCGGATGCAGCAGATCATGGCCTACGAGACCGACCTGCTGGAGTTTGACGACCTGTTCGACGGCAACCCTGCCATCGACCGCAAAGTGAACGCCCTAAAAGAAGGCGCGCGCGCGGAACTCGCCCAAATCGACGGCATGGGCGGCGCAGTCAAAGCCATCGCCTATATGAAGGGGCGGTTGGTCGAATCCAACGGAGCCCGCATCGCAGCCATCGAGGACGGCACAACAACCGTTGTCGGTGTCAACAAATGGCAGGCGGGCGAACCATCGCCATTAACAGCAGGCGACGACGCGATCATGGTCGCCGATCCAAAAGCCGAAGCAGACCAGTTGGGCCGTCTCAGCGCATGGAAAAAATCCCGCGACAACGCAGCCGTAACCAATGCACTGGCAGCACTGCGCGCGGCGGCAAAAGACGGCACAAACATCATGATCCCGTCCATCGCTTGCGCACGTGCAGGGGCCACAACAGGCGAATGGTCGGACGTGATCCGCGCCGCATTTGGCGAATACCGCGCACCAACAGGCGTAAGCAAAAACCCGTCCAACCGAACCGAAGGACTTGATGAGCTACGCGAACAAGTCGATTTGGTCAGCCACGCGCTTGGCCGCCGTCTGAAATTCCTTGTCGGCAAACCGGGCCTCGACGGACATTCCAACGGCGCCGAACAAATCGCGGCGCGCGCCCGCGACTGCGGCATGGATATCGCCTACGAAGGGATCAGGCTCACGCCCGAAGAAATCGTCAATGCAGCAGCCAACGACGACGCGCATGTCATCGGTCTTTCGATCCTGTCTGGGTCGCATATCCCGTTGATCAAGGACGTGATCGCGCGGCTCAAAGATGCAAATCTCAGCCATATCCCCGTTATCGCGGGCGGGATCATCCCTGAAGATGACGCACAGATGCTGCGCGACATTGGCGTCGCGGCGGTCTACACGCCCAAAGATTTTGAATTGAATAAAATCATGGGCGACATCATCACACTGGTGGACCCGCGCGAAATTGCCGCCGAATAACTACTCGTCCAGCCGGATCACCAGTTCATCGTAGGAATAGCTTTCTGCGATGATACCATCTGCGCCTTCAACAAATGCTGGATCAGCGGGCAAGCACCCAATGCCACATATTTGGGACGCTATCATATCCACACTATCAATATACCATAGACGCCCGCCGGGTGTGGCGACGTAACCATCGATCCCTTCATCGGCGTCACCTTCCATATCTTCACCGCTCGGCACCTCGTTAAAGTAATCCAGAGAATGCCCGCCGTGGGTGTGATAGGATGCAGTAATCACCTCAATATAATGCGGATCATCGGCCAAACAGCTGCCTTCATCGCCACGGGTCGGCTTAGAAGCAATCAACTGCCCATCCGTATTGAATCCGACATACCCGCAATATTCGACATTCTGGGCGAACGAAACTGGCTGCAATTCTTCAAAAATCGACGATACTAAAGTCACTTCAGACGTCTGCTGCGCGTTCACAATCGCAGGGGCCAAAACCGCCACAGCAATGAAAAGATGTTTCATCTAGTTTCCCAATTTCTCGCGTAATGCGTCATATTCATAGACGTCTGCGATATTACCATCTTTGCCTTTTTGAAACCCCGGAGCCGTGGGTAAACACCCAATACCACATACTTGATAGGCGGTTAGTAGCCGACTATCAATAAACCACATACGGCCACCTGGAGTGGACACATATCCGTTCATGTAAAATTCGGCGTCGCCTTCCATATCCACATCGCTTGGGATTTCATTAAAGTAGCCCGCGTCAAAATCGCCATGCGTATGATAGGATGCGGTCACGGCTATATCGCGGGGAAATGGGGCACCACATGACGCCTGATCCCCTGCCACAGGCTTTGTAGCAATCAAGATGCCATCGGCGTTATACCCAATATACCCACAGTATTCGCGGCGCTTTTCAAACGACAGGGGCTGCAAACGGGTCAACACCTCTTTGGCCACGACCAGTTCGGCCACATCTTGGGCCATCGCAGGCATGCCAAATACAAGGGCGGCTATCATAATAAATTGGCGCATTTTCCCCTCCTCACTGGGCATGTTTCACCCTAGACTATCTGGATCAACAAAAGGATTCCACACATGACCATCCACATTGGCGCAAAATCCGGCGACATCGCGCCCACCGTTCTCATGCCCGGCGACCCTTACCGCGCCAAATGGGCAGCCGAGACATATCTTGATGATGCACGCTTGGTAAACGAGGTCCGCGGTATGCTCGGTTACACTGGCACATGGCACGGCAATCCGGTCACGATCCAAGGGTCCGGCATGGGCATGCCATCGCTGTCGATCTACGCCAATGAACTGATCACCGAATACAACGCACAAACCCTGATCCGGATCGGGTCGTGTGGCGGCATGCAAAACCACGTTGGCATCCGCGATGTAATCTTGGCGATGACGGCCAGCAACATCTCAACCCCGTCGCGCGGCATTTTCAAAGAACTGAACTTTTCGCCCTGCGCCGATTACGGGCTGCTATCTGCAGCGCACGCGGCGGCCACTGCAAAAGGCGCCACCACCCATGTCGGCGGCATTTATTCCGCAGATGTGTTCTATGACGAGCGGCCCGACCTGAACGAACTGATGGTCCGGCACGGGATCTTGGGCGTCGAGATGGAAGCAGCCGAGCTTTACAACCTCGCGCACCGTCACAAACGACGTGCCTTGGCCGTCCTGACAGTGTCCGACCATCTGATCACGCACGAAGCGCTTCCTGCGCAAGACCGCGAAAGCAGCTTTGGCGAGATGGTCGAAATAGCTCTCGCCGCCGCGTTCCCGACCTAACGACCATGGGTGCGGCTGTAGGCATTGACCTGCGGGCGCACCCAACCATCCAACGCACCAGCGGCAGGGGCGTAAACCTGCATCAACAGCGGATAACACGCCGCCGTATCGCTGGAATGCACCGTGCTGCAATCGCCACCAGGGCACGCGCTTAGCACTGCCAGCAAATCAATTTCAGCGAATAATTCCAGATGATCATCTGGTCGCACAGGACTGGCCTTCATAAAATATTGCCCCGTATCGCGGGTGAATCCGGTGCACATGAACAGGTTCATGACATCATGCACATGCGCCTCAGCCTCATACAGCGACAAACCGGTATGATCCGCCAAAGCCCGTGTCAGGTTGGAATGACAGCAATGATGATAGTCGTCGCCAGACAGCAAACGCCCCGTATACGGATCGCAGCGTGTGCCAATAACATCATGCACAGACCCACCGAATGCATCGATTCCGTACCAGTTCAGCGTATCAACCACAACTGTCGCCATCGGGCGCAAATACGGAAAACACGACCACATGCGATCGCCCGTGGTGATGTGGGTGCCGTGCAGTGCGCGGGTTTTTCCCGAATAAAACCGCTCTGCCAAATCAGCCGCCGCAAACAAGTTTAGGTCGCCAACTTGCGGACCATCCACGGACTGCATACGCAAGAAATGCCCTGCTGGGACTTCAATCGCGGCGGCTTCACGCGGCGACACAAGCACCTCATTCACCAACTCCGCGCCAGCACGGGCCGCGTTGTAAAGGCGTAAATCTGGGCTTGGCAACGTCTCAGCCGGATAACAAATCACGGGTTCAACAGCGCGGCGGGCATCGGCATCTTTGGGTTCATTCATCATGGCATCAGCAAACCCCATCGCGGCAGAAAACAAAACCCTATTTTGAGTTTCAAATATCTGCGCCACAAACAAAAACGCCGCCCCGATAGGGACGGCGAAAATTCATGTTAGGCAGGATTTTAAATAATACGCTCAACCATCTTTTTCTTGATCGACGCAATCGCCTTGGCAGGGTTCAAGCCCTTAGGACACGTCTTGGCGCAGTTCATAATCGTGTGGCAACGGTACAGCTTGAACGGATCATCCAGCTCGTCCAACCGCTCGCCTGTTGCTTCATCGCGGCTATCCACGATCCAGCGGTAAGCGTGCAACAACGCAGCTGGGCCGAGGTACTTATCGCCATTCCACCAATACGATGGGCACGATGTGGAACAACACGCACACATCACACATTCATACAAACCATCCAGCTTTTCACGGTCCTCGATGGACTGTTTCCACTCTTTGGCAGGGGTGTTCGACTTTGTCTCAAGCCACGGCATGACACTTGCGTGCTGGGCATAGAAATGGGTCAGATCAGGGATCAAATCGCGCACAACAGGCATATGCGGCAGCGGATAAATCTTCACATCGCCAGACACCTCGTCCATGCCGTAAATGCACGCCAACGTGTTGATGCCGTCGATGTTCATTGCACACGACCCACAGATACCTTCACGGCACGAACGGCGGAATGTCAGCGTCGGATCAATCTCGTTCTTGATCTTGATCAGCGCGTCCAGAACCATCGGGCCGCAGCTGTCCATATCCACGAAATACGTATCCAACGCAGGGTTCTTGTCGTCGTCAGGGGTCCAACGATAGACCTGCACTTTGCGCAGATTAGTGGCGCCAGCCGGTTTAGGCCAAGTCTTGCCCGTCACCATGCGGCTGTTCTTTGGAAGCGTCAGTTCTACCATTCTCGTCTCTCCTTTGGGGGCGCACCCCCTTTGGCTTATCGGGTTCTTAAAACAGGTGGGCGGATCGGCAATTCACCCGTCAATTGTAGGACACAGGCGTCATAAACCTGTGCAGGGTCGCGGCCTTGCAGAAAATCACTGCTGACCCCAATCTTTGCATTGGTAAATGCCCCGGTGTTACTGTTCACACCAAACGCAATCTCACCGGTTGGGCCTTGGGCGGCGCGGGCGCGGGTTTCGCACTGTTGGGCCGCCAATTCAGGGTTCACCGGACCGCACGACGCGACCCCAGCGAGCATCAATATCGGCACTAAAAATCGCATCAGTTCGCCCCTCCAAAGCAGTAGGATGTCCCACCATAAAGACCAGACCGGCCAGGCGGGCAACCGCCACCGGACGTGTAAGTCACGGGCACAACCGCTGGCGTAACAAATGCGGCGTCCGGCATCGGTACAACCTGCAGACCACCGTTCAGCGTCGCAGAACCGTCGGCACATGCATTAATCCGTGCCGCATCTTGCGCCGTGATCAGATCAAACGGGACCACCCGTGCAACTGGCACACCGCCATCGAATGTTACTTGGGTTTGCGTCTGTCCGGGCAATCCCAGCTGAGCCTTACATTCAAGCAACGCAAATTCCATCTGCTCTGCTTGCGTGTTTACGGCTGCCACCTGCGTAGAGCAGGCCGCAAGCGCACAGGCAGCAACAACTGATGAAATCCGGCCCAACATCAGAATGTGCGCTCTTTAGGTGCAAACTGCTTGGTGTTGATGCCGCCTTCTTTTTCAGTGGTCAGCGCCTTGGTAATCACAGGGCGGTACGACAAATCTACCTTGGTGCCATCGACATTCGCAATCGTGTGCACACGCCAGTTTTCATCGTCGCGGGTCGCGTAATCTTCGTGAGCATGTGCGCCACGGCTTTCCTTGCGGGCCTCAGCGCCGACAATCGTGGCCATCGCGTTTGGCATCAAATTGGTCAGCTCAAGCGTTTCCATCAGGTCCGAATTCCAGACCATCGACCGGTCAGTGACCTTAATACCGTCCATCTTGGACGCAACTGACGTCATCTTTTCGACGCCCTCTTTTAGGGTCTTATCGGTACGGAACACAGCCGCGTCGGCTTGCATCGCCTTTTGCATTTCAAGGCGCAATTCAGCAGTGCCAACATCGCCTTTGGCATGACGAAGCCCATCAAAACGGTCAAATGCAGCATCCACTGATGATTGGTTCAGCACAGGGTTTGCGCTGTCACGATCAACTGTCTTGCCCGCCTGAATCGCCGCTGCACGGCCAAACACCACAAGGTCAATCAAGCTATTGGACCCAAGACGGTTCGCACCATGCACAGACGCACAGCCCGCTTCGCCCACGGCCATCAGGCCGGGAACAACTGCGTTTGGATCTTTCTTGGTGGGGTTCAAAACCTCACCATGATAATTCGTCGGAATACCGCCCATGTTATAGTGCACAGTCGGCAACACAGGGATCGGCTCCTTGGTAACGTCAACACCCGCAAAGATGCGCGCGCTTTCCGAAATACCAGGCAGGCGCAGATTTAGCGCCTCTGCGGGCAAATGGTTCAGGTTCAAGTGAATATGATCGCCACCTGCGCCAACACCACGGCCTTCACGAATTTCCATCGTCATACAACGCGAAACATAATCGCGTGGGGCCAAATCTTTGTAATTTGGGGCATAACGTTCCATGAAACGTTCGCCTTCGGAGTTGGTCAGATAACCACCCTCGCCGCGCGCGCCTTCAGTGATCAGGCAACCAGCGCCGTAAATGCCGGTCGGGTGAAACTGCACAAATTCCATGTCCTGCAACGGCAGTCCCTGACGGGCGACCATGCCGCCGCCATCACCCGTACAGGTGTGGGCAGATGTGGCGCTGAAATACGCACGACCGTAACCACCAGTGGCAAGCACCGTGGTCTTGGCATTGAACACATGCATTGTGCCGTCGTCCAGCTTCCATGCAACAACACCCTGACATTGACCATCTTCGGACATGATCAAATCAGTGGCGAAATATTCAATATAGAATTCAGCCTTCTGCTTCAACGACTGCCCATAAAGCGTATGCAAAATCGCGTGACCAGTCCGGTCGGCAGCGGCACATGTGCGCTGCACAGGCGGGCCTTCGCCAAATTCAGTTGTATGACCACCAAACGGGCGCTGATAAATCTTACCCTCTTCGGTACGGCTAAACGGAACACCGTAATGCTCTAGCTCGTAAACCGCCTTGGGGGCTTCGCGGGCAAGGTATTCCATCGCATCCGTATCGCCAAGCCAGTCAGACCCTTTGACCGTGTCATACATATGCCACTTCCAGCTATCAGGGCCCATGTTACCAAGGGATGCAGCGATGCCACCTTGGGCAGCCACCGTGTGGGAACGGGTCGGGAAAACTTTGGTGATACACGCGGTCTTTAGACCTTGTTCAGCCAGACCAAGTGTCGCGCGCAAACCAGCGCCACCAGCGCCAATGACAATCGCGTCAAAGGTGTGGGTTTCATATTCATAAGCAGCCATTGTTATTTCTCCGGCGAAATTATTAAAGCGCGATACGCAGAACGGCGAATACGCCAAACGCTGCAGCACCATATGACAAACAGATCATCGCAATCAGCAGCACCTTGCGGGCAACGCCGTGTACGTAATCTTCAATCAACGTCTGCACGCCCTTGCGGAAATGGTAGAACGTTACAAACATCGTCAACGCCGCAATCGTCGCAGGCACCGGACGGCTATAATAGGCAACCACCTCTTCATAAGATCCACCCAAAATGGCGCCAAACTGAAAGATGAAAATCGGCAAAAGCAAAAGCATCGCAACCGAACTGATCATCATGTGCCAATGGCTCAACGTGCCGGACTTGGCCGACCCCGTTCCAATCGCGCGCTTACGATCTGTCATAAATGTCATGTCAGATGCTCCTTATACAACAACGACGGTCAGCACGGTCATCAGCACGGATGCGATGATCATAACCCAACCGGCAGTTTCAGATTTCGCGACATCAAGCATATAGCCCATGTCCCAGATCAAATGGCGAATGCCGCCGAACATGTGATACCAAACGGCCCATGTCGACAAGAACAACACCAGATCGCCAAACCAACTGCGCAAGACCCCGTCAGCGGTTGCAAATGCTTCGGGACCAGCAGCGGCGGCAACAAACCACCAAACGATCATCAATGCAGCGACCAGCAACGCGTTGCCAGTCAGACGCACAAAGATCGACGTGATCGACGTCAATTGCGGGCGGTAAATCGTTAAATGTGGTGAAAGTGGGCGATTGCCGCGGTTCACATCAGCCATTGGTGTTCCTTCGTGTCTGCGCAGGTTTGCACCTTTGTGCATGATATATTCTGCGGAGTCACGCAGGCTACCCTTTCAAAATGATGAATAGTTCACCTAAACGGGCAAAAATTTACACTTGTGATCACACGTAAAATATTTGTGATCACAGCAGGTTCGGTTTTTGAAGGAAACTTGGATCAAACCGGCATCAACGCCCAATAATCCAGATCCAACAGGACCTCTGGCAAATACTTTCCATCATCTCCGCGCAAATCACCCGCTTTGCCCTTGGTCGCAACAAGCCGCAAACGCACGGCACCAACTCCCGGCGCATCGACCTCGGCCTTATCCAGCACCTCAGTCCAAGCCCGCACAGTATCCCCCGAAAAACAAGGGTTCGCATGTGCGCCACCATTCAGCGCGACAATCATCTGCGCGTTGGCCAGTCCATTGAACGACAGTGCGCGGGCCAGTGAAATCACATGACCGCCATAGATAAGGCGCTTACCATCGGCGCGGTTGGTCGCATCAAAATGCACTTTGGACGTGTTCTGCCACAGGCGCGTGGCCATCATATGCTCGGCTTCTTCGACAGTGACGCCGTCAACGTGGTCAATCACTTCGCTGACGCCGTAATCACCCCAACGATGCGGCTCGCCGGCCAAGGTAAAATCGTAGCCAGTGAAATCCAGCCCCTTCGGGATCACCAGATCAGCGGCATCAACCACCTTAGACAGCTCTGGCACAACAGGCGCCGGCGCAGGCCCGTCAGCGCGGCGGCGCACCATGACCCAGCGGACAAATTCCATCAACACGTCGCCATGCTGGTTGCGGCCCGTGGTGCGAACCCAAACAATGCCCGTCTTGCCATTTGAATTTTGCTTAACGCCAATCACCTCAGATGAAGACGTGACCGTATCACCGGCCCAAAGCGGCGCGATCCAGCGGCCCTCAGCATAGCCAAGGTTGGCCACAGCATTCAAAGATACATCCGGCACGGTCTTGCCAAAAACAGTATGAAACGTGATCAGATCGTCCATAGGGCTGCACGGCAGACCACAATCTTGGGCAAACACATCCGACGAATGCAAGGCATGACGGGCGGGATACAGCGCGTGATATAGCGCGCGCTCGCCCATGTTTATCGTGCGTGGAACCGCATGGGTGATCACATCACCAACGGCGTAATCTTCGAAAAACCGACCTGCATTCGTCTTTGACATTAAACGGCGCCCAACTTCATTTCACGGGAATATTCAGCATCGCTTTGCTTGGTAACAGCCTGCGCACAACGCATCACGCCATTGGCCTGATCAAACGCATATTGCGGGCTGCCATGCAGCGCCCAGCCCTTGGACATCGCCTCTGTAACACGGTGGCAAAAGTTGGACGTGTCGTCCTCGGTAATCAATCGGTAAACAAGCATAGGCTATCCAAACGGGCTCGGGCCGACCACCATGTGGATCAGCGCAACAACGATAAACACAACGATCGTCGCAATGATCGCGGTGACTTCTTTCTTGATCGGCACCGCGTGATACGGCGTGCGGGCACCTTGGATACCATTGATCAAAACGATCTCTAGCGCGGCCCATAATGCCATGCCGCCAAACAGCAGGACCGACGGAGTATCACCGTTCACCAGCACATGCGCGCCGGACCAAACGATCACTGCGGTCAGCTGCGGATGACGGATAAACTTGGTAATAGCGGTCTTGGCACCAGATGCGGCAAACAGGTAAAACGCAAACAACATCAACAGGTTATTTATCCCCGTCAGGCCACTCGTGCGGTCCCAAAGCACAACGCCCTCAGCACCACGATATCCAATCGCCATCAGAATAATCGCAATAACTGCGCCTGCAGCGACGATCCCTGCGCCGTGAGCGCCAAAGCCGGCGCGATGGTCCGGCACAACCCGTTTCCAGACATGAACACACGTCCACAAAACCAGTCCAAGAATTATAAGTGTCATGATGCCTCCAATGCGGCGATGGCCGCGGCTTTTGCCAAGGTCGCCTTTGCAGTGACGATATGCAAGTTCTCAACGATCTTACCGTCTACAACTGCGACGCCTTGCCCGTCTGCCTCGGCAGCATCGAACGCAGTAATCTGGCGGTTAGCCATATCAATCTCTGTATCAGATGGGCCGTAAGTCGCATTGCAAACCGCAATCTGCGCAGGGTGAATCAACGTCTTACCATCAAACCCCATGTCGCGGCCCTCGGCGCATTCAGCAGCCAAACCGTCGTCGTCCTTGAACGCGTTATACACACCGTCCAACACGACAATCCCAGCAGCCTTGGCCGCCAACACAGACATCTGCAATGCGGTCATCAACGCCACGCGAGAACGTGAATTCAGATCCTTTGCCAGATCATTTGTGCCCAAAACAAACCCAGCCATGCGCGGATGGGCTGCAATCGAAGCAGCATTCAAAACACCCATAGGTGTCTCAATCATCGCCCAAATCGGTTTGTCAGGGATCAGCGCCGCAAGCGCATCAAGATCAGCGGGGCCATTCACCTTTGGCAACAAAACAGCATCGCAGTCCATCAAAGCAATCGCAGCCGCATCATCTGCACCCCAAACGGTATCAAGCGCGTTCATGCGCACGACCGTCAGGCGCGGACCATAGCCACCTGCCCCTAGGGCAGTTGCCAATGTGCTTCGCGCAACGACTTTAGCATCTGGGGCAACGGCATCTTCTAAATCAAACAAGATGACATCAACCGGCAAGCCCCGCGCCTTATCCAATGCACGCACTTTGGATCCAGGTATATATAGGGCGGACCGATAGGGCCGATCATGCATTTGATTCTTCCTCGTAATTTTATTGCGCCCAAAGGGTCAGATATTGGCGGATTATTCAACCGCAAATACGCCGCAGCGCAGCATGCGCGCCCCACCGTCACGGTAGGTTAACGATATCGGCGGATCAGCAGCGCAGTTTAGGGCATGTCATTTTGACCCTGAAAGGCAACCCCATGATGCGAAATTTTTACCTTTTGTCCTTCGGGATCGGCGCGATGTTACTCGCGGCAAACCACGCCCAAGCCCAAGGCGCGAACTGCGCAGACCATGCAACCATCGTTGAACGGCTCGCGCAAAACCACGGTGAACGACGGCAATCCATCGGGCTCGGCGACAATAACACCATCCTCGAGGTGTTCGCGTCAGACACCACTGGCA
>OJHH01000720.1_pt1 | contig 11202 bp, 5 predicted proteins | sample 1594911 | NCBI WGS metagenome assembly OJHH01 (sample SAMN05416787, study PRJEB24817) | seawater metagenome | isolation source: Sea water | place: Canada:Atlantic | collected 2013-11
TTAAAGTTATCTATTATCGGTACTGGCTTTATTGGCTCTTCAGGCACAGGATCTATGTTCTCAAGATTCTTATCTGACGTTGAGTCAACAATTTTTGGCGGAGATGAGCGGCCAACACTGATGTTTTTATTTTTTCGGCTGACTTGTTTAAATGTCGGCTCGTCTAAATTCCCCGTCACTTCAAAATTAATTTCGGCGATTACGGTCGACGTGATCACTTCATCAAGGGCCATGCCAGCTAAAAATGTTACTGGGTTTAATGTCGCAATCCACGCCAATACAGGTAGGCTAGAGGTTAAATTAGGCTTATATGACATGCGATAGTCAAGATCACCATTATTTAAGTTGGTATTGCCGACAATCGTTAAATCTCCAGCGGTGCCTTTCATCAAAACATTATCAGTGTATACCACGCCATTTTTCATCGTAAAACTGCCCGCTAGCTCACTATAAAACATCCCGTCGCTGAAGATATCTCGAAAATCAAAACTAAGCTTGCGCACTAATGACTGCAAACTAAGTAACGACAAAATACGAACACCTTTATCATCAACGTCATCTAAATAGCCATCATCAAGCTTTGCTGAAAGCTCACCGTCAAAAGTAGATAGTGCAAAGTCATGCGGACCGCCTTGCCAAACAACGTCATATTTCATAGCAATACCACTATCTCTAATAATAGAAGCATAACCGATATTCTCGACCTCACGAGAAACACTGTTTGTTGCTAATGTGCCAATAATACGGGTATTTGAGCTATCTTTTGTTTGCTGCCACCGTGCATCAAAGGCCATTTGGGTTTTGCCACGTTTAGCGGTAAATTTATTCAGTAACAATGTATCTACATTTTCACGCTCAAGTGTAAAAGTGACTTCACCGAAGTCATATGCACCATATTTGCAACTCGCACATTTGACTTTTAGCGGAGGCATAGCAGCAAAAATTTGACTATTACTGACATGATCAATCATCAAAGGTGTAGGCTGTTTAATTTTGCTATCAACAGTAAGCTCGGTATTGTCTGCATCGGTTTTTTCTACAGGTCGAATCGCTTCTACGTCATCATTTTCAGTAGTAGAAATGGCTTGTTCACTCGCTATTTTTTTAGCCTGAGCAGTTGTTACTTTTGAGCTGGGATCATTTTCACTTACCACCTCTTTAACCGACGTACCATCAACATTATGTAAATGCATAAAATCAGCATCAATATCGATACCTTGTTGATGCCAATCAGGATAGAACTTAGCCGAACCTCTTAATTCTTTGGCATTAACATCAAGTAGCCACCAATTAGGCTTAGGTGCAAAATTAAAGTCAACTTGTTGGAAGTTTTCACCATAGACAGATAAATTATCAATTTTTCCATGTATTTTATCCGGTGTGCTTAATAGATTGAGCCCACTAACACTGCCAGTTGAAGATACCGTTGCTGAATTCAAAACAGCTGGCTCTGATTCAAGTGAGGCAAGAATGTCTAATACTAACGGTTGCCATTGCTCATAGTTAGCTTCTGCCAAGTCAGCTGTAATATGAAAGCCTGTGGTCGGTAACCACAGTTGCTGCTTACCCAGCACTAAATGAGCCAGCGAGAAGTGTGTTTGCTGGTGCTCAAGTAAACCATAAAAATCAACATTATCACCAATATCAGCACTAATCGTGCTATTTAATTCATCACCAAAAGCATGAATATTAACCGCAACTTGTTGTTCAGCCTGTTTTGTAAATGGCGCAGGTAAAGTTAAGGTTAATTGGTTTAACTTCGAGTTAATTTGATAGTCATAAGTAAACTCATCATCGCTGATATTAAGCGCTAATAAGCCTTGCCAAGCTAAAGGGCCATGAGCATATTTTACTAATTCATCAGGCAGTTGGGCATGCCACTGAGTATCTTGCCATTGACCTAATGTTTCAATATTGACGTTATATAATTCTGACTTTTGTTTCGCTTGTACATTTAGGGTTAATGGCAATCCCCGCCAGTCTAGCTGAACATTGCTAGCAGCAAGCACATCATTAGTATAATTGAGTCGGCCATTAACTTGACTAAAATCCATTCGCGGTGCTTGTAACGCTAAAGTATTATTTTTAAAGTCAACATGCCCTTTGGCAACAACTGCATCAAGATCGTTTAGCGGCAGCGTTAAAGAAAACGCACCGCTAACAGGCCCAGAAATAACAACTTGCTCTAATGTCACACCAATAGAGTCTTGCATAGGACTAGCGTCCATTAATTGGCTCACCTGCTGTGGCAGTACATCGGTAAAATCAGCATCTACCGTTAATACTTGACCATCAGATAGGCTCGCAATCGCGGCTTCAACTCCGCTAACATCAATACCTGATAACTGACCTGCTCGCCCTGTTATTAGCATACTATTATTAGTAAAGTTTAAATTGGCTGAAAAATTATTGATTGCCGGCCATTCCGGATCAAATTTAAATGTACTTTCTGATAACTCGGCATCAACAACAAAAATACCTTCATGCTCATCAAATGGAAAGCTTTGCAATGGACCATTAAACAGCACCAAAGCCTGATTAACCTTACCATTAACAATGGCACCATTTAGGTAATCAACCAGTCCTTGCCCCATCAATAAATGGGGATAATAATATTCAGCAAACTTAGCATCGCCATCGCTTACACTGGCTAATAATGACATAGTGATCGGTTGGTCTTTTGTACTTTGCACAGTCACATCAGCGGTTAAATTTAGCTGCGATGAGCTTAAGGCAATATTTTCAACGGAGAGTTGCCAATCATCCGCCAAAAACTGCGCATTAATCTGACTAGATAAATGTGTATAAGGAATAGGGTACTTAAAGTGCTTGTCAAAATTAAGCGCACCATCAACAGCCGTTAACGATATATTCAGTTGATTATTTGCATAAATCAATTCGCCACTAGCATTGTCAATGCCAGGAATACCATGACTAAAACGACTATTAACGTTACTAAATTCTGCAGTTATCGCTAAATCATCAGCGCTAGAACGAAAGTAAATATCCTCTACACGACCAACAGCTGCCATATCAAGTAATAAATTTTCGATAGCAACATCATCCAATAATAACGGCGATATTCCATTAAAACTTGCCAGCTCTAAAGCACTGATATAGCCGTTAACATCATCACCTTCAACATTAACGAGTACAGATAGTCTATTAGTTTCAGTACCGTTTCTTTTAATCGTTAATGGTGATGTAGCAACACTAAACTGCAAGTCATCCAAGGTTTTTATTTGAACATCACCACCGATAATCTCAAAATTTTGTATTTTATCTAAATGCTGCCAGCTAATTTTGTTATTACCGAGTGCTAATTGAATAAATTCGGGCTCGCCAGCGGTGATATTTAACCAGGCATTAAAGTTAATAGAGGAATGTGTATCGGCATCCTTAATGGCTAATACTCGGCCTAGCCAAGGCGTTATGTCGATTTCATTCGCTTCGAGGTAAGCTTGGCCACTGAGGTTACTAAAGCTTTGGCCTGTAAAGTCTAATAATACTTTTAAATTATTAGAGCTTAAGCCGTCAACAATGACAGTACCATTAGCTTGATGGCGATCGTTATCATTAAGCCAAAACATTTCATTAATAGTAAACGCACGCTCACCAGCAATAGAGTGATATAGCACATGACTATCACGAATTGAAAAACGAGAAATTTGCTCTAATAAGATGGTAGAAAGCGAGTCGGTTAAACTCTCGTCTGGTTCTGCAGTATCACTGATGTCTTCCGCAGAATTAATCAAGGCACCTTGCTCAAAAGTAAGCTCTGCCCCTGAAATAACAAAATCTTTCGTTACTAATTGTCTTGAACGCATACTTCGCCAGAAGTCGAGCTCGACTTCTAAGCTATCAATATAAATTCTACTATCACTGCGGGATAAAAACTCGACTTGTCGAGTAATCAACGTGGGTCCCGACTTTTGCCAGCCCATACTCAATGAGCCTATTGAAATATTACTGTTGTAGGTAGTATTTATGTAATCTTCAACATTTTGGCGATAGTTATGCGCATAAGGCAAAAATAAGCGCAAAGTACTAATCAACACGGCAAACACCACTAACAAAATTGCTAACAGTTTATAAAGACGCTTAAGCCAGCGATTTAATACCGCGGAAACACTCATTAATTTTTTACCAAGACACTTACATTACTCATAAATATAGGACACTACATCATAACAACATCAAACTGCTCTTGATTATACATGTTTTCAGTCTGTACTTTAATCTGCTTACCAATGAAAACCTCAAGCTCAGCAAGGTTATGATACTCATCGTTTATTAATGACTCACTCACCGACGACGAAGCGTAAACAATAAATTTGTCGGCATCGTATGCACGGTTAACACGAACAATTTCTCGTAAAATTTCAAAACACACAGTTTCAACCGTTTTAACATATCCGCGACCATGACAAACTTCACACTCGCCACAAAGAATATGCTCTAAACTTTCGCGTGTGCGTTTACGGGTCATTTCAACTAGCCCTAACGCTGAAAACCCTGACAAACTATATTTAACATTATCTTTAGCCATGGCAACATCTAAGCTATGCAGCACTCGACGTTGATGCTCTTTATCATTCATATCGATAAAATCGACAATAATAATACCCCCAAGATTTCTCAATCTCAGTTGTCGAGCAATTGCCTGCGTCGCTTCAATATTAGTGTTAAATATTGTTTCTTCTAAATTTCGGTGTCCAACAAAGGCTCCGGTATTAATATCAATCGTGGTCATAGCTTCCGTTTGATCTATGATCAGGTAGCCCCCCGACTTCAACTCAATTCTACGATGTAATGAACGTTGTATCTCACTTTCAACATCAAATAAATCGAATATTGGTCGCTCACCGGGATAACATTCCAATACCGGCGCTAAGTTCGGCACAAATTCACTGGTAAACTCAACCAATTGCTCATAAGTTAGCTTAGAATCAATACGGATACGCTCAAGTGAAACCCCAACAAAATCACGAAGCACACGAAATGCTAATGATAAATCCTGATAAATAGGGTCTTTGGTTTGTTTACGCTCTTTACGCTCGATCACCTTTGCCCAAACACGGCGTAAAAATTCGGCATCGTGTTGCAACTCTTCAATGCCAGCACCTTCAGCAGCAGTACGGACAATAAAGCCATGATCTTCGCCGCAATAAGGCGTAACAATAGACTTTAAACGATTTCGCTCTTTCGGGTCTTCAATGCGCTGTGATATTCCCGCATGGCTAGCATTAGGCATTAGCACTAAAAAACGGGCGGCAACAGTAATATCCGTGGTTAAACGGGCACCTTTTGTGCCCATAGGATCTTTAACAACCTGAACAACAATATATTGCCCTTCATGTACCAAATTACGAATGTCTGGCACTTGTTCGCTATTACTATCTTCTTTTAAAATCAATTTAGAATTAATATCAGAGGCATGTAAAAAAGCAGCTTTGCCTAAATTAATATCAACAAACGCGGCTTGCATACCCGGCAAAACTCGAATAATTTTACCAAGGTAGATATTTCCGACTAAGCCACGTCGAGCTTCGCGTTCAACATGCACTTCTTGTAGTGAACCATTTTCGATTAACGCTACCCGTGTTTCACTTGGAGTAACATTGATAAGTAATTCACCGCTCATATCGATTCCTGTTTAATCTGTTGTCATTGATGACTTAACACCGAATGCCGATAGCAACTGGGCTGTTTCATATAAAGGCAAGCCAACTACAGCAGAATAGCTACCACGAATTTGTTTAACAAATTGACCCGCAATACCTTGAATACCGTAAGCGCCAGCTTTATCTTGCGGCTCACCTGTATGCCAGTAGTGTGTTATTTCTTTTTCACTTAGGGTTTTGAAATCTACTGCTGTACTTACTATAACAACCTCAAATCGTTGACCTTTAACCCCAGCAATTGCGGTAACCACTTCATGAGTATTGCCTGATAACATAGCCAACATAGTATGACAATCAGATAAAGATTCAGGCTTACCTAAAATATGCTGCCCAAATACCACACTCGTATCTGAACCAAGTACCACCGCATCATCATGATGTTTAATAGCAATAGCCTGCGCTTTTGCTAACGCCAAACGAGCAACATATTGCTCAGGAGATTCACTCGACAGTACGCTTTCATCGATATCGGCAGGTACACAAGTGAAATCATAACCAAGTTGTTTTAGTAATTCTTTACGGCGTGGTGATTGTGACGCCAAAATCAGGGTATTAGACATGTTATTTGATTCGAAAGTTTCGTCTTATTTTACGTAATAATAAAAATACCCAAGGCCACAATATAATTGTAGTAAGCACGGGGTATAAATAACTCGGCAAAAATACCGCATCAGTTAGAAAGCGTTGCAGCCAAAATACTATTAAATGATACAGCGCCGACAACACTCCAACAATTAATGCTTGCTGCCAAATAGAAAAGTTGCGTATTTTTTGAAAATTTCCTGCCACAATATAAACAGAAATAGCCATTGCTGCAGCATGAACACCTAAGGTTGAACCTAATAAAACATCAAGAATAAAGCCCATCCCCCCCGCTGATATAACATTTACTCGGTTTGGTAACGCCAAGCACCAGTAAAGTAGCACAATCAGTACCCAGTCAGGTCGAAAAGCATCAACACTCAAAGGCAAAGGCATAATACTTGCCATTAAAGCGACTAAAAAAGTTAATAGAATAATCAAGCGACTAGCAATGGTCATTTATTTTTAGCCTTGTCATCTGGTTTTAGCACTATATTTCTAGTTGCTTGCAAGTTGCTTTGCTCTGGCCATAACAATAAAACATAACGTAAGCGATCTATTTTCGCGACAGGTTGACTTTGAATTTGAGAAAAAGCACGTGATTCATCTTGCAACACAGAAGTCACTTTTGCCACGGGATAACCTTCTGGAAATTTACCGCCTAAGCCTGACGTAACTAACATATCATCAACTCGAATATCAGCACTATGTGGCACATGGTTATGTCCTAAGGTATCTATCACCCCAACCCCACTCGCAATTAAGCGAACGCCATTTCGGCTGACTCTGACCGGTACCGCATGAGTTACATCGGTGATCAATAATACACGACTACTGGTAGTGCCTACATGCAGTATTTGACCAACAATACCTTCATCATCAATAACGGCTTGACCTTCATAAACGCCATCATTTGCCCCTCGATTAATGACCACTTGGTGGGTATAAGGGTCACTATCAACCGCTAAAATTTCAGCAACCATTTTTTTAGCATCACCACGTAATGGTGACGCAAGTAAGGCCCTTAAACGATCATTTTCGCGTTGTACAATCTGTAATTGTAACGCTTGTTCATGAAAAGCTAATTCATTGATTTTATATTGCTCGTTATCCGCAATAAGTTGACGACGAGTAACAATATTTTCTGCCGCCCAATTCATCATTTGTTTAGGCGCTGTTGCTAAGTATTGCAGAGGGCTCACCATAGACTGTAAATAGCCGCGAGCAAACTCGAAACTATTAGCTTTATGGTCAAAAAATATTAATAGTCCAGAACAAAACAGCACCAAAATAAGTCGGTGCTGTGGGGAAGGTCCATGCTTAAATATTGGATTCATTGCGTGAACTATTAATTATTCGTAAGAGAACAAATCGCCGCCGTGCATATCAATCATTTCAATTGCCTTGCCACCGCCACGTGCCACACAAGTTAATGGATCATCAGCAACCACAACAGGAATGCCAGTCTCTTCCATTAATAAACGATCAATATCTTTCAGTAAAGCACCACCGCCAGTTAGAATCATACCGCGCTCTGAAATATCAGCTGCTAATTCAGGTGGTGATTGCTCAAGTGCAACCATAATAGCACTAACAATACCGGTTAACGGTTCTTGTAGTGCCTCTAAAATTTCATTGCTATTGAGTGTAAAGCTACGAGGAACACCTTCAGCTAGGTTGCGACCGCGTACTTCAATTTCAACTAATTCTTCACCTGGATAAGCTGAGCCAATTTCATGCTTGATTCGTTCAGCGGTTGCTTCACCAATCAGGCTACCAAAATTGCGGCGTACATAGTTAATAATAGCATCATCAAACTTATCACCACCAATACGTACAGACGAAGAATAAACCACACCATTTAATGAAATAATGCCAACTTCAGTAGTACCACCACCAATATCAACTACCATTGATCCAGTTGCTTCCGATACTGGCATACCCGCACCAATTGCCGCTGCCATAGGCTCATCAATTAAGTAAACTTCACGTGCACCTGCACCCAAAGCTGATTCACGAATGGCACGACGTTCAACCTGTGTTGAACCACAAGGAACACAAACCAAAACACGTGGGCTAGGACGTAAGAAGTTATTGCTATGCACTTGTTTAATAAAGTATTGCAACATTTTTTCTGTCACAAAAAAGTTAGCAATAACGCCATCCTTCATCGGGCGAATTGCCTCGATATTGCCCGGCGTACGGCCTAACATTTGTTTAGCTGCTGTACCAACAGCCGCTACACTTTTAGAGCCACCACTGCGATCTTGTCGAATAGCAACAACAGAAGGCTCGTTTAAAACAATGCCTTGGTCTTTCACATAAATCAGGGTATTTGCTGTTCCTAAGTCGATTGATAAATCGTTAGAAAACATGCCGCGTAATTTCTTAAACATATTGTCGAAATGTCCTTTAAACATCACCTAGGCAACAAATTGCCAGAATAGTATTGTGCTAAATTTGCCAACTTAAAATCAGCTGACAAATGATATTTGGTATTATTAACAAGCTATCATACCGCAGACTATAGCGCTTGTGTTGTTAGATTGATAAAAATATCGCGAAATATTCAGTTTTTTTGTTATTCATTAAATCAACAAGCGTTTACAGGCGGCAGGTCAACAAAATACTCAAGCCATCTCAACACTAATTGGCCACTTCACGCCATGAAATAATACGGTCGTTGCCGCGGTAAAGACCGAAGCTTAATGTAGCACTTGGATTAACATCGAACGGACCATCATTATTGCCATCCTCATTGCGCCAATCAAATTGCAACCATGCTGGCATTTGGTATTCAAAGTCCAGCACTCCTTGCTTAGTTGGTGAACTGAAAAATAATTGTTTTTGCTCACCTTCAATGAAAACACCACTAACACTCGCCTCAGTATCGGCAACCTGTATGTTGTCGGTTTCAATATCAATGAGACGATAATCCCAAATGTTCATATTACCTGAGTATTTTGTACCTGATTTTTTATCCTCAACACTCGCAGTTAAACAACTTTCATTGGAATTTATCGCAAAATTTTCACTGTCATATTTCCCGTTGGTGCCGTTATAAACCTCTATAGATAATGGTACTCGCAAACGTGTATTTTCTGAGCCATAGCCATTTGCTAACACCATACGGGCAAAGCGAACTTCAACACCTGTGGTAACAAGCTTTTCAATAGCGGCTTCAGCTATTTCATTGTTGGCTGGATTGATTGGTAAAGTAACGCCATCTTGATCGGTAATCTGCTGGGTTACAAAAGGGATTTTAGCCGAAAATGGCTTTAAGAAACTAGTTTCATCCCGATCATAACTAAAATGGTCATTATCTGAAAACGTATAAAGCATTTGCCCGGCAACTAAAGCGCCTTCATCATTAACACTAAACTCTAGCTTACCTGTCTCCATAAACGCAGTGATCTCAACAAAGTTTGCAGCATTTTCATCAACCGTTAAGTCTTCGTCATTAACACGTAGCTGCTCATCGTCATGGTCAGGCAGAGTAATATCAACCCCCGTTGCCAGCAATCTCATAGAGTTCTCTGCTGCACCTAGTGTATAATTTTCGGTTATTTCATTTTGAGCATTATAAGCGGTAATGGCTATTGTAGGCGCGAGACTATAACCAATAGTGCCTTTGTTGTCAGTTGTGCGTTGGCCGGTATAAGTCCAATTTGCTATTTCACAGCGCCCTGAATCTGCATCACTGTGATAGGCATCAAGCTTGCCTTTGGTACTAACCGTTTGCTTAAAATATGCAGGAATAAAGCGCCCCATTGTTAGAGTATTTGCAGAGACAAAGCCCGTACTGCCGGACAAACCGCCATAATTACTATCTTGTAGCTCAACATTAATAACACCAACTTCATTATATCGCCCACCATTAAATGCTGATTGCCCTTTATCGCCATCGCTAAAGTTAGTTAATACCACAGGCTGAAAACCAGTATCGCTTTCAATACTTGTGTTATCGAGGTACGTAAATTGGCCATTAACAGTACCTGCAAGTACAGGCAATACTCTTGTCACCTTTAGTTTTAGTGTTCCATCGCTTTGTCGATAGTTTTGTGTGATATCACCTTTCTCATTTAAGGCACTAACATGAAAAGTAAAATCTTTACCTGCGGCAAAAGTACGATCTGTAGCGGCGGTAGAGTTAATCACAAACTTGTCTGGCTTTACCCAAAAGCTATTTGAACTGCCAACAATAGCAATATTGTCATTAGCATATTTTGCATGCAAACGAATTTGCCCAGCATCTAGATACTGTGGTTTTACGATAGTCGCAGTACTTTCAGCATCAAAAGCTAAGGTAACATCGTTGGAAAATAGTGGATATTTTGCAATATTCTTGTCACCTGTTTGGAAAACTAAACCGGGGTTAAAGTTTAAATCTGGCGTTATATTCTCTTGAGATAAGCTAATCGTAACATCACCAGAAAATAAACCTTCACACACGCCATTATTACTTTTGACCGCTTGCAGTTTCAGGGTTTCAGCAAATTCTTTACCTGATATTTGATGTGCAATAGTCTCATTATTATCGTTACCAGAAAGAAACCTAAAGCCAGCGTTTTCAAAACCCATGTTACAGCTATCACCGACACCTGAACACTCAAAAGCATGGCTGGCATTCACGCTTGCATCGTCAACTGATAAAGTTAATATTTCTGCGGTGGTATGATTAAACGTAAAGCTTGTACTGCCTGTAAAGGTCGGTGATGCTTTAATAATACGCCCATCAGTTGGACTAATGACAGTGAAGTTTAAGCTCACCGCTTCTGTACTTAAATCGCTATTACTTGTACATTCGCTATTAGTACAAGCTTTGATGGTGATTTGCTCAGCAGCACAAGTTAAACCATTACCATCATGCACAATTTCATAGTGATGAATAACGGGCTCCGCGCAAGGGTGTCTTTTAGCATAAATCTTATTGATT
>OJHH01000721.1_pt1 | contig 11192 bp, 6 predicted proteins | sample 1594911 | NCBI WGS metagenome assembly OJHH01 (sample SAMN05416787, study PRJEB24817) | seawater metagenome | isolation source: Sea water | place: Canada:Atlantic | collected 2013-11
CCTCTCTATTCGTCGGCAGCGTCAGATGTGTATAAGAGACAGAGAGTTTTCTGAAGCTCCTTATGCAGAATTAATCTCTAAAAAGTTTAAAACTAATCATCATGAAATTCTTCTAACGGCAGATGATTTTTTAAAGGAAATACCCAATGCTTTAAAAGCAATGGATTTCCCAAGCGGAGATGGACCGAATACGTATCTCGTTTCTAAAGTTACTAAGGAATCGGGAATCACAATGGCCTTGTCCGGCTTAGGTGGTGATGAACTCTTTGCTGGATATCCAATATTTAGAAGAAGTTTACAGCTCCATCAAAACATGTGGCTTAAAAGCTTTGCTGGTGTTTTCAGAAATGCTGCCGGAAGTATCTTGAAATCGATTAAACCTAGTATAGCCAGCTATAAAATGGCAGATGTATTAGGACAAGAGTATATCGATTTGCCTCACTCCTATTCAGTAAATAGAAAGGTATTATTTGATAAGGAAATAAACTCATTGCTGACTTATTCTGAAAAGAAGATGAATCCAATAGTTACGCATTGCAAAGCCATTGATATCTCAACGGATAAAAGCAAGTTAGAGATCATTAGCAAAGTTTCAGTTATGGAAATGACTACCTATATGCAGAACGTATTACTCAGGGATTCAGACCAGATGAGTATGGCACATTCTCTCGAAGTTAGAGTTCCTTTTTTAGACCACCGATTAGTAGAATATTCCCTTCTTCTTAGTGATAAACTAAAATTTCCTCATTCTCCAAAAACCCTATTAGTAGATTCTTTAAAAGATTTATTACCTAACGAAATTGTAAACCGGCCTAAAATGGGTTTCACATTTCCCTGGGAATTATGGATGAAAGGAGAACTAAAGGACTATTGCGAAACTCAATTAATCTCTTTAAAAGAAAGAGAAGAGTTTGATGGAAGTGGAATTACCACCCTATGGAATAGGTTTCTAGCTGGCGACAAACTTGTTACTTGGTCCAGAGTTTGGCCCTTAGTTGTATTAGGATTTTGGCTAGAAGAAAATGAAATCGATTAAGCCAACTATACTCATCTTTATAGACTGGTTTGAACCAGGATTTAGAGCGGGAGGACCTATTCGATCTGTAGCGAACATGGTTTCCTTTCTGTCATCTCAATATAATTTTAAATTAGTTACAAGAGATACAGACTACACTGAAACTATCCCTTATCCAAATATTGAAACGGATGTATGGCTAAGGATAAATTCCTCAACAGAAATATACTATATCTCAGCATCTAACCTGAAACTAAGAACAATTGAAAAAATATTGTCAAACACTCAGAGAGATTTCGTCTATCTGAACAGTATGTACTCTGTATATTTCTCCTTAGCACCCTTATGGTTTAACAAAAACAATACGAAGGTTGTTTTAGCTCCTAGAGGAATGCTTTCACCTGGCTCACTAAGGGTAAAATCTTTCAAGAAAAAACTCTTTCTAAAACTCTTTAAACTAAGCGGAAGGTTAAAAAAAGTAATTTTCCAAGTCACAAGTACATCTGAATTATCAGATGTTCAATCTGTTTTTTCTAAAAATGAAATCTTTAATGCTTCTAATTTCCCTTCTAATATCACAGAAGCGCCTGTCAAGAATATTACACCCATTCCTTTAAAACTGATTAACATTGGAAGAATTTCACCTGAAAAAAACAATCTATTCGCTATAGAGATTCTAAAAGATTTAAATTTCCCCGTAGTACTTGACTTCTATGGGCCAATTAACGATAGAGAATATTACGAGAAATGTGTAGAATTATCTCAATCGATTTCTAATGTAAAAATTAATTTTAGAGGTGTAATAAGACCAAATCAAATTGCGCAAACTTTGAAAGATTATCATTTCTTTCTATCCCCTTCAACAGGAGAAAATTATGGGCATTCAATAGTCGAATCTCTTCTTAATTCAACTCCAGTTATTATTTCAGACAAAACACCATGGAAAGATTTAAAAATAGCTAATAGCGGTTTTGATCTTCCTCTTGAAACTCAAATTTTCAAAGAAACACTAATGACTATCCCTGAGCTAATTAAGTCTGAAAAAATCAATAAAATGAGGAATGATAGTCGAAAGTATATTTTGAAAAAAATTAACATCCCTGGGTTAGTAGAACAATACTGTAAACTATTCTCCTAATTTCATTTATCTCAGTACATTTGTCCTATAATTTATACAAATGTACATCCTTGGAATTAATGCCTATCATGGCGACTCATCTGCAAGTATTCATAAAAATGGAGTTCTTATTGCTGCCACTGAAGAAGAAAGATTCACTAGAATTAAACATTGGGCAGGATTCCCTGAGCAAGCTATTAAATTTTGTTTATCTGAAGCTGGAATTACCATTCATGAGTTAGATTCTGTAACTATTTCTAGAGACCCAAGTGCTAACATGAACAAAAAAATTGTTCATACTCTTAAAAACCTTGTTAGTGCCAAAGCTATTAAGGATAGACTTTTAAATAGAGTTAAAATTGGTTCTACTAAATCAGAATTAGCTAGAATATTCAATGTTGATGAAAATGACATTAAGGCAGAAATCAATAATATAGAACATCACAGAAGTCATTTAGGAAGTGCCTTTTATCCTTCTCCTTTTGAAAAAGCCGCAGTGGTTTCAATTGACGGATTTGGTGATTTCACCTCTACAATGACGAGCATTGGTGACAAAACACAATTAGAGGTTTTAAAAACAGTAATTTACCCTCATTCTGTAGGCATTTTTTATACCGCATTCACTCAATATTTGGGATTCCCAAATTACGGAGATGAATATAAAGTAATGGGACTGGCGCCTTATGGGAAACCTGTATTTGTAGATCAGCTTAGGGACGTTTTAATTTTTAAAGAAAATGGATTATTTGAACTAAATATAAAATATTTCACTCATGCCAAAGAAGGTGTAAGCATGAGTTGGGAAGGTGGAGAGCCTAAAATCGAGAATGTTTTTTCCGAATATATGGTGAAAATGTTTGGTCCTAAACGACTGAAATCGGATAAGCTGGAACAGAAACACATTGATTTAGCCACTTCTGTTCAAAGAATAACTGAAGAACTAATTTTTCATATTCTCAATCATTTACAAAAGGAAACCGGGCTTGAAAATGTTTGTATTGCAGGTGGAGTAGCTCAAAACTCTGTGGCCAATGGTAAAATATTGGAAAACACCAATTTTAAAAATGTATATATTCCTTCAGCCGGTCATGATGCTGGAACATGCGTAGGAAGTGCTCTGTATCACTATCACCATAATCTGAAGAACCCGAGGACAGAACCGGTATTCAGTGCATATTCTGGGTGTAAATTTTCTAATGAGGAAATAAAAGAAGTTTTACAAAAAGCCAATGTTTCTTTTACAGAGTATTCTGAAACAGATCTTCTTCACAAAGTAACAGATAAGTTAATAGACGGTGGAGTTATCGGATGGTTTCAAGGTAGAGCTGAATTTGGTCCTAGAGCTCTAGGGCATAGATCTATTTTGGTAGATCCAAGAAGAGAAGACGCTAAGGAATTATTGAACGAAAAAATTAAAAGAAGAGAAAGTTTTAGGCCTTTCGCGCCTTCGATTTTAGCAGAAGCTGTGGAAGAATACTTTACTCATTCAGATAAAGTTCCTTTCATGGAGAAAGTGTTTCCAATTAAAAAGGAAAAACATCACATCATACCTGCTGTAACTCATGTCGATGGCACAGGAAGACTCCAATCTGTTGAACCAGGAGATAGATATTATGATCTAATTAAAGCTTTCGAATCAAAAACGGGTGTTCCAATATTACTTAACACTTCGTTCAATGAAAACGAACCAATTGTAAACACTCCATTAGAGGCTTTGAGCTGTTTTCAACGAACCAAAATGGATATGTTAGTGTTAGAAAACATTATCGTAGAACGATAATTTAGTCACTATTTTGAAAGTCTCAATAATTACGATCTGCTATAATAGCCAAGAAACTCTTGAAGATACTATTCAATCTGTCCTAGCTCAAGACTATAATAACATTGAGTACATCATCATTGATGGTGCTTCAAAAGATGGCACTCTAAAAATCATCGATAAATATAAGAACTCAATATCTCATATTACATCTGAACCAGATAAGGGTATATATGATGCCATGAATAAAGGTGTTAAAAAAGCCAGTGGTGATCTTATAGGAATTTTAAATTCAGATGACTTTTATTCTTCAGATACAGTAATTTCTGACATTGTAAAACAGGTGGAGTTAAAAAATTCAGACTCTATATATGCAGATCTAGTTTATGTTGACAGAAATGATACGGATAAAATTGTTAGAAACTGGAAATCCGGAGAATATAAGGCAGGACAATTTTTAAAAGGATGGATGCCTCCTCATCCTACTTTCTTTGTCAAGAAATGGGTTTACGAAAAGCATGGTCTCTATAACACCATTCTTAAATCAGCTGCAGATTATGAATTTATGCTTAGAGTTCTTCATAAAGCTAAAATATCTACGTGCTACTTACCTGAAGTGATTACTAAAATGAGGTTAGGGGGCGAAAGTAATGTCAGTCTTAAAAATCGAATTAGAGCTAATAAAGAAGATAGAACTGCTTGGAAAATGAATGGCATAAAGCCAGGGATTTTCACTTTGATTAGAAAACCGCTAAGTAAGCTAAAACAGCTCTTCTAAAATACTGGATCATAAAAAAGCCAATTGAAATTCAATTGGCTTAAGTATTATTTTCTGTAAGTTTCTTAGAACTTAGCTCTAGATCTTTTAGCTCCTCTTCTTTGCTTTAACCAAGAGTATTTAGCTTTATAAAAAGAACTTGATCCTCTAATAACATAGCTCCCTGTTAGAGCCATTGTCAAATATGAATCACTATTCGTTGGATCACCTCTTTTAGTTAGAACAGGAATAGCCTCTCCTGTTTCAGGATCGATAGTAGTAGAACTAGACCACTGATGATCGTTTAAAGAACCTCCTCTTCCAGCAATTGCATCATCACTATTGATAAAATCAATTATGTTTTGATTGCTTTGCTGAGCCAAAGCTGCTCCAATATCACCTCCATCTCTAGCTGCTATTTCAGCTATATCACCATATTGTCCACTTATATCATCAACATAATCAGTGAAAGTTGTTCTCCAATTTAACTCCCAACCAAATCTCCATTGTTTATCAAATGTGAAATACATACCTACTCCTGCCGGAATAGCCAATCCTATCTTTTCGTATTCGCTTTCCTGATTCTCAGTTCTAAACGGCCTTAAATCATACCATTCACTACCTTTATAATCAGCTTCTAAAACATTTCCATCTCCATCTACTCCTTCAAAAACTTGACCTTGAGGATTATGACTAAATCCTGCTATTCCTGCAAAAATGAAAAATCTATAGTCCGGATCATAATATCCTTTCCCTCCTACATCGTTATCATAAAACACTGTGAGTTCAGCCCTACCTCCTACTTCTATCATTTTATTTCTGAAGTTTAGGTTTCTGGCTCTTCTAGCTGGATTAGTCGAATTAGCATCAAATCCCCAAATGCTTACATAATCAACATTGGCAGCTAATGCCCATCTTTTGCTCATTTTTCTTCTCGCAAAAACGGCATAGTTCATTCTAGTGTCATCTAGGTGCATATCCCAGATAAAGTCTCTTCTGGTCAATTCCTGACCTCCGATGTCTCCTAAATAATTAGAGCCTCCGATTTTAATACCGACATCCCATTTGTACTGGGCATCAGCGGTAATAACCGAGAGTATGAGAGTGGCGATAAGTATAATTCTTTGCATTATCTTTTATTATATAGCTAATCGAGTAAGATTCTAACGTACAAATATCTTTAAATTCAACCAACTAACCAAACATTTAGTACGATAAAACCCTTAACAAAGTTATATCTCAGACAATGTCAAACAACACTTTTCATGATTTTTACGTCTTATATCATATGGACACCAAGATATAATATCTTTGCACCGCCTAATAAAGAACATTTTTAATGCGAGTTTTCGTGAAAATAACAGTTTTAATCCTTCTTCTAGCAGGGATATGCCCTATTGTTTCAATTGGACAAACTGCCTCACAAATTCAATGTTTAAACGTCAATACAGATGGCACTGTACAGGTAACTTGGGAGCTGTATAATGATATCGGCACAAATTTCAACAGCTACCAAATCAACAGAAAACTACCTACAGATGCCGTTTATTCACAGGTAATTACAATAGCTAATATCAATGCAACTTCCATTTTAGATAATTTTTTCGGGATAGATTCGAATACGAATCAGTATTGTTACCAAATTACTATTATTCTAAATGGAGCGCCTGCTCTAACCTCTGAAGGGTTATGCACTATTGATTTGAATGGAATATCGGATACAAACACTGGATTAGCAGACCTGTCATGGCTTGACCCTGTACCCACTGGATCTTCAGTGCCAACTGGAACAACCTATGAAGTTTATTATGAATTTCCTATTGGAAACTGGGTACTAGATTCTTTTTTCGATTACACGCCTGGAGACGTTAGTTATGAGCATGAAGTTAAGGTTTGCAGCGGAAATGTAAATTTTCGAATTGACCTCGTAATCCCAGGAGCTCCATGTTCTTCCAGTTCAAACATTGTGAACCTATATGTTGAAGATAAAAACGCTCCAGAAGTTCCTGTCATAGCTAGTGTATCTGTAGATTCGATTACTTCGTCAGCTCTAATTGATTGGTTTACTCCTTCTGCCTCGGACATTTCAGGGTACATTCTTTATCAGTGTCTTGGTGCTTCGGCAGTTCCTTTTGACACTATTTACGACCCAAGCCAAACCTCTTATTTAGATATAAACTCTAATCCGGGGATTTCTCCTGAAGGATATTTGGTAGCCTCATTCGATGATTGCCCATCAGTACTTAATGATTTTACCGGAAACCCAAGTCCTAGCGTACCAGAGGGATCTACTGTTATTTGCCCAGCCACTTCCTCTACCATTTTCTTAGATTACTCCTGGGAAGTATGTCAAGAATATGTAGACTTAGCCTGGTCTTTAGCTCCTTGGGGACAGGATGGAATAGCTTTTTACGAGGTGTACAGAAAAGTAAACGGTGGACCTGAAGAATTTCTCACATTGATAGAAGAAGGTGACCGTGAATTTAGAGATTATAATATTGAGCCTTATGAAACTTACGACTGGTACATAAAAGCGCACAGCAGCACTATAGTAGGCGCTACTAGTTTGAGTAACATCTTAAATCTAACTATTACTGCACCAGATTTACCTGCTGATTTTTATCTAAGCACAGCTACAGTGAATTCTGATGATGAAATTCAAATTGACATTAAAAAAACAGATACTCCTTCCTTCTTCGAATATGTTCTGCTCCGTTCTGAAGGAGATGATGATTTTTATAAAGACATTGATTTTATTTCATCTCAAACGGGAACGGAATATTCATTCTATGACAATGACGTACAACCTTCAGTTTATAGTTACACCTACCAAATTGCATTGATCGATCAATGTAACGACACAGTTGATTTCAGCAATATAGGAAAGACAATTCTTGTAGATGGTTTGGCTAACTCAGAATCATTAGTCAATACGATCACTTGGTCAGGATATGAAGAATGGGACACTGGAGTAGAATCTTATGACATATACAGAAGAATAGATGGTGGTGTTTCTCAATTTCTGGCATCTAACCAAGCAAATATTAGGTTCTTTGAAGACGATGTTACGGATTTTCTATCTAGCAAAGGCGAATTCTGTTATGAAATAAAAGCGAATGAGTCTGCCAATCCAGCGGGGAACTCATATTCGATATCTAATGAACTTTGTTTGACTCAACCTCCAAAAATTTGGATACCAAATGCATTTGCCATCAATGGAATTAATGATGAGTTTAAGCCTGTCATCTCTTTTGCTGATTTCACTACGTATCGTATGATAATATACAATCGGTGGGGACAACAAATTTTCGAAACTAGGAATTTGGATAGAGGTTGGGATGGAACAAAAAACGGAACTTTAGTACCTGAAGATAACTATATGTATTACATAGAAATCAAAGATGGGGCTGGCAGAATTTTCGAAGAACGTGGCCCGCTTACTATGCTAATATTTGGTGCCAATTAATGACCTCCAAAGCGCGGGTTAATTAGTATATTTGCCCGAATTTATTTTTTAACGGTAAATTCTAAAAATCATGTCTTTTAACTCTAAAAGAGTAATTACAGAGGGTCTTACTTTCGATGATGTCCTCTTAGTACCTGCTTATTCTGAAATTTTGCCTCGTGAGGTCAGTCTTAAAGCACGATTCTCTAAAAATATTGAGCTGAACACTCCAGTGGTATCAGCTGCTATGGATACTGTTACTGATAGCTCTATGGCTATAGCTATGGCACGTCAAGGAGGGATTGGAGTAATCCATAAAAACATGAGTATAGCCGAGCAGGCAAAAGAAGTAAGAAAAGTAAAAAGGAGCGAGAGTGGCATGATTATGGATCCTGTGACGCTAACACTGGAAGGTTCTACTGTAGCTGACGCTTTACGCCTGATGGCTGAAAACAGAATAGGAGGAATTCCTGTTATAGATGATTCTCACCATTTAGTAGGAATAGTTACTAATAGAGATTTGAGATTTGAGAAGGATTTCACCAAAGCTATTAGGAATGTAATGACTACTGAAAATATCATCAAGGCTACTTCTGATATTACATTAAAAGAAGCTGAACTTATTCTACAAAAACATAAAATTGAGAAGCTTCCAGTTACGGACGATAAAAACAAACTTATCGGATTAGTTACTTACAAAGACATTATCAAGCTAAGGCAATATCCTTTCTCATGTAAAGACACATACGGAAGACTAAGAGTAGCAGCAGCTGTCGGAGTTACAGGTGATGCTCAAGAAAGAGCCGAAGCGCTTATTAAATCAGGTGTGGATGCTATTATTATAGATACTGCTCACGGGCATTCAAAAGGGGTTATAGATTTGTTAAAGACCCTTAAAAACAATATAACCACTCCAGTAGATATGGTTGTAGGAAATATTGCAACGCCTGAAGCGGCAAAAGCTTTAGTAGCGGCTGGAGCAGATGCAGTTAAAGTAGGGATAGGACCTGGTTCTATATGTACGACTAGAATAATAGCTGGTGTAGGAGTTCCTCAACTGTCAGCTGTTCTTGGAGTATCTGAGGCATTAGAAGGTACAGGAATTCCTGTTATAGCTGATGGAGGAATAAGATATACCGGAGATATTGTAAAAGCTTTAGCTGGTGGAGGAGACACCGTGATGGTTGGATCCATGCTAGCTGGGGTTGAAGAATCACCTGGTGAAACTATAATTTATGAAGGTAGAAAATTCAAATCTTATAGAGGGATGGGATCTGTTGAAGCTATGCAAAAAGGTTCAAAAGACCGTTACTTCCAAGATACTGAGGATGATATAAAAAAGCTTGTGCCAGAAGGAATTTCAGGTAGAGTGCCATACAAAGGCGGAGTTGGTGAAGTAATGCATCAAATAATAGGAGGACTTAGAGCTGGAATGGGTTACTGTGGAGCTGCTAATTTGGAAGATTTAAAGAAGGCTCAATTTGTAAGAATAACTAGTGCAGGAGTAAAAGAAAGTCATCCTCATGACGTTACGATTACCCGAGAAGCTCCTAACTACAGTTTAAAATAGAATTAAGAGTTGTAATTTTGCGACCGCATAACAAGTAATACGTACTAATGAAAAGGATTATTATAACCATAATTATATCGCTATTTTTAACTCAACTAGGGTTTTCTCAAGATAAGGAGTCAATTATCATGACCCTAGAGAACCAAGACATAACGCTAGGTGATTTTGAATATATTTTCAGGAAAAACAATAGCGAGACTGTTACTACTAAAGAATCCTTAGATGAGTACATAGATCTTTTTGTAAACTATAAATTAAAAGTGAAAGCAGCCAAAGATGCTAAGCTAGACACTAACAAATCATTTATAGCTGAGTTAAAAGGGTATAGAAAACAACTGGCTCGTCCATATTTAACTGACGGTGACATGTTAGATGCACTTACTTTCCAAGCGTACGAAAGAAAAAAAACAGAGATAAAAGCAAAACACATTCTTATTCGAATTGACCTTGATGCTGAACCTACTGACACATTAGTGGCATGGAATAAGATCAAAGCTTTAAGAGATAGAATTACATTGAATGGTGAAGATTTTGAAACTGTAGCAAAAGGACAAGGTGGCTCAGAAGATCCTTCAGTAAAAGACAATGGTGGAGACTTAGGTTTCTTTTCTGCTTTTCAAATGGTGTATGCTTTCGAAGAGGCTGCATATAACACTGAGGTAGGAAATGTTTCTGAAATATTAAGAACTAGATATGGGTATCATATTCTTAAAGTAGAAGATAGTAGGCCGGCTAGAGGACAGGTTTTAGTAGCACATATTATGACTAAAGCTGGAAATCAATCTACTGAAAACACTAAGCAGAGAGCGCAGGAAAAGATTAATGAAATCTATCAGAAATTCTCTAATGGAGAGGAATTTGGAGATTTAGCTCGTAAGTATTCTGAGGATTCTAACACTTCCAAAGAAGGAGGAAAACTCCCCTGGTTTGGGACTAGAAAAATGGTTAAAGTTTTTGAAGATGTAGCTTTCAACCTTAAAGAGACTGGTGATGTCTCTGTACCTTTTCAAACTGAATATGGCTGGCACATAGTTCAAAAAATTGATGAAAAAGTAATAGGTGATTTTGAAGATTTAAAATCAGAAATCAAAACTAAAGTTGGCAAAGACACCAGAGCTGAGAAGACGAAGGAATCTTTTATCAGCAAGTTAAAGCTAGAATATTCTGTAAAACCTAAGGAGAAGTCGTTAGCCTCAATCTACAAAAGCATAGACACTACATTTTTCACTAAGGATTGGGAAATGAAATTTCCAAAAAAGCTAAAGAAGAGAGCTTTAACAATTGAAAAGACTAAAATACCATTAGCGGATTTCAATAAATATATGGTAAAGAATAAAAGAAGAGCAAATACCGACAATCCAGAACTTTACATTAAAAACTCTTATAAGGCTTGGGTTGATCAAGAACTATTAGATTTCGAGGATGCTAAACTTGAAGCAAAGCACGAGCCTTTTAGACAGCTAATGCAGGAGTATAGAGATGGCTGTCTCTTATACACATCTCCGAGCCCACGAGACCTCTCTACATCT
>OJHH01000722.1_pt1 | contig 11192 bp, 11 predicted proteins | sample 1594911 | NCBI WGS metagenome assembly OJHH01 (sample SAMN05416787, study PRJEB24817) | seawater metagenome | isolation source: Sea water | place: Canada:Atlantic | collected 2013-11
ATGTAGAGAGGTCTCGTGGGCTCGGAGATGTGTATAAGAGACAGACGTGTGCCAGCGGCTGTGCCAGGGCACTGGTCGCGATCGTCGTTTACGCCATCACCGTCGGAGTCAACGGGCGCAGCAGCAACCACCGGCGCGGGATCTTCCGCTACTTTGCCGAAGTAGTAGTTCAGGCCAGCGGTGAGCAGGAAGTCGTTTTCGCTTTCGTCCAGGCTGTGCAGCATGCGCGCGTCAAGGCGGGCACCGAAACGCGGTGTCAGCATCCAGCGCACACCACCGCCAGCGTTGGCTGTGGTTTCAACGGTGTCGAACAGGTCAGCATCGATATCGATTTCACCCATGCCGAAAGCCAGGTAAGGACGGACGCGATTGCCGCCGCCGATGTAGCTGCCGGTGTAATACATCATGCCCACCTGCCACGCAGCGACGTCAGTTTCCGTACCGTCGTTGTAACGCGTGCTGTCTTCGGCGTACATGACCTCAGCGGCCCAGTTATCGGTAAAAGCCCACTCGAGGCCAACAACCGGAGTTTCAGTGTCTTTCAACCGACGGTCGCCATCGAACACGAACTGACCGATGCCAGCGTTGATTGTCAGCGGAACCTCGGCAGAAACCGGCGCAACAGACATGGATGCAGTGGCTGCGATTGCAGCAACACCGGCGAAAAATTGTTTTTTCATTACACTCTCTCCTGATTGCATGACACGGCCCCTGTTTCATTGGCCATTGCAGAATGATACAGAGTCGTGCCTCATTCGCCACCACAACAAGGCTAAATAATTCACAGTCTTGATGGGGAATATTTCTCGCGCTAGAGGCCGAGCACACCCTTGACGAAAGGCACCGTGAGTGCGCGCTTGTCGGCCAGCGAACGGGCATCCAGCGTCTCCAGCACGTGCATCAGCGACGCCATCTCGCGCGGCGCGCGACTCACCAGGAAACGGCTGACTTCCAGGGGCATATCGAGCCCGCGACAACGAGCACGGAACTGCAGGATAGCCTGCATGCCGGCATCGTCCGGCGCCGGCAGCTGAAATACCGGCCCCCAACCCAGCCGGGAGCGCAGGTCGGCCAGCAATACGGGCAGCTGGCGAGGACTGTTATCCGCCGCAAACACTAGCCGGCAGCGATTCTCGCGGGCGCGATTGAACAGGTGGAACAGGGCCTCTTCCCACTCCGGCTGGCCAGCCACCCGGTCAAGATCATCGATGCACAGCAGGCGCTGGCCTTCGAGCCCGCCGAGCAACTCTGCGGCCGGCAAGTTGCCCAGATCTGCCAGAGGCAAATACGAGCTATTCCCCGGGCACAGGTGGCAGGCCGCCTGCAACAGGTGCGACTTGCCGCTGCCGGCGGAACCAAATAGATACAGGGTCGGCTCCCCCTCCACCATGCACTGGGCCTGCAATGCCGCCAACACTGGCTCGTGCACCGCGGCGCCCAGAAAACTGGCGAAGGTCGCGTCATCCCGCAGCCGTACGTTCAGGGCCAGCTGACGGGCGGGCACAGCAGACACCGCTTCAATTCCCACTGTAAAGCTGGCTGGCACGGTAGTAGGCCATGGCGTGGCGCACGAAAACCATAATAACCGCCGACACCGGCAGCGCGACCAACACGCCGACAAAGCCCGCGATCTGTCCACCGGCCATCAGGGCAAAGATCACCGCCACCGGGTGCAAGCCAATGCGATCGCCCACCAGCACCGGGGTCAACAGCACACTTTCCAGCACCTGGCCCACGCCAAACACCAGCGCGACCCAGAGCAGGATTGTCCACTCCTGGAACTGCACATACGCCAGCACGCAGGACGCCAGAATACCGACGACAAACCCGAGGTAGGGCACAATGCTGGCAAGCCCCGCAACAACACCGAGCACCAGCGCGAACTGCACCCCGACCAGCCACAGGCCGGTGCTGTAGATGACCCCGAGCGAGCACATCACCAGGAACTGGCCACGCAGAAACGCACTCAGCACCTCGTCTGCTTCCCGCACCAGAGCAATCGCGTTCTTGTGCCAGGCGACCGGTACGATACCCAGCGCCTTTTCCATGAGGATGTCCCAGTCGCGCATGAGGTAGAAGGCCACCACCGGCACCAGCGCGAGATTGAACAAGCCGGCGAGAAACCCGGCACCTGAGCCGGTCAGGCTTTTCAGGGTGGACGCCGTCACCTTACCCAGGGACTGCCAGTGCTCGGCAAGCTGCCCGGACCAGTCAATCTGCGGCAACTGGGCCGCGGGCACACTCAAACGGTCGCGCAGCCAGGGCAAGAGCGTCTGCGTAAGCCATTGATATAAAGCAGGTATTTTCTGGATCAAGGCATCCAACTGCTGTAGCACCAAGGGTACGGCAACGAGCATCCCGACCACAATCAAGCCGGAAAACAGGACGAAAACCACCAGCACCCCTGCCGTACGCCCAAGTTTGCGGCGCTCCAGCGCATCCACCAACGGATCCCCCAGATAGCCGATCAGAGCCCCGAGTACAAACGGCAGCAAAATGGGCTGCAACAGATAGAAGGCCAAAGACAGCGCCACGAGCAGCGCCAGGGCCAGAGGCCAGCGCTGCACGGGCAACTGGCTGTCGGGTTCTAGTTGCGCCACAGGTAATTCAGTCCTTTTCCGTTGTCGGCCGCGGCCGGTCGCATACGGGGGTTCAACTCGATGATCGAAGCCAGCTGGGAAGCGTCTGCCGCCGCCACAACCGCGAGAGTCAGCCTGTCTTTATCCAGCGCGGTCACGCGCGCCTGACGGATAGGCTCCAGGCTCTCCAGCCAGCTCATGATCGCCGCGTAGTCTGCGTAGCTCGCCACCCCACTCACGTTCAGCAACAGGGTATCGCCGGCATCGGCGCCGCTAATGGCATAGCGCGCCGCCATGTCTTCCACCACCAGATCGACCCCGCCGCGCAAGAAACTATTCGCGTCCGTACGCGTGGCACTGCGGTCCTGCCGCCCCTGCGTGGACAGATACGCCCAGTCACCCACCACGTCGCCCGCCGCCAGCTTTGCCACACGCCCGGCCAGCACCTCGGTGGCGCGATAGCGTGTAGAGGCGGCGATCAACAGTGGCGACGGCAGGTGCCAGGCTTCGGCGGGGTCAAGCGCTGCGGCGTCGGTGAGGTCGAGCAGCGGAAAGCGTAACGGAACGCCCCGGCGGCGGAAGCCTTCAGTGAGCTCGGCAGCCAGTTCCGGATGCGCCCCCGGGCTGACAAAACTGCGTTGACCGGCTTCTTCCACCACCAGCCAGACGAGAACAGCGGGGCGGGTCGCGGTCCAGATGGGGGCTCCCGCGTTCAGCAGCAAATCGCGCACCTGAGCCGGGTCAAACTCCACCCGGGCGGACAGTGCCGCGTCGCCGCTATCAATCCGGTTGTAGGAATACTGCTGCACCCGCGCCCGCGCGGATTGCAGCGCCCCCGCGACCTCGGGACGCGCCAGCACGTCCACAGACCCGGACACCTTGACCAGCACCTGCGCCAAACCTTCCTCGGCGGCGCGCGCCAGCTCCGCTTCACCGCGATTGGCCACCGGCACATCGGCCACGTACAGATCGCGTACCAGCTCAGCCGGAAACGCGTTACACACCACGAGTAACAGGCTTGCTGCCACCCACTTGAGGGGCGCACCCAAAATGGCCTCCGGCGAATCAGGTAAAAGGCCATTGTAACAGCAGCGGGGGAAGTGGAGCTGCATCAGCGTGAAAATTGCCGCAGGCGTGAATCGCTCCGCGATTAGGGCTAGAATACGCCCCCTGCCACGGCAGCTGCCCGCAACCGAATCGGACCTCGCACACCATGAGCACAGACAATCAGGGCAAAGCCCTCAGCTACAAAGATGCCGGCGTGAATATCGACGCCGGCAATGCACTGGTGGAGCGCATCAAACACGTTTCCCGACGCACTGCTCGCCCGGAAGTACTGGGCGGTCTGGGTGGTTTTGGCGCGCTCTGCGAAATACCCGCCGGCTACCGGCAGCCAGTCCTGGTCTCTGGCACCGATGGCGTCGGTACCAAGCTGCGCCTGGCGCTTGAGATGGGCATACACGACACCATCGGTATCGACCTGGTCGCGATGTGCGTCAACGATCTGGTGGTGGCGGGTGCCGAGCCGCTGTTTTTCCTCGACTACTACGCCACCGGTGCCCTGAATATCGACACGGCCGCCGCCGTTGTCAGCGGCATTGGCCAGGGCTGCGAGCTCGCGGGCTGCGCACTGGTGGGTGGAGAAACCGCCGAAATGCCCGGCATGTACGAAGGCGAGGACTACGACCTGGCGGGCTTCTGTGTTGGTGTGGTGGAAAAGGCTGACATTATTGACGGCAGCAAGGTCGAGGCCGGCGACACGCTGATTGCCATCGCCAGCAGCGGCCCACACTCCAACGGCTACTCACTGATCCGCAAGATTTTGGAAGTCAGCGGCGCTTCCCTGCAACAGCCCTTCGGCGACAGCACACTGGGCGCAACACTGCTCACACCCACGCTGATTTACGTCAAGGCGTTGCTCACCCTGTTTGGCGAAGTTGAGGTCAAGGCACTAAGCCACATCACCGGCGGGGGCCTGCCGGAGAACCTGCCGCGGGTGCTGCCGGCTGACTGCCGCGCGGTGGTGGACACCGCAAGCTGGTCCTGGCCACCGATTTTCCAGTGGCTGCAGGAACAGGGGAACGTCGCCACGCCCGAGATGTACCGTACCTTCAATTGCGGCGTGGGCATGGTGCTGTGTGTCGCACCGTCCGCTACCCGCACCACGCTCGATCTGCTCGCCCGTGAGGGCTTGACGGCGTGGCAGCTGGGCACGATTGAGCACGGCGAGCACGGGGTGGAACTGGCCTGATGTCGGGGAGATCACCCGGGCGCATTGCGGTGCTTATCTCCGGTCGCGGTTCCAATATGCACGCCCTGATTGACGCCTGCAACAGCGGTGCACTGCCTGCAGAAGTCTGTCTGGTCATCAGCAACCGTGCTGATGCAGAGGGCTTGCGCAGCGCGCGGGAGGCCGGTATCGAAACCGCCTGCATCGCCCACGCGGATTTTCCGGACCGCGAGGCGTTCGATAGCGCACTGGTGGCGCGGCTCCAGCAGGCGCAGCCGGATCTGGTGGCCCTGGCGGGGTTCATGCGCATCCTAACGCCGGTATTTATCACACCTTTTGCCGGTAGATTATTGAACATTCATCCGTCATTGTTGCCCAAGTACCCGGGGCTGCACACACACCAGCGGGCCATTGACGCCGGAGACAGTGAGGCTGGAAGCACCGTCCACTTTGTCACCCCCGAGCTGGACGGTGGCCCACCCGTACTGCAGGCGCGTGTCCCGATCCAGGCCCATGACACCGCGGAGAGCCTCGCGCTGCGCGTTCTGGAGATGGAGCACGCCATATACCCGTTGGCCGCCCGCTGGTTCCTGCAGGGCAGGCTCACACTGGACAAACAAGGAGCACATTTCGATGGCCAGAAGATTCCCGCGAATGGGCTTCACTACCGGCCGCACGTCAATGCTGATGGCGCTGCTGCTGGGAGCCGCCCTGAGTGCCACGTTAGCCGCGGGCCCGGCCCGGGCCACAGCGTCCGCAGAACCTGAGCTGCAGCCCTACCTGGTCAAATACTCCACGTCGGCGCGGGGCATGACGGTGACGCTGGAGCGCGAGCTGAAAGCCGAGGGCGAGGGCCGCTACACGCTGACCAACGGCGGCACGCTTCTGGTCGTGGGTTTCCACGAAGTGGCGGTGTTCAACGTTGAAGGCACGCAGATTCACCCAAAATCCTACATTTACCAGGGCACAGGCCTGATCAATCGCCGTCGCGAGGTGCATTTCACGCCGGGCGCCGATACCGTGCGCAGCTTCTACAAGGATGAATGGTACGAATTGCCCTACACCGAGGGCACGCTGGACCGCATGAGCCAGCAGGAACAGCTGCGCCTGCAATTGATGGCGAAGGAGAACCCGAAGGAAAACCTGCAGGTCCGCATTGCCGACGGCAAGCGCATTCGCGACTACGAGCTGGTGTATGTCGGCGAAGAGATTCTGGACACCCCGCTGGGCCCGGTGAACACGCTGCACTTCGAGCGGCTACATGAAGAACCGGACCGCGAGTCCGACATGTGGCTGGCCCCGGAGTGGGATTACCTGATGGTCAAAACCATCCACGTGGAAGATGACAAGCCGGTGGAAGTGTTGCTCGCCGAAGGCAGCATGGGCGGCACACCGCTACAGGCCACCGCCACTCCCTGAGACGCGCCTCAGGCGCGCGGTAACGTGACGCCGCGCTGTCCCTGGTACTTGCCTCCGCGATCGCGGTAGCTGGTTTCACACACCTCATCCGACTCGAAAAACAGCATCTGCGCGACGCCTTCATTCGCGTATATCTTCGCCGGCAGGGTAGTGGTGTTGGAGAATTCCAGCGTCACGTGCCCCTCCCATTCCGGCTCCAGAGGAGTCACGTTGACGATGATGCCACAGCGGGCATAGGTCGACTTGCCCAGGCAAATGGTCAGCACGTTGCGCGGTATGCGGAAATACTCCACCGTCACCGCCAGCGCGAAAGAGTTCGGCGGAATCACGCACACATCACCACGCACGTCGACAAAGCTGTTTTCATCGAAGGCTTTCGGGTCCACGGTTGCGGAATTGATGTTGGTGAACACCTTGAAATGATCCGAGCAGCGCACATCGTAACCGTAGCTCGATGTGCCGTAGGAAATAAGCCGGCGATCGCCGTCGCTGCGCACCTGACCCGGCTCAAAGGGCTCGATCATGCCCTGCTGTTCCGCCATACGGCGTATCCATTTATCTGCCTTGATACTCACGCTGCAATACGCTCCATTCAGTCATCGCTGATTCGTATGGTGGGACCCCCGGCATCGGCGCCCGAGGCCACGCCCGCCAGGGTCGCGTCAATAGCCCGTGCGGCCGCAAGGTACAACTGGGCCTCCGGGGACCCCGGTGCCGCGACAACCGTCGGGTTGCCGCTGTCAGTCTGCTCGCGAATGGACAGGGCCAAGGGCAGGCTGGCCAGCAGCGGCACACCGTAATCCGCCGAGACCCGCTCACCACCTGCGCTGCCGAAAATATGTTCGGCATGGCCACACTGGCTGCACACGTGCACGGCCATGTTCTCAAGGATACCGAGAATGGGCACATCCACCTTGCGAAACATCTCGATGCCCTTGCGGGCATCCAGCAGGGCAATATCCTGGGGCGTGGTGACGATCACCGCACCGGCGACCGTGGCTTTCTGCGACAGGGTAAGCTGTATATCACCGGTACCGGGCGGCATGTCGATCACCAGATAATCCAGCTCGCCCCAGAGGGTCTGCTCCAGCATCTGTACCAGTGCACCGCCCGCCATGGGGCCGCGCCAGACCATGGGTGTGCGCTCACTGGCGAGAAATCCCATGGACATGGTTTTCAGTCCGTGCGCCATCACCGGCAGCAGCCATTTGCCATCTTTCTGTTCCGGCTTGGTACCCTCGGCAATACCCAGCATGCGCTGCTGGCTGGGCCCGTAGATGTCGGCATCCAGCAACCCCACGCGGCTCCCCAGCGCCCGCAGCGCCAGCGCCAGGTTCACCGCTGTGGTCGATTTGCCGACGCCACCCTTGCCGGAGGCAACGGCGATGATGTGCTTGATTGTGTTCATGACTGCCGGATCCGTGGAATACCAGTGCAGGGCCTGAGCGAGACCCACGAGGGACGCCAGTATAGGGAGTTGGGCGGGCCCCGACAATGACTGGCGCAGGCAAACCCGCTATAGTACGCCCCCCGCTTTTTTGAACTGCATGGAATAGTGAAGCACATGCCAGACAGCCGCGCGCGCAAAATCCTGGTGACCAGCGCCCTACCCTACGCCAACGGCCCACTGCATTTGGGCCACATGCTGGAGATGGTGCAAACCGATATCTGGGTGCGCTTCCAGAAGTCGCGTGGCCACGATTGCCTCTACGTGTGCGCCGATGATGCACACGGTACGGCCATCATGCTCACTGCGGAAAAACTGGGCATCACCCCCGAGGAGCAGATCGCCCGTATCAAGGCAGAGCACGAGCAGGACGCGGCAGGGTTCTGTATTGGTTTCGACAACTACTACAGCACCCATTCGGCCGAGAACCGCCACTGGAGCGAGGAAATCTACGGCCGCCTCAAGGCCAATGGCCATATCACGCGCCGCGATATCGTGCAGGCGTTTGACCCGGAGAAGGAACTGTTCCTCGCCGACCGCTTTATCAAGGGTACCTGTCCGCGCTGTAAAACCCCCGGACAGTACGGTGACAACTGCGAAGCCTGCGGTGCCACGTACACCCCCGCGGACCTCATTGACCCGGTGTCAGCCATTTCCGGGGCGCGCCCGATCGACAAGGAATCAACGCACTTTTTCTTTGCGCTGCCGGCACTCGCGGACATGCTGGGCGACTGGATCGACTCCGGCACGCTGCAGCCACAAATTGCCAACAAGCTGCGCGAGTGGACCGCCGCGGGGCTGCAGGAATGGGATATCAGCCGCGATGCGCCCTACTTCGGCTTTGAAATTCCCGGCGAGCCCGGCAAGTACTTTTATGTGTGGCTGGATGCGCCCATTGGCTATATCGCCAGCTTCCAGAACTACTGCGAGCGCACGGGCTGCGACTTCGGCCGCTACTGGCATGCCGATGCCGACGCCGAGTTGTTCCACTTCATCGGCAAGGACATCATCAACTTCCACGGCCTGTTCTGGCCGGCAATGCTGCACTCGGCGGGCCTGCGCACGCCAACGGCGATCTATGCCCACGGTTTCCTCACCGTCAATGGCACCAAGATGTCCAAGAGCCGCGGCACCTTCATCAATGCCGGCACCTACCTGCAGCACCTGGATGCGGAATACCTGCGCTATTACTTCGCCGCCAAACTCGGTGCCGCGGTGGATGATATCGACCTCAACCTGACGGACTTCGTACAACGGGTGAATGCCGATGTCATCGGCAAGGTGGTCAATATCGCCAGCCGCTGCGCCGGCTTCCTGCGCAAGGGCTTCGACAACACCACCACGGCGCACTGCGCCGAACCGGAATTGCTGCAGGCCTTCATGGATCAGGGTGAAGCCATCGCCGAGGCCTACGAGCAGCGCGAATACAGCAAAGCCATCCGCGCCATCGTCGCCCTGGCGGACCGTGCGAATCAGTATATTGATGAGCGCAAACCCTGGGTACTGGCCAAGGAGGCGGGCCGCGAGGCTGATGTTCACGCCGTGTGCAGCATGGGGATCAATCTGTTTCGCGTCCTCATGACCTACCTGAAGCCGGTGCTGCCCGCGATGGCAGAGAAATCCGAACGGTTCCTCAATTGCTCGCTGGACTGGACCGCACTCACCGGGGGGCCACTGCTCCAGCACGGCCTGTCACCGTTCGAGCCCCTGCTGACCCGCGTTGATCCGGCTCAGGTTGAGGCAATGCTGGCTGCCAGCGCCGACGAGGCGAAAGCCAGCCAGGCTTGAACCAACACGGCTTTTAAACCCCGGTGGCGATTGTTTCCACCGGGATAACTACTTACCATTAGGCGAATTGTTAACCCCTTGATGACGTTATTGTGCTGGCCGACTATTCCATCCTTCTGATCGGAGCCATTCTGGTCAACAACTTCGTGCTCGTGCAGTTCCTTGGACTGTGCCCATTCATGGGTGTGTCCAACAAACTGGAAACCGCCATGGGCATGTCCATGGCCACCACCTTCGTACTCACGCTCGCCTCGGCCTGCAGCCACCTCACCTACTACCTGCTACTGGAACCGCTGGGGCTCGAATACCTGCGTACCATCTCATTTATCCTCGTGATCGCCGTTGTGGTGCAATTCACCGAGATGGTGGTGCGCAAAAGCAGCCCACTGTTGCACCGGGTGCTGGGTGTCTACCTGCCCCTTATCACCACCAACTGTGCCGTACTGGGTGTCGCGCTGCTCAATATCAACAAGGACCACAGCTTCCTCCAGGCATTGTTTTACGGCTTTGGCGCCGCGCTGGGCTTCTCCCTGGTGCTGATTCTGTTTGCGGCCATGCGCGAGCGCCTGGCCGTTGCCGACGTGCCAGAGCCCTTTCGGGGCGCTGCCATCGGCATGGTCACGGCCGGCTTGATGTCGCTGGCCTTCATGGGCTTCGCGGGACTGGTGTAGCGGTATGCCGAGCTGGATTACCGAATATCCATTGCTTGCAGCGCTGTTGGCGCTGGTCGGACTCGGCGCACCGTTCGGTGCGCTGCTGGGCTTCGCTGCCGTGCGCTTTCGGACGGAAGGCAACCCGATTGCCGATGAAATCAACGCCATCCTTCCGCAAACCCAGTGCGGACAGTGCGGCTTCCCCGGCTGCCGACCCTACGCCGAGGCCATTGCCGGCGGCGAAGCCATCAACAAGTGCCCACCCGGCGGCGAGTCCACCATCCAGGCCCTGGCGGACCTGCTGGACGTAGAAGCACCGCCGCTGGACGAGGAACACGGCGAGGAAAAGGTAAAGGCGGTAGCCTACATCCGCGAGGATGAGTGCATCGGCTGCACGAAGTGCATCCAGGCCTGCCCTGTCGATGCGATTCTGGGCGCGGCGAAGCAGATGCACACCGTGATCGCCAGTGAGTGCACCGGTTGCGACCTCTGCGTGGAGCCCTGCCCTGTGGACTGCATCGACATGATCCCGCAGCCTGAAAGCCTGCAAACCTGGCACTGGCAAATGCCCGCCCAACGCAGCAACAACACGGAAATTATAGCCACCGATGCCACACCGGCCGAGCGTGCCGCATGAGGCGAGTGCATGATTTCCACGGCGGCATTCACCCCGCCGAGAACAAGCATCAGTCACTGCAGCAGCCCATTCGCCACGCGGGTATACCGCCACAATTGATTCTGCCTCTGTCGCAGCACATTGGCGCGCCGGCGCGGCCGGTAGTCGTGGTTGGCGAGCGGGTACTGAAAGGACAGTTGATTGCCGAGCCTGGTGGACATGTCAGCGTGCCGCTACACGCGCCGACATCAGGCATGGTCAGTGCGATTGAGGACCGGCCCATACCCCACCCCTCCGGCTTCCCTGCACCCTGTATCGTCATCGACTGCGACCAGGAAGACCGCTGGGCGCCGCTGCAGGGTGTGGCCGATTACCGCGATTGCGAAGCCACCGAGCTGCTGGAGCTGATCCGCGCTGCGGGCATCGCGGGTATGGGTGGGGCGCTGTCTCTTATACACAT
>OJHH01000727.1_pt1 | contig 11129 bp, 10 predicted proteins | sample 1594911 | NCBI WGS metagenome assembly OJHH01 (sample SAMN05416787, study PRJEB24817) | seawater metagenome | isolation source: Sea water | place: Canada:Atlantic | collected 2013-11
AGTCAGGGAGCCACAGGAAGTAACGGATTTGGCGGCGGACATGGCGCCGACTACGGTGGCGGTGGCGGCGGTGGTGACAGCAGCGGCAGTCTTAACACTGCAGGCCTCGGCCCCGGGGGCGGCCAGATCACCGCCAATGGCTCCTACTTCGGCGGTGGTGGTGGGTCTGCCGGCGGCGGTGGTGGTGGCTCTGTACACGCCGGAGGCGGCGGCGGAGGCTACGGTGGTGGTGCAGGCGGTGGCTATTCCAGCCATAGCGGCGGAGGCGGGGGCTCTTCCTACAGTCGCGCGACCGATCGGATTGGCTCCGCAAGTCTGTTGGGCGCCAGCTACAGCACCACTCCCAATACGTCAGACTCCTTCTACGTCAGCCCGACTGGACAGGGCGGCGCTGGAGCCAGCGACCCCGGAGACTCCGGCCGAGTTGTGCTCATCTTCGGCGAGTAGTAGCGACACGGAACCCGTCGGCCGTGTTGCACGGCCGATGGAGCAACCGCCCCCATCGAGAGCAATGGGAATCACGGTCTCCGAGACAAGTACGGTACATCTTCATCGTGCGATTAGGCCAGTCGCTCGCCACCAAACTGGGCCTTTCTCGCCAGCTGCACATCGAGTACCATGACCGGACCGAAAGGAGTCGGCCATGAAGTGGTTTGCGCTATCCCTCGTTTTCCTGAACTTCTGCGGACCCCAGTCTCGCCGCGTGGACTGCAGCCAGGCGGACAGCTGTGCGGACATCGCGTGCAACTGCCTCGAAGACTGCGACAACGGCATCGATGACGACGCGGACGGGTTCATCGACTGTGACGACAACTCCTGCGAGGCTGAGTGTGTCGAGGTCTGTGATGACAACGCAGACAACGACCAAGACCGCCTCGTTGACTGCGAAGACGATGACTGCTTTGGCCCCAGTTGCACCGAGGTCTGCGACGACGGTGCCGACAATGATGATGACGGCGATGTGGACTGCGAAGACGCCGACTGCTTCGGTACATCCTGTGAAGAAGTCTGCGACGACGGGGAAGACAACGACGACGACGGTTTCACAGACTGTGCCGACCCCGACTGTTTTGGTGAGCTGTGCGCAGAGGACTGCACCGACGGCCAAGACAACGATGCCAACGGCCTCGCCGACTGCTTTGACCCGTCCTGCTACAGCACCAACTGCGAAGAAGTGTGCTCGGACGGCGGTGACAACGACATGGACGGACTCACCGACTGCGAGGACGACGATTGCCCCGCTTGTGCTGAGGTGTGCGGAGATGGCGTCGACAACGACCGTGACGAGCTCGTGGACTGCCAAGACTCCGACTGTCCCACTTGTGTAGAGATCTGTGGAGATGGCATCGACAACGACGGCAACAGCCTGACCGACTGCCAAGACGACGCCTGTTCCTGTGACGAAGACTGTGAGTCCGACGTCGACAATGACGGAGACGGCCTCGTGGGCTGCGCAGACCCTGACTGCTTTGACGACGCCTGTGCCGAGGACTGCGGAGACGGCCTCGACAACGACCTGGACCTCGTCGCCGACTGCTGGGACACCGACTGTTTTGGCTCCGACTGCGCTGAGATCTGCGTAGATGGCCGCGACAACGACCTAGACGGAGACGCGGACTGCGCCGACTCCGACTGTGCAGACCTGCCGGGCTGCGCCGAGATCTGTGACGACGGAATCGACAACGACGCGGACGGACGCGGCGATTGCCTGGACGACGACTGTGCAAGCGTGTGCATTGAAGTGTGCGACGACGGGGAAGACAACAACGCGAACGGTCTCATTGACTGCGAAGAGGCGAGCTGTGCCGATGTCTGCATCGAGGACTGTGCAGATGGCGACGATAACGACGGAGACGGCGCTATCGACTGCGCCGATGATGACTGCCTGATCCCCGAGTGTGCCGCACAGCAGACCCGCGCGCGCGTCACCGGAGGCAGTGGACAGCTGGCTCGCAACAACTGGTGGGTCAGCGTTGTCCGCCCCAGCAGCAGCACGTCGTACGCATCGGGCTCCGTCGGCTGCGGCGAGTACCCCAACAACTCCCACGAGCTGTGGCGAGACGACATTACCGGCGTCATCAGCGGAGAGGTGGAAGCGACCACTGTCTCGGGCGCTGTCGAGACCTGCACGTGGCGGGCGCAGATCGACTTTGCTGGGCGTCACGACCTCAATGAAGACGTGCAGTTCGACAGTGTAGAGGTAGACAGCGCAGCGAGATGCGGCATCATCGGCACCAGCTTCCTACCCCGTCAGCTACGGGCCTACAGCTCCGACCGAATCAACCTCCCCGGCTCCGGCTCCGGCTACACGAACTGGATGGTCTTCGACTACGGCAGCCAGCTTCCCCGAACACCCGCGTCAAACAGCACTCGCACCCAGACGTACATCAACGGCTGCGTGCTCTCAGTAGACGCGAGTCGCGGTGAGCGACGCATCTGGCCAGTAGACTTCAATCCCGCCTACAGCGGCGCCTACACCCACAGCGACTAGCGGCTCTTCCGCCCAGTGGGCGCAGTCATCCACAGACTCGTAGCGGGCGAAGTCATCCGCCTACGCGCAGCGAGCATGCTCATGAGAGGGCGCCGCCCAGACCAGAGGGTCTAGTGGCGGACGAACACCGGCTTCCACTTCCAGTGAACGCCAACCGAACCGAGTGGGCCGCGCCAAAGGCGCAACACCACGAACTCGAGCCTGAAGGGACTTCCACCCCTTAGCTGTTGACTCCAACTGTGCGTCGGTCCAGGGAAGTACGGCCACACCTAAGGTAGTAGCAACCAAACTCACAAGGCAAAATAGCACGGTCATCGATGTCATAAGAGTCCTCCTGGCGGGGGCGACATGTGCAGCTTACTGTACAGCCGTTCAGTGGTCAAGTGTTCACTGTTCATATGTTCAGGCGTTCTCGCTCTTTCGTCCTGTCTCGGGTAGTGTGACTCGTGGACGTACCAGAAACTGTCCGCCTTCACTTGCACTGCTATTTTTTCCTCCCTCGCTCCTGCCGGAGACCGGTCATGCCGCCACTCAATAAAGCCCAGAAGCTCGTCAAGATTCTGGAGTTGATGACCCGCAGAGGCGGCATTCGCGCCAGTGAGTTGATGGAGCGCTTCGACTTAGATGCACGCACGCTGCGTCGCTACTTGTCCGACCTCAAAGAGCTCGACCTGCCCCTGTTGGATGACGGCCGGGGAGACGAGCGCACGGTAGCCATTGATGCCCGCTGGCGCCGATCCGGTGTTCAGCTGACGCTGACCGAGGTCCTGTCGCTGCACTTTGGGCGCAAGCTGTTCAACTTCCTCGAAGGCACGCCGTTCGCCGAAGACATGGATGGCGCTATCGAGCGGCTTGCCCCTGCAATCACTCGGACCCACGCAGACATTGCAAAGGAGCTCGACAAGAAGTTCCTAGCCGTGCCCGAGAGCCACAAAGACTACCGAGAGCACGCAGATGTCATCGACGACGTCATCACATCTCTGGTCTACAACAACCCGCTGGAAGCCCGATATCGCAAGATCAACGGTGCTCCATCTCGTTACCGCTTGCACCCGTTCACCTTGGCCACGTTCCGCCAGGGTCTGTACTTGTTCGCCCTAGATACGGCAGTGAACCAGGTGAAGTCTTTCGCCATTGAGCGCTTCATCGATGTACAGCGCATCTCGTCCGAGAAGTTCGACTACCCGCACACCTGGAATCCAGAGGTCCACCTGGCATCCGCCTTCGGCATCATTGGCTCGACCCCAGTAGACGTTCGCATTGCGTTCTCAGACCGTGTTGCGGCCTACATTCGTGAGCGCACCTGGCACCCCACTCAGACCTGCCACACACGCGGAGATGGCCGCATGGAGCTGCGCTTGTCGGTCGGCAACACCGTGGAGCTACGGACGTGGATTCTAAGCTTTGGAGACGACTCCCAGGTCGTTCACCCGCCAGAACTTGTGAGCGACATTGCCGAGAGTCTAAAGCGGGCCTCTGCTCGCTATGAAGCGGCAGCAGTCGGATGAAGAACCCGGCAATCTGGCCGCAAGACTGCGCTACGGACGACCCCTTCGACACCGCCACGGCGCTCTCCAGAGCGGCCGAGCACGGCATTGATGCACCAACCTTCACGGTACTGTTGACCCGACTGCTCACCGGCGACCAGGCCGCCGCAGAGCGCTTGGGCGTTCACCGTCCCCTCACCCATGACCTTGATCAGCCGCGCATCACTGACAACTTGGCCACCGTTGCCGAGTGCGCCCAGCTGGCGACCGACATGGCGCCGCATCTCGGTGGCGAGGGTGTGGCTCGGCTGCTGGGGAATGCCTGGCTAGAGCTCAACGGCCACAACCGCCGCGACCACTATGCGCTGATGACCGCCATCGCTGCGGCCGGCTTCATCCCCGAAGAAGACGACAAGCACATGCGCTCGCCGTTCATCCAGTGGACCCGGCGCAAGCCCATCGCCAGCGTGGAGGAGAGGCACCGCTTTCGCGCCGTAGACCGAGAACCCCACCGTCTGTGTCGCATCGTCAGTCGCGGCCCACAGTGGACCTTTGAAGACGTCCTAGACGGCCAGGTCATCACCGCAGACCCAACCCCCCTCGCCTACTTATTGTGCGACGACGGTCCCGCTGCCCTGACCCGCATCGCCCACACGACGGCCGGCCGAGTGGCGACCGTTGGCTGGGTCTTGCCCACCCTGCCAAATGTCGAAGAACTACGTCAGTGGAGGCTTCGTAGAGTGTGGCTGCACCGTCTGGTCGGACGCCGCGCCACCGTTGAGCAGGTCATGAAGGACAGCCCGTGGGTACGCGAGGTCATCCGGGCGGCGACCGAGGTCTTACAGAGCGGACAGTAGCGGTGACAGGTCAGCGCCGAGGGGCTCGACCGCCAGACACCCTGTACCCAGTCGTGCACAGCTGCTTACGAGTCCCGACGGCGTGCACTCGCGGTAGGGGCATTGCCCAGTACGCGAGCGATGCCATCGTGCAAAGGCAGATGCCTACAAGGGCTCTAGCGCGCCTTCGGCGAGTGCCTGTTCCCATTGCGCGCCCTCGTGAGCGACTAGCAACCGCAACTCGGGATGGGCTTGGTGGATGTCGTGCAAGAACCGCACGTTGCGTGCATCCGCTTCGGCGTCCTCACCCCCAACCAACATCGGTAGCCACGGCTTGGGAGCGAGATTGGTAATGGCGGCCATGCTCCAGACGCTGTCGCCGACCAACAACCACTCGGTTCCGCTCGCTTGGCGAATGTACACCCACAAGCTGCCCGTAGTGTGACCCGGAGCGGGAATGAGGACCACGCCAGGTGCTAGGCGGTACATCGCGCCAAGGTCCAGTGGCTCGACCTCTCGGGTCAGCTGTTCGTTCGAGACCGTCATCATCCCGGTCCCGTCCAACTGGCCTGGGGGCATGCGCACTTTGTCGACCAACACGTCCAGGTGGGGGGAGCGCGCCAATCCACACAGATGGTCGAAGTGCTCGTGAGTGGCCACGATGTGGTCGGCGCGCAGCATGGCTTGTTGCATGCGCTCGTAGGCGTCAGCGTCGAACGTATGGACTGGGAGGAACTCTTCGGCACAGGTGTCGTCGGTGGCCGGCTCAATCAGCACGCTCGAGCCCTCCGGCCAGACCAACTCAAGGGCGTACACCGGCATCGCTTGCTGTTCCCAGGGCAAGCCCACGCTCAACAGCCCCTGCCACTGAAGTCCTGCAACCACCTCAACTGCGCGCAGCTCGCTTGGGCCGCCGGTTCCAGCCAGGGTCCGGGCGTGCTCGAGGTCGAAGGCGGGCTCCACTTGGTCGGGAATGCTCGGCCCGCTGAGGACCAAGCCACCGCACCAGCCGGCTGCGACAACAGGACCTACCGCCAAGAGTCCGAAAACATGGCGGTACCGACGTCCAGTGCGGGTGCCCGGTTGCCCGGGGTGTGCAGGTGCGCCCCCGGCGGTGACCCAAAGTCCTGCGGCAAGGCCGACCATCAAGGTGGCTACCGCCCACATACCCAGCGGTTCGGCCATGCCGTAGATGGGTACCGCTGCGAGCGACACGTTGAAAGCGGCGTGGGTCAGCGACACGATGAACACGCTGCGCCCGGCTCGTTCGTACATCCACACCATCAAGAAGCGCAGAGCGACCACCGTGGTGGCTTGCGCCAGGATGGCGGCCGGTCCTGGGAATGTGACGACATAGAACGGCAGGTGCCATGCGACCCACAGCAGCGCCAGCAGGACAGTGCCACCGGTTCGACCCCACCGAGCCGTCATTGGCTCGTAGGCCACGCCCATCCATCCGAGCTCCTCGCCAATCGCTGCGAAGAGGAAGCTGACGGCTAACAGCGGCAACATAAAGACCGCAGCTCGCCCGTCTGCGATGGGGACACCGACCGCCCACAACAACAACATGGCAATCACTAGGACGGCCGGAACCAATACCGTGGCGGAAAGGAACCACCCGCGGTGTGGCAGGACTGTCCAATCCACGGCGCGGCGAAGTAGGCGACCTCGCTGGCCGCGCGGCGTGACGGCGAGTGCGGCGAGCAACGGCGGCAGTGGGCTTGCCGTGACCAAAGGGAGCGCGATGTCCGCTGAAAGCGCACCTAGTCCAATGAGAAGGAAGCAGAAATACAACGGAAGACTGAACAATAGCGTCATCGCAAAGAAACGGCCTGCGACCGAAAGACGAGCGTGGACCACGGGAACTCCAATGGATGACTAGTGGATAGTTTAAGTATCCACTTTTAGATAGTTATACTATCCGTACAAGTCGCGCAAGGGGGGTGCCTATGAAAGTCAGCCAGTTGGCGGAGCGGTCCGGAGTGCCCATCTCAACCATCAAGTTCTACATTCGCGAGGGGTTGCTCCCCCGAGGAGAACGGACGACGGCATCCAACCAAGTCGTCTACGAAACGCTCCACCTAGAGAGGCTCATGCTCATCGGCGCGCTCAAGGACGTGGCTGGGTTGGGCACGGACACACTGCGGTCGGTCTTCGCCGCCTTGCAGCCCTTGGGAGAGTCCGACGCCGACCCCATCAACCAAGCGCTTGTAGCGGTGTACCCAAAGCCGACCGAAGTATCCGTTGAGATGCAGCCGGTGCACGACGAGGTCCGAGCCTTCCTGCGGAGCCTCCCGTGGACCACTGAGGACGAGCGCTACTTCTGGGTGGACGAGATTGCAGGTCCATTAGTGCAAATTCGTCGCCATCTCGACCCGGATTTCGGCGCGGATCAGCTGCGCCAGCTCGCGGACTGGGTGTGGAAGCTGTCTGAGGTGGAGTTCAAGCTCGCGCCGGGTGACCCCATTCCGGCCATGGGCGACGATATGACCTTTACGGTCAAGCGCTCCGTACTTGGGATTCTTCTATTCGAGCCCGTGCTGCTCGCATTGCGTCGCTGCGCCAACGCCGCTCGCGGCCGACGCATGGTGTTGGGCATGCCCCTGCCCGACACCTACACTCAGGAGCCGAGCGAGCTTTGAGGAGCCCAGTTGTCGCACGACTGAGCCTGTCTGCGGGTCGTCGGGTGAGTGTTGACCGGTCGCTGCACACGCTTACGCACGGTGGGCCTCGGACAGTACGCCATCTACGACGCAACCGGAATGCAAGTCATCCGTGAGGCGGTTCGACAGGTCGAAGGTGTCGCCCGGTGAGAGGCGACAGACCCGGAAGTTTCGGCAGCTCCGCTGCTTGTCGCGCCCGCGTTCGAGTCCCTCTACTTGGGCCATCCTCGGTGCTCTTTGTAGGCGTCACCACCCGTACGACACCACGAGCCGGGACAGGCAGATGACAGAATGACAAGGACATGTCAACCGCGGTCACGCGCACGACAGCCCGTCCATGACACCCGCTCGGACCACCAACAAAACTCCACAATGGATTGGCACGCGGATTGAACTGCACTGGACGAACCCCAGTCCGGAGCCGTCATGCGCATCCTCCTCTTGTCCTTCGTCCTCGCCCTTCCCCTCGCCTCATTGGCCTCGGCAAGCGACCTGCCCCAAGACACTCCAGGAGGCGTCTTGGCCCAGAGAACCATTGGGCTCGGAATCGGCCAGGACCTCCGATACGTGGGGCTTGGTGACGGTGCCTCGCTGGTCGACGAGACAAGCCTACGCTGGCAAGCCTCTCGGCGTTTCGCTCTCGAGCCCAACGTGCGATTCGGAGCCAGCAACAGTGAGAATCAGCAGAGCAGTTCGCAGAACCAGGCCGCCTACCTGGGCACACGTCTTCGCGTCACAGCCGCATCATCCGACAAGATGCACTTGGTCGGCCTTCTCGGGTTCTCCGGCTCCCTCTCCCGAACCAAGAACACGGCCTTCGGAGAAGAAGAGCAGTACGACTACGTGTTCGCGTCGGTCAGCTCAGGACTAGGTATCGAGTACGCTCCCAAGCGGTGGTGGGGCTTGGGTGTCGACTACCGCGTTGCCCTCGCTGAAGGAAGCCGATTTAGCGTCCCCACAGACACGAACCAGGACCCACAGACGGACTGGCGATTCGGACCGACCGATTCAGGCCGCCTCGTGGCCACAGCACACGTGTACTTCTAGCGCGATACTAGCTCCGGCATGCACTACCGGGTCGAGCACACCATCCCCTGGCCTATAGACGAGGTCTCTGACGTCATGCTGCACCGCATGAAGCGTCTCGCGGCCTACCTGCATGGCGTCGATTCTGTCGAGCAGCTCGCGTCTGCACCCACCGTTCGACGGCACCGCTGGAGTCTGGAGCGCAGCGCCTTTCCGCCGGGTATCAGCGGTCTCATTTCCGACGAGGCCCTGGGGTTCATTGACGAGCTCATCTGGACAGGACATCGCGCCACATTCGCGGTGACGCCGCTGGTCCACCCCGAGGCCGTCTCGTTCACGGGTTGGGTCCAGCTGCACAACGACGGGTGGGACACTCAGGTCGAGGTCGAAGGTGATTTTTCACTGACTGAAGCCGCCCGCGCGCGCATGCCAGAGATGTTGCGCAGCCGCGGACTCTCAACGCTTGAGAGCACGGTAGTTGGCCGAGTCCGCTCCCACGTAGGCATTGCGTGTCACGCGGTCGACCGCCTGTTGAACGACGAGACGTAGCCGACGGCTAGACGGAGGCGTCCAAGGGTCCTTCTACACGTTGGGCTACTGATTGCAGACGAAGCCGGGGTAGTTCGTATGTCCACAGCCGTTAGTACAGCCATTGCTGACCACACCCGGACTGCAGTGGGATGGGTACATACGAGCCGAGCTACTGCACTGGTCCGAGCCGTACGGGGCCGAGTAGCTGCTGTAGCCAAACTCCTGACAGATGGCGGTGAGGTAGCTGGTGTTGCCGTAGGCCACCTCGATGTACTGAATGCTGGGGGAGCTGACGCCGAGCGAACCGAGGCAGGAGTTGAGCTCCGCCACGGAAATGGACCCGATAGCCCCACCGTCGAGGCCGCAACAACCTCCTGCACACGACAGGCACTCCCCGTCATGGCAGGTCAAGCCATCCGCACACTGGTCGCCGGCGTACCCACAGTCGTTGCCGCAGTCATCCGCGACAGAGTCCCCGCATGTGATGGCCGATGCGGGGTCACACTGCGCAGAATTGGCCCCTGAACCTGCATAGCCGCAGTCATTGCCGCACGAGTCCGCAATCGCCTCTCCGCACTCCACCGAGCTTCCGAGCGTACATTCGCTCTGGTCAATGCCCGTTCCCACACCCGTACAGGTCTCGCCACAGCCGGTCGTAGCCGTGTCTCCACAGGCCACTTCATCAAGCGGAAGACAGCTGTCCGAGCAGGCATTGACCCGAAGAAACTCCGTGCCGTCACAGATTCGAACGTCACTTGTGACGGTGTCAAAGTACAGCCGACCGGTCGATGAACCGTCACACTCGGGAGCGACCGTCGCAATGGCCTCAGTCATTCGCGCGAAGGGTACGGACGACAGCGGCTGCCTTCCGCCAATGGGCGCGCCACTATCAACGCGGGTCTCAATCCACGCTGAGTTCGACAGGGCATCCAGGTCCAACGGATTGCCAGGGGTCATGCCCAGGCGAACGGCGAAGATGCCGTCACTTAGGGTGAGATCGACGGAATCAGACCACTCGGGACTACCGCCCGTCTCGGACGCGTACAGCCGAAATGTGAACTCGTGAACGCCGTTGACGGCACCGCCATCTACGTCGGCAATGCGGCCTTGAAAGTTGACTTCACTAGGCGCAGCCAGTGCAGTAGACAACGCGGCCAACAAAAATCCGAGCATGTTCACTCTCCCTCAAAGACCACCAGTCTACGTCATGCGCCCAAACAGACAACCCCCTTCACAGGACGGGAGTCCAGGTCGTGGAGTGCGCAGCAAGCCGAAGGTGAACCTTCAAGACAGCGCTTCGAGAGTGATCAACAATAGGCACGCCCGACGGAGACCTCCCATGCTCACTTGGATGCTCACCCTTGCCCTCGCCGCCGACGTCGTCCCATACGACGCCCGCCTGACGCAGATGGACTACCCGCACCCCGTCGCCATGACTGCGGTGACCATGCAGGGTCAGGACCTACAGATGGCCTACATGGACGTGGCGCCGACCAACGCTGCAAGCGGGCAGACCGTCCTGCTTCTGCACGGAAAGAACTTCTCCGGGGCCTACTGGGAGGCCACCATCACGGCACTCACTGCCGCCGGGCATCGCGTCATTGTTCCGGACCAAATAGGCTTCGGAAAGTCGAGCAAGCCCACAAACGTCCAGTACAGCTTCCATGAGCTTGTTCGCCACACGACCGCCCTGCTCGACCAGCTCGACGTGGGTCCCGTCACGGTGGTCGGACACTCAATGGGCGGAATGCTGGCCAGTCGGTTCGCCATCAACCACCCCGAGCGCACAGCCAAGCTGGTCCTGCTCAACCCCATTGGTCTTGAAGACTACCAACGGTTCGCCCCCTACAAGACGGTGGACGACTGGCACGAGGCGGAACGTGGCAAGACGCCCGAGCGAATTCGCGCGTACATGCAGGAGAGCTACTTCGACGGTCAATGGACCCCTGCGTATGACGCACTCGTGGCGTTACAGGCGGGCTTCGTCACCGGACCTGACGCCGACCAGCTCGCCCGCATCTCCGCCTTGACCTACGACATGATCTACACCCAGCCAGTGGCCTACGAGTGGGACCGCATCACCAGTCCAACCCTG
>OJHH01000729.1_pt1 | contig 11124 bp, 10 predicted proteins | sample 1594911 | NCBI WGS metagenome assembly OJHH01 (sample SAMN05416787, study PRJEB24817) | seawater metagenome | isolation source: Sea water | place: Canada:Atlantic | collected 2013-11
GGTGTATTACCTGTTGCCCGCGCCCTTGAACCGCTGGTTCCCGCCTTTGGTGTTACCTGTATGGAGGAGGCGGTCGAGCTCCGTGAAGGCGGTATCAATAAGCCTGTTTGTCTTTTGGAGGGGACGTTCTCCGATGACGAGATTCCCCTGGCTGCTGAACTCGGTTTTTGGCTCTCAGTGGTTAATAAACAGCAACAAGAGGCCATCCTGACAGCATCGCTGAAAACCCCTGTAACCGTCTGGATTTGTGTGGATAGCGGTATGCACCGACTGGGTCTTGCCGTTGAGGATGTTGCGTCTACCTATCGGTCATTGGCCGCCAGCCACAATGTTGCCGGTGATATGGTGGTTGCCACGCACTTTGCCTGTGCCGATGAACTGGCGAGTGATCTGACTCATCGGCAACTCCAGCAGTTCAGGGCAGGTGTGGCCAGTTTGGCAAACGCCGATACCGTGCCGTTGAGCCTTGGTAACTCTGCCGGGCTACTCGGTTGGCCGGAGACCCGTGTTGACTGGAACAGGCCGGGGATCATGCTGTATGGCAGCTCCCCTTTTTCTGTTCCTCATGCGGAAGCCGACAGATTGCGACCGGTCATGACGTTGCGCTCTTCCGTCATTGCTCTGCGGGATGTTCCTGTGGGGGAGTCGGTGGGCTACAGTGCGCGTTGGTCGGCGCAACGACCCAGCAGGATTGCCACGGTCGCAATTGGCTACGGCGATGGTTATCCGGTACATGCGCCAGATGGCACGCCAGTACTGATCAATAACCAGCGCTGTCCCATGGTGGGCCGCGTATCTATGGACATGATAACGGTGGATGTCACTGACTTGTCGACAGTGGCGGTGGGGGATGAGGCTATCCTCTGGGGTAAAGGTCTCTCCGTCAACGAGGTGGCGAACTGCGCGGGTACGATCAGTTACGAGCTGTTAACCAGAATGCCCCGCAGGGTTCCGCGGGTCTATGGTGATTGAGTGAGTTGGGCGTTCTTTCTTCTGGATAGAAAAAGAGCACCGCTCAGGATCAACAAACCAGAGAGAATACCCGGCATGCCCTCATAGGCGAAATCGTGCCACCCCATCATGCGCCAGCCCAGTGCGACCAGAAGTCCCGAGCAGACGGCCAGGATACTCACACCGGACCCCGGCTTGCCTCCCAGGCAAAGGATGATCAGCAAGGGGGCAAAAGCGCTGGCAAGACCAGACCATGCCATTACCACCAGGCTGAAGACGCTCTGACTGTTGAGTAAAGCCCAGAGCAATGCAAAGGCTGTGACGAGTACAGTAATACCCTTCATCACACTGGTGCGTTCAATATTTTGGGGTAACAGATCGTGGGTGATGGCTGCCGAGCAGCCGAGAACCAGTGAGTCCGCTGTCGACATGGTGGCAGCAAATATACCTGCCAGCACTAATCCAACCAGCACGGGGGGAAACAGTGCCTGAGCCATCACCGGTAATGCGAGTTCGGCATCAAAACTTGCCGCATCGGACAGGTAGACCCGCGACAGCATGCCAACTGCCGTCGCCATGGCATAAAACATCACGTACCACGCATAATACCAGCGCCGTGCCTGGTTCATTTTGCGATTATCGTTCAGCGCCATGAAACGCACCATGACGTGGGGCTGGCCGATAATTGAGAGCCCGGCAAATAACCAGCTGGCGGCGAACAGCAATGCCCCTGGCACACCCGGAAAAGGCAGATCATCCGGGAACCAGCTCATAAAGCCATCGATAGCGCTCATCTCGATAAGTGCCTGATCAATCCCGCCCAGGGAGCTGGTGGCTATAACCAGTAGCAAGCCCATCGCTAAAACCATCACCATGGATTGCGCCGCATCTGTCCAGATTGATGCGCGAATCCCGCCGGCAATACAGTACAGGGTTACCAGAAAAGCGGAGAGGGTTGCGCCTGCCCAGATAGGCCAGTCGAACAGCACATGAAGGGCCTTGCTGCCAGCGACCAGCTGGGCGCTGGCGTATACCAGTAAAAACGACAAGGAAATTAATCCCATGATCCTCTGCAGGGCAGAATTTCGTTTGCCGTACCAGTTGCTGATGACCCCGGCATAGCTCACTTCGCCGGTTCGCGGTGCGGCATCCCTGAGCCTGGCGTGGACAAATCGAGAGGCGAGGTAATCGCCGCTGATCCAGCCCAGCATCAGCCACACAGACGATAATCCAGCGACATAGGTGTAGCCGATTACACCGATAAACATATAACCGCTGTTATTGGTGGCAACAGCGGACAGCCCAACCAGCCATGGCTGGACGGTGCTGCTGGCCAGGTAATAGTCCTGCTTTGTTCCGCGGCTTTTCTTTGCAGAGAGAACCCCTACAAGGGTGAACATCAAGAGGAAGCAGAGGAAGGAGAGAATCATGGCGCTGTCAGGCTGTCCACAGGTACGGGGCTGTCACCCGAGAGGTCGGATAAGTCACGGTTTGGCAGGCCGAAAGCGTTGTCGGGTTTTCCCCGATATATTTGGTGGGGTGCGAGAGTGTATCGCCCACCCCGGTGTGTTGGCCCCATGATGTTGGGTAGCTGTTGCGCTGGTCAGGATGCGAGGCATATGGCACGCCCGTGATCGTGTACCTCAACAAGGCATCTGTGCAGGCTTCGTACGGCATCCTCCCAGCGGTCCTGGTTGATCACAAACTGCATGTCGACCTGACGCATGCACTGGTGCATCGCCAACACACTGATATCCTTTTCCGCCAGCGCGCCTACTGTTCTAGCCAGTAGCCCCGGTACCTGCATATCGCTGCCGACGGCCGACACGATAGCGACCTCCTGATTGCTAATTTCTGCATCGGGAAATTGCTCTTCCAGAGCACGACAAATGCGCTTCACTGTTTTCAGGTTGGTGGACAGGTAATGGGTAATCGTATTTGCATTGATATCTTTTGAAACCACATGTGCCTTGAACCGGCTGATACACCCCAGGATAGTTGTGTCATAACGGCTGAAATTGCCGGCCATATCCTGGTCAAACAGTTCAATGGCATGAACCCCCCGACACCCTGCAATAATCTCGACGCGAGGTTTTTCGCTAATATAGTCGCTGGTAATCAACGTCCCGGCGTGCTCCGGTTCAAAGGTGTTTTTGACGCGCAGGGGGATATTGTTTTGTCGCAGACCTTTGGCAGCCTTGGGATGAATCGCTTCCATCCCGAGGTTGGCCAGCTGGTCAGCCACATCGTAGTTGGTGCGACCGATGGGCACGGCTTTGTCGTCGCCCACTATTCTTGGGTCAGCACTACTGAGGTGAAATTCTTTATGGATGACGGCTTCACGCGCATCTGTGATCACAGTCAGACGACTGAACGTCATCTCACTGTAACCCCGGTCAAAACTGGACATCAGTCCATCCCGAGTGTGGGCATAACCGGTGACGATGGGCAGTTGACTGTCGAGATCTATGTCCTCAAAAGTGACTTTAATGCGTTCATCCAGCGACATGTGTCGTGTGGTTTTCCAGCCGGTTAAATCCACAAAGCAGGCATTGACACCATCTCTCTGAAGCAGCCGAGCAGTATTCCAGGCACTGTGTGCTTCACCGATGCTGGCCAGCATTTCACGAACGGTTGCCAGATGGACGTCCAGTGCAAAGTGGCCGTGTTGGCAAAGTTTTTTCAGATCGCTCAGGCAGTGTTCGGCCTCGTCGAGCCGATCACCTATAAACCGGTTGGCATCGGCGAGCATTTCCGGGTCGTTAAATAGATTGCTGTTGATTTCAATAACCTGGGTTCTTAATTCATTAAGAAGATCCAGCCAGCTATCGTCATTGACACCATTGGCAAATGAAGCGAAAACACCGGCTTTGCCCGTTTTCTTATGTTCCAGCAGTTGATCCGTTATGCCGGCATAGGCGGACACCACAAAGATACGTTGATAAAGCGTATCGGTGGTGGGCTTAAGAATAATGTTGTCTCTGACAGCGGCATAGTTGCTCATCGAAGTGCCGCCGATTTTTTCCACACTGTGAAAACTCATTAAAGGACTGTCTCCTGTTGTGTCTGTTTCCATTTTCCTGAGCTGGACGGGGTCTGACTTCTCACTGGCTGACGGAATCTGCATCCAGCTCGTACGCACCTTCGGCGTTGTGTACTTCCTTGCCATTGAGCGGGGGGTTGAAAACGCAGGCCATTGTCATTTCTTTAAAGGATCGCAGGATATGACGGTCGTGTTTATCAAGAATATAGAGGGTTCCGGGGCTAATCGGATATTTTTTGCCGTCGTCCAGTGTTTCCACTTCACCCTCTCCGGAAATGCAGTAAACAGATTCCAGGTGGTTCTGGTAATGCATACGGAAATCGGCTCCGACATAGATTGTTGTAATGTGGAAAGAAAATCCCATCTGATCATCTTTGAGCAGCATCCGTGTACTTTCCCAGTTGCCGTCGGGTGAGACGATTCTGCGCGAGGTTTTTTCTGCTTCCTGAAGTTGTCTGACTATCATCGTGACCTCTGTTGTGTGTAACGCGGCGGGGCTGATCCCGCCAGATAAATGAATTCCCTGTGTTGACCGGAGATAGGCCCCCGGTAACTATCAGGCCGAAATCGGGTTGGATCCGGTTCTTTTCGGTGTGCCCTTGTCAACTTCATCACTGACCGAATAGTCGCCTTCGAAAAAATCTTTTTCCTCGGGGATGGAGTCTGCCTTGGCACAAACTTCCTTGATTGCCTCCTCAAGAATGTCGATGCCTTTTTGCAGGTTTTCCTGACGGATTGTCAGTGGGCAGAGGAATTTGACCACATGATCCTCCGCACCGCTGGTCTCAATAATCAACCCTTTCTGGAAACACCGTCGGGTAATCTGCTCAGCCAGTTCGCCACTGACACAATTGATGCCCCTGAACATACCGCGACCGTGAGAGTTGAAGTTTCCTTCGCCGTATTCGCTGACGATCTTGTCTACCCGGTCGGCAATGTAATCGCCTTTTTGCTGGATTTCCTTGGCAAATTTGTCGTCTTTCCAAAAGTGGTCGATGGCCGCTTTGGCAGTGACAAATGCATGGTTGTTACCCCGGAAAGTACCGTTGTGCTCGCCCGGTTTCCATTCATCAATCTCCGGTTTCATCAGAACCACAGAAAATGGCAGGCCATAACCACTCAGTGACTTGGACAGGGTGACAATGTCGGGGTAAATACCGGCTTCTTCAAAACTGAAGAAGGTCCCGGTGCGACCGCAGCCAGCCTGAATGTCATCAATAATCAACAATATCTCATGGCGCTTGCAGATTTCCGACAGGCTTCTGAGCCAGGTCATCGAAGCAGCATTGATGCCGCCCTCGCCCTGTACCGTTTCGACGATAACGGCTGCGGGCTTGTCGACACCACTGCTGGAGTCTGACAACACTTTGTCCAATAGATTGGTGGTATCAAAATCATCGCCGAGATAGCCGTCATAAGGCATTCTTGTGGCGCCCGGCAATGTAATGCCTGCACCGCCGCGGTGGGTCGAGTTACCCGTGATAGACAGAGCGCCGAGTGTCTGGCCGTGCCAGCCGTTGGTGAACGAGATAATGTTCTCGCGGCCGGTATATTTGCGCGCGATCTTGAGAGAGGCCTCCACTGCATTGGTCCCGGTCGGGCCGGTAAACATGACAATGTAGTTGAAATCCCTGGGTTTCAGGATGTTCTCGTTAAAGCTTTCCAGAAACTCGCCTTTGGCTTGTGTGTGTAAATCAAGGCCTTGGGTGATGCCATCCCGCTCTATATATTCCAGGAGTTTTTTCTTGAACACGGGGTGATTGTGCCCGTAATTCAACGATCCGGCACCGGCCAGAAAATCCAGATATTGGTTGCCTTCATCGTCATAGATAAATTCGCCTTGAGCCTTGTTGAATAAACGCGGGAAGGCCCTGGCGTAACTGCGTACTTCAGATTCAATTTCATCAAAAATTTTCATGATTTCCTCAATTAGTCCTTTTCTGGGATTAGGCTTCAGTGGTCACAGGCTGCATAAATGGACCGATTCTGACCAACACCTCTGTGTCATGCTGACCGGCGAAATGCAATTCACGGTCAAATAATGGAGACTTGGCCAGAGGTGCATGTAACTTGTCGGCCAGCCCCTGAAACAATGCCCAGGAAGCTTGATTGTCTTCAGTGATAGTGGTCTCAAGGTGATTGACGTCTTTGCACTCATTGCGAGCGAGAATGCTCGTCAACATTCGCGAGGCAAGACCTTGACCACGTGCTTGTTCGCCGACAGCGACCTGCCAGATAAACAGTGTGCTGGTTTGTTGTGGTGGGCGATAACCCGAGATAAAACCGACCAGTTCTCCTTCAATGTCTGCTGCCACGGATGTACCTGAAAAATGAGTACATTGCAGCAGATTGCAGTAGACGGAGTTTGGGTCGAGAGGAGGACACTGGGCAACCAGCTGGTGTACCTGCACGCCGTCCTCCGGCGTTGGTGGACGAAGTGTTATTTTACGGTCCATAAGAGGTGGCAAAATTCCCGTTATTAATAAAAGTTATAGCTCAAATAATATTTTCTTGTGAAAATTGTTCATTTTATTTGGAAGCTAACAATGACTTCCTTATGTCTAAAAATAATTAAACTATATAATTAGAGCTCTAAACATTATACTCGAAAGCATTAACATGTCCAGTTTGGCCCCGCTGCGGGGGCGGGCGACGGAGTGGATGTATTGCATAATAGGGCGGTATAAATTGACTAGCAGAGGTGGTTCTATCGAACAGGTCTTGGTTGCACTGCGGCGGGTTATCAGGGCGACAGACCTTTACTCCAAACGATTGGCTAAAACGTCCGGTCTGACTGTGCCGCAAATTTTGTTATTGCAGGCGATTCGTGACCGGGGGCAGGTGACAATTGGTGAGCTGGCCGCTGAGATCAGTCTGAGTCAGGCGACGGTAACCACCATTATTGATCGACTCGAGAAACGACAATTGGTTTATCGCGTCCGGTCATCGACAGACAAACGCAAAGTGCATGCTTTTTTGACAGAGAAGGCAGTTGATGTGTTGAAGAATGCACCCACACCCTTGCAGCAACATTTTTCGCGCCAGTATGCCAATCTGAGCGACTGGGAGCAGGCGATGATTGTTTCTGCATTGCAGCGAGTCGCCCAGATGATGGATGCTGAACATATCGATGCCTCCCCAGTGCTGGACTTGGGGAGGCTGGATAGTCAACCCTCCCTGGCCGAGCCGAACGACTTGGTGGCAGGCGCCACTGCTGAGGGGATTGAAACTCCTTCAGCAGATTGAAACTGCCTGGAAAGATAGTTGGAACTATAAATTAGACAACGAGATTATATCGGCTGTTGAGAACATCCATAATCTCCGCTTTCGGCCTATCGGGTAGGTGCAGTTTTCCGCCGATGATCTTTTCGGCAATCGAAACATACGTTTTGGAAACTTCCAGCAAAACAACGGCGGGCAGCTCGTTGTTTCTGGCCAGTGCCTGGCGTTCGGCCATCCGGTCTTTGTTGAGGAGAATATCGGGATCCGGGAAGTGGTTGAGCAGCAACTGCCGAAAACTTTCTTTTGAGTTCTCGACCACTTCGCCATTCCGATAGCTCCGGCCGTCCCAGATACGGGATGAGTCAGGGGTGCCAACCTCGTCCATGTATATCAGCTTTTCAGTACCGGTTTTATCTTTGACGTAGCCGAATTCAAATTTGGTATCCACAAAAATCTGATCCAGTGCAGCCAATTCACGGCTGATAACTTCGAAGCCCTCCCGCAACAGGTTTTCGTAGAGATCGATATCGTCAATACTGCGAAAGTTGAAGGCTGCATGGTTTCTTTCAATATCATGGCGAGTGATATTCACATCATCTGCTTCAGGAATTCCCGGCAGACCTGTCAATATGCCTTTGGTCGATGGCGTAATCAGTAATTCGGGCAGTTTCTGGTCTTTTTTCAGATTATCCGGCAACTGGATGCCGCAGAACTCCCTCTCGCCCTTGGCGTATGCACGCCACATGGAGCCGGTAATGTATTGGCGACAGATAGCCTCGATCATGACCGGGCGGGCTTTTTGAACAATCCAGACCAAGGGGTGGGGGATATCCAGAATGTGGCTGTCTGCCAGGCCTTTCTCGCGAAACAGTCTGAACCAGTGGTTTGAAATGGCATTCAGTGCAGCCCCCTTACCGGGGACGCCATGCATGCCGCCTTCGCCGTGCCAGATGCAGTCAAATGCAGAGATGCGATCACTGATTACCATGATGGCAAGTGGCGCATCGGGTGCCACATTATAACCCTGTTGCTCTATCAGTCTGAGGCTGTCTTTCTCTGTCAGCCAGTAGACTGAACGCACCTTGCCACTGTGCACAGGTGCATCAGTGCGGATCGGGAGATCATTGTTGACGGCGAGAACTTTGTCGGCGAGTTTCATGGTTAAGAGTCCTGTCAGCGGGCAGGTGGTGTTATTGGAATAGTTCTGGGTATTTTACTGACCTCTGCTGATGATCCGGAAACGTTTAATTCTAACAGATCGACAGCCGTCAGTTACAGGTAGCCATACGTTGCTTGGTCAGTCCGGGCGAATGGCATATTTGCCGCTGCCCTGGAGTGCGATAGCCAGTGCCGCTAATAGATAGAGGCCCTGTAACTCCAGCGCCCAGCCACCATTATTGGTCAGCTGGAAGAGCTCCCCCGCGTGGACTAACAATATAGCCACCAGCATATTGCCGATGACCAACAGAGCGCCGGCTCTGGCGAAATAACCGAAAACAATCATCAGCGGACCCAATACCTCACCGAGGTAGACGGCATAGGCAATCTCTGACGGAAGTCCAAATTCCGCCAGTTTGCCTCCGATAAAGCCCAGGGAATCCGGATTAAGGATTTTGGCAATGCCGTGCAACAAAACGAGCAGTCCAACAGCGATGCGCAAAACCAGTTTTGCGAGCTCTTCATAGTAGGTCATAACCAGTTATCTCCGGTATAAACGGGTTTGAAATTATAATTTAACGGGATAGTACCAGTGGGGCAATTCCTTTAATACGCATTCCGGGAGGTTTCTTGGAGCGTCGCTGCCTTCAGAGTATCATTGCGGCGTTATTTTAATTGACTCCCCTTGGGGTTCCTGTGGAGATAGGCAATGATTATTAAGCCGAGAGTTCGCGGTTTTATGTGTATTACCAGCCACCCAGTCGGCTGTGAGGCAAATGTTAAAGAACAGATTGATTACATCAGGCGTCAGGGGCAGATAGATGGTCCCAAGCGTGTACTGGTGATAGGTGCTTCCACAGGATACGGCCTGGCTGCCCGGATCACGGCAGCGTTTGGCTGCGGAGCCTCAACACTGGGCATCTTTTTTGAGAAGGAGGGCGCAGAGAAAAAGCCCGCCTCAGCCGGTTGGTATAACTCGGCAGCATTTCACAAGTTTGCCGATAGGGAGGGTATTTACGCGAAAAGCATTAATGGGGATGCGTTTTCCGATGAGATAAAGCAAAAGACAATTGATACGATCAAAGCCGATCTGGGACAGGTGGATCTGGTGATCTACAGTCTGGCATCTCCCCGGCGCCAGCACCCGAAGACGGGTGAAGTATTCAATTCAACCCTTAAGCCCATCGGGAAGAATGTAACCCTGCGGGGTATCAACACGGATAAGGAAGAAGTTCAGGATTTTTCGTTGGAAGCAGCCACAGAGCAGGAGATTGCCAACACCGTAGCAGTTATGGGTGGTGAGGATTGGCAAATGTGGATAGATGCACTGATAGAGGCTGATGTGTTGGCCTCTGGTGCGAAAACGGCAGCATTTACCTATGTGGGTGAAAAAGTCACCTGGGATTTGTATTGGCACGGTACGATTGGTCAGGCTAAAAAAGACCTGGACAAGAAGGTTGCGGGGATCCGTGAAAAACTGGCGACTGTCGGTGGTGATGCTCGGGTGGCGGTGCTCAAGGCAGTGGTGACGCAGGCCAGTTCCGCGATACCGATCATGCCGCTTTATCTGGCGCTGCTGTTCAAGGTCATGAAGGATGATGGCAGTCACGAAGGCTGTATTGAACAGCTATATCGTCTCTACACAGAATGCCTTTACAGCGACTCCCCTCGCATGGACAGCGAAGGACGAATTCGGGTGGATGAACTGGAGCTCCGTCCGGAAATTCAGCAGCGGGTTGGCGATGACTGGCTGAAAGTCACCAATGAAAATATGGCTGAGCTGACTGACATAAAAGGTTATAAGCATGAGTTTCTCAAGCTCTTTGGCTTTGATATTGACAGTGTGGATTACGAGGTTGATGTCGACCCGGTGGTTCCCATCAGCGGATTGATCTGAGTGTTTGTTCGTTAGCAATGGCCTCTCAATACGGTCTGCTGCTGCAGTTTCAGGTGGAAGTGAATTGCTTCAAGTAACATTGCCAATAGCTGTGGCAGCGCCTATAAGAGATGTATGGATACCAGCGTTCACTCCTTATCTACGCTCTTTGATCAGTTGGGGCTGCCCTCTACCGCAGCCGCCATTGAGCTTTTTATTGCCCTACACCAGCCTCTGCCCCCCGAAACGAGATTAGCTGAAGCGTTGTTCTGGAATGAGGCCCAGAGAGCGTTTCTGGAAGAGGCCATCAGTGAAGATGCCGATTGGGCCGAGCTGGTTGATCAGCTCGATGCCCGTTTCAGGGTCTAGTATTTCAGCTTCAACCCGCGCCCCATGCATGGTTTTACGCATCAACGTCCTTATAATAGCAATCCCTTTTAACCAGTAATTGACATGATTAATAACCATGATTTCAAGTGGCGCTTTCTCCACCCCCGTTATTGGCTGACCTGGTTAAGCTTGGGCTGCTGGCGTTTGTTGGTGATCCTTCCGTATCCGGTGTTGCTTTGGCTCGGTGGTTGTATCGGCCGAATAATGTTCTGGCGGAGCCGCTATCGTCGAGAGGTGGCAGATATCAACCTGCGATGGTGCTTCCCTGAGATGGAAGAATCACAGCGCCAGAAGTTGCTGCGGGATAATTTTATCAGCTATGGCATTGCCTTTTTTGAAATTGGCATGGCCTGGTGGTGGCCCACACAACGGCTTAATAAGCTGATTACCATTGAGGGTCTGGAAAATATCGAGGGCTTGCAGGGTAGGGGAGCGCTGCTGATGGCCATCCACTTCACTACGCTTGAAGTCGGTGCATCTGCCC
>OJHH01000730.1_pt1 | contig 11117 bp, 8 predicted proteins | sample 1594911 | NCBI WGS metagenome assembly OJHH01 (sample SAMN05416787, study PRJEB24817) | seawater metagenome | isolation source: Sea water | place: Canada:Atlantic | collected 2013-11
TAGAGAGGTCTCGTGGGCTCGGAGATGTGTATAAGAGACAGGCTTGATGAGGCCCGCAATCTGGTCGGCGGCGAAGATATTCAAGCGGTGCCTGCTGACCTGCGTGCAGCGGTGTCTGTAATGCGCGACACGATTGCGGGGCTGAATACCGTCATTGCGGGCGCAAACGACGCCGAAATTGTGCAATCGCTGGCCGCGACTATTCAAACCGCCAACATCGCCGTCACCAATATCGAAGAAGCGACCCGCAATTTACCCGCGATCACCGCGCGGATCGAAGAGCTGACCGATAAGCTGTTTGCAATCGAGATCGAGGGCATGGTTGATGCCGCCACGCAAACATTGAATTCCATTGATATTCTGATTGGCAGCGATGCAACGGCTGATTTGCCCGCGTCCATGTCAGCGGCGTTGGACGAAGTACGTTTGTTCCTAGGCGAGGTCCGTGCCGGTGGTGCGATTGAAAACGTCAATTCCGCTCTTGCCAGCGCAAGTGCTGCTGCGGCTGCAGTCGAGACATCTGTTGAGGGCTTGCCAGCTCTGTCTGCGCGTGCATCCCGCCTTGTGTCCGAAACCGAGGCTGTGGTGCAATCCTACGGCGCAAGGTCACGGTTTAGCGCTGAGACGTTGAACACATTGCGCGATATTCAATCTGCCGCTGATGCGGTCACAAATCTGGCGCGCACGATCCAGCGCAATCCAAGTTCACTTTTGACGGGACGGTAAAGCGATGATGAAACCACTGATATTTGTCGGGCTGACGGCCCTGTTGGCGGCCTGTTCAGGCAGCGCATCGCGGTTGGATATGTCGCACGTTCAATCAGAGCTAACTCTGCGCGCCGCCGTCGAATCGGCGATGGTGCGCACCGTATCCTTACCGACATATGCGGCCGCAGAAGAGCTGTCGGTTGAAACCCCAGAAGGGCTTATTGAGGCCAACGCAGATATCTTGTGGGCCGACGACCCGTCGCGCGCTGTGACCTTGATGCTAACCCGCAATCTGGGCGATATCTTGAACGCCAAAATCGGCCCTGATCCGTGGCCATTTGTTGGCTTGCCGGATGTGTCGATTGACGTGCGTGTCACCCGCATGATTGCTGGCGCGGACGGTGTTTTTGATCTTGAAGGCCAATACTTTGTCGGCGGTGACCGGATCGATTATCCCAACTCGACCAATAGGTTTGCGGTTCAAGCACCGATTACCGTGTCGGGGGCCGCAGGCATTGCCGATGCACAAGCGCGGGCATTATTGACCCTTTCTGAACAGATTGCCCATAAAATAGCACGCTAAGGGTCACATCCGCGCCACAGATCGCATATAGAAAGACCCTGCCCCGTTTGCGTCTGCGCAGTGCGCCCGCTAAGGTGATGGTTAACGCGCGGCGTAAGACCGCGATCCGAAAGGCAGAGCAGAATGAAGGCTTCAGACACCAAAGGCAGCATCGTTGCCCACCGAAATGACGGCATGGGCGCACGTGTTATTGCGATGCTCAACGCGGTACGCGTCGCGCAAGATTACGGTGTCCCCTATTTTGTTGGCTGGACCACACATGGACGCACCCGCGAAGAAGTCCGCGATCCGTCGTTCATTTTCGACCCTGATTATATCGCAGACCGGTTTTTCGATGTAGAAATCATGTCCGAGATCTACGTGGATCTGATCGATCTTTCGACCGTTGATAGCCACAACTGGGACGAGGCCAAATTCCGCAAAGCGCTGTCCAAGGGCAAATCGTTTCTGTCTGGTGCCGCGATGGGCGTAACCGTTTTGCCGTGGGAAGACGAGGCCGATGTGGCCGCCCGCCTGCCCGGTTGCATCGATGCATTCAGGTTTTCCGCACCCGTCCAAGAAATGGTCACCAAGATCGTTGAAGTGTTTGCTGGCAAGACGCTGACCGCCTATCACATCCGCCGCGGTGACATTATTCTTGATCCGATTGCGTCCAACAAGCTTTGGCCCAACAAATTCATTCCCCGTGAATTTTATGAGCAACATCTGGATGTCACGTTGCGTGATCCAAATGCGCAGGTTCTGTGTTTCTCGGATACACCGATCGAAGTTGATCGCCTGAAGGAAAAAGACCCTGACCGTGTGCAAGGTTTTAAGGATCTGTTGGGCGACCGCGAATTCACCACTGGTGCCCGCGATTTCCTAGAGCTGTACGCGATGTCGCGGTGCCAACAGATTTACGGCCCGCCAAGTTCTGCGTTCTCTCAGACTGCTATGGCTATTGGTGGATCGTCTTTGGATGCGGTGCAAGACGCGCTGTCCGCGGACGACCAAGCTGCCGCGATGGACCGCATGACGGACCGGCTTGAAGAACGGTCTGAATTGTTTTTGAACATGGGTGACGTCGGTCAATGCCTGCATTTCTTGATCGAACATCAAGCCGCCAAAGGCAATTCGAACCGCGCCAAACGCATCATCCGCACCTATATGGAAGACGGTTTGGACAAGTCGTTTGCCTATCAGTTGCTGTGCGAATTGTCGGTTTCTGCCGGCGAATTAGACTATTGTGAAAAGGTCCGTGAATTGGCCTACGCACGCCCTGTTTATGTAGATGATTCAATGGCTTGGGTGAATTGTTATTCGGCAATCAATCAACTGGTCGAAGGCAACTGGACCGCCGCACATCAGCGCATTCAAACCGCTGTTTGGTTCCGGCCATTAGAGCCATTGACCCACGGCGTCCAAAACCTCGCGCTGACTGCAGGTGTTCTAACGCCTGACAACTTTTACCCGTTTGACCCTGACATGGTTCGCCAAAAAGGCGGCGTATTCCCCAACGGGAAAAAGGCATTGGGAGAGCTGAACCAATTCGCGCCCAAAGGCCATCCGACAGGCGACCGGATTGATTTCCACCCTTGGGATATCGTCGTGCGCGATTGGCGCTTGTGCATGGGCAAAAAGCTTAACCGTGCGTTCACCAACAAATCCAAAATCCTGAAGACAATTTCAATGCTGGAACGGTCGTTTTCAAAAAAGGATGGCACCCCAGAATTGACCAGCGCCTTGGGCGTGTTGCACCGTGCAACGGGCGACTTTGAAGCGGCCCTTACGAGCCAGCGTCTTGCGATTGAAATGGCCCCTGACGTCGCGATTTATCGCAAGCGGTTGTCAGATGTTCTGTTTGAAACGGGCAGCGACCAACCGGCATTGATGCAGCTTGAGAAAGCCGCTGAAATGCACGGCGAACATCCGGCCTATATGGCAGAAATGGCGCAGCGATTTTGGAAGGTCAAACGTCGGGATGAATGCGCCAAGCTACATGATCGCCTGTTCGAGATGGACCACAACTTTGTTGAAATCCACCACATGAATGCCGACATGTTGCGCCGCGATAAAACCCGTGTTGAAGACGCCCTAACAGCGATTGATCGCGCCCTGACATTGGCGCATGGATCGCAGCGTTTGATGTCCCAGAAGGGCCGCATCTTAATGCTTCTTGACCGCGCGGAAGAGGCCCGCGCGCTTTATGAAAACATCGTTGATTGGGGCCAAGGTACCGAGCACACGCATGTCGAAATACTGCGCCAATTCCGTGAGTTAGGCCGCGAAGATATCGCGGAAGGGCTAACTGCGCGGTCGATTTACGACTTTGAAATGGTCAAGGAAATGGCCGGTTAAGCCAGCCCAACCCACGCCCCATCGCGTTTTGATGATCGCACGCATGCATCCACAAATTGCACCCCTTCCAACCCGTCTTGTACGGTTGGAAACTGCACCTCTGGTGGGATTGGCGCCCCTGTGCGATGGGCCTCAATCGCAATTGCGGCCTCTGAATAAATATTGGCAAAGCCTTCCAGATATCCTTCTGGGTGTCCGGGTGGAATACGGCACATCCGCGCGGCTGCTGGCCCTGTTCCTGCGCCGCTGCGGGTCAACAATCGCTTGGGCTCGCCGAAAGGCGTGAACCAAAGCTGGTTGGGATTTTCTTGCGCCCATTCCAGCCCGCCTTTCCCGCCGTAGACGCGCAAGCGCAGGCCATTTTCATTGCCCGGCGCAACTTGCGAACACCATAACAGGCCACGCGCACCGCCTGCGTAGCGCAGCATCACATGCCCGTTGTCGTCAAGCGCACGGCCCGACACGAACGACTGCAAATCGGCCGCCAAGCGGTCAAGTTTTAGGCCTGTCACAAACCCTGCCAAATTGAACGCATGTGTGCCAATGTCGCCTGTCGCTCCACCAAGCCCAGATCGCGCCGGATCAGTGCGCCAAGCGGCCTGTTTACTGTCGTCGTCTTGGGTCAACCAATCTTGAGCGTATTCTACATTCACAACGCGGATATCGCCCAACTCTCCATTCGCGATCATCTCGCGGGCCTGCCGGATCAACGGGTATCCGGTGTAGTTGTGCGTGAGCACGAACAGGGCCGAACTCTGCTCCGCGGCCTTAACCAATTTGCGCGCCTCAGGGAGCGTCGACGTCAACGGTTTGTCGCAAATAACGTGAATTCCGCGCTTTAAGAATTCGCGCGCGGCGGCATAGTGAACATGGTTAGGCGTCACGATTGCGACGGCTTCGATACCGTCCTTTAGGCGGGTCTCACGGATCGCCATGGCCTTAAAGTCATCATAGGTCCGCGCTGGATCAAGGCCCAAAACAGCACCGGATGCCCGCGCTTTTTGTGGCGTCGACGACAACGCACCAGCAACCAATTCGTAGCGATCATCTAACCTGCTGGCGAACCTATGCACCCCGCCGATGAATGCATCATTGCCGCCACCGACCATGCCCAAACGAATACGTGCCATGCGTCATTCCCTACTTTTTTGTCGTTCTAAATATGTACCCCGTAGGGCCGGTCAGATCCCAAGCATGGCGTTATTTGTCGCCACATCAACATCGCCACCAGCAAAATCGTCAAACGCACGATCGGTTACGCGGATGATGTGGTCACGGACAAAAGCCGCCCCTTCGCGGGCGCCGTCTTCTGGGTGTTTGATCGCGCACTCCCATTCTACGACGGCCCATCCGCCAAAGTCATTTGCCGCCATTTTGGCAAATATTGCAGGAAAGTCCACTTGGCCATCGCCCAAAGACCGGAACCGGCCCGCGCGGTTGACCCACGACTGATAGCCGCCATAGACGCCCTGTCGTCCAGTCGGATTGAATTCTGCATCTTTGACGTGGAACATTTTGATCCGGTCTTTGTAGATGTCGATGTTATCAAGGTAATCCAGACACTGCAGCACATAGTGCGATGGATCATACAGCATGTTGCACCGTGTATGACCGTCCAAACGATCAAGAAACATCTCGAATGTCACGCCGTCGTGCAGGTCTTCGCCGGGATGAATTTCATAACACAGATCCACACCGCAATCGTCTGCATGATCCAAAATTGGTCGCCAACGCTTGGCCAATTCGTCAAACGCTTGATCCACCAACCCCTCAAGGCGCTGGGGCCACGGATATACGTATGGCCATGCAAGCGCTCCCGAAAACGTCCCCTGCTCTGTCAGGCCCATGTTCTTGGACGCGGTCAATGCAAGCTTTACTTGCTCCACTGCCCACGCCTGTCGTGCGGCTGGATTGCCTTGTACGTGCGGTGCAGCGAACGCGTCAAAGGCCACATCATATGCCGGATTAACCGCGACCAGTTGCCCTTGCAAATGGGTGGACAGTTCGGTGACCACAACGCCATTTGCCGCCGCCAAGCCCGTGATCTCGTCGCAGTAATCGGTTGAGGTGGCGGCTTTTTCCAAATCAATAAACCGCGTGTCCCAACTGGGCAATTGCACGCCCTTGTAACCACAATCGGCCGCCCACCGCGTAATACCGTCCCACGTGTTAAACGGGGCTTCGTCGCTTGCGAATTGAGCCAAAAACAGTGCCGGTCCTTTGATCGTTTTCATTGTCACATCTTTCCCGTTTTCGATTCCTACCGATAACTATAACGATTTAGAATGATGTTGTAAGTCAAAGAAGTTTACCCGACCGCATCTTTCAAACATGCAACCAGCGCTCCGATGGCAGCCGAAGGTTGGGCGTTAGGCGGTTGCAACAGGTCAATCTGGCGAAATGCCTCTTCGTCATTTACCGGAACGAAATTAATTGGCTCCCATGCCATTTTGACCACCATGCGCGGCAAAATGGTAATGCCAATGCCAGCCTGCACCAGTGCCAACAACGACAACGTATTGTGGGCAGTCACGGTCGCGTGTTTCAATCGGTCTTGCAGTATTGGCGAAGCGAGCGTCAAAGCGAGCGGATTCATGATCAATGCATGGCCATCCAGCTGCTGCCAATCTAACGGCGTGTCTAATTTTGCGAGCGGATGATCTGCTGCACAGATTACTCCAAATGGGTCCTCGCAAAAGGCCTCTCGTTGCACGTTTAGTGCACTCGTCGGCGCTGTCGCAATCCCAAGATCAAATGTCCCATCCTGTACGCCCCGCAGCACCGCACTGGAATCCATGTCTCGCAGGTCAATCTGCACATCTGGAAAATCTGCGCCAAAGGCCTTGAGGGCCGCTGGTAAAATCGCGCCAGCAACCGAAGGTACAGCCGCCACACGAATAAGCCCTCCGCCAGTTGCCGCGAACTTTGAAATCGCTCGATTTGTCGCTTCAAGATGGGCAATCTCGGATTTTGCTTGATCCAATACAAACCGCCCCAACGGGCTTAGCTGTGATTTCCGGTCACCGCTGAATAACGGCGCCCCGAGGCTGTCTTGCAATTGCTTGACCATCATCGATACCGCAGACGGCGACCGCCCCAGCCTTGTGCCCGCAGCCGCCAAGCTTCCGGTTTCAGCCACGGCGACAAAATGGCGTAACATGTCATGCTTAATCATGGCTTCAGTTTTTCACAAATATGTTTCATTTGTTTGAGTTTGACTGAAACAACGCAAAGACGCCATAACGTATACAAACATAGCAAAGGAATATCCCATGACCGCGTCATATAAGAACTTTATCGCTGGTGACTGGATCGACGGCGTCAGCACAGTTGAAAACCGCAACCCGTCCGATTTGACTGATCTGATCGGTCATTTTGCTCAGGCAGGTGCAGATCAACTAGAGGCTGCATTGGATCAAGCCCAAGTGGCCCAACGCGCATGGGAAGCCTACGGGATTGAGCGCAAATACAACGTCTTGATGGCCATTGGCACAGAGATGATGGCCCGCGCTGAAGAACTGGGCATATTGCTTGCCCGTGAAGAGGGAAAACCAAAGGCTGAAGGCAAAGGTGAAGTTTACCGCGCCGGTCAGTTCTTTACATATTACGCGGCCGAAACGCTGCGCCAAATGGGTGACAGCGCAGACAGCGTTCGCCCCAACATTGAGATTGATGTGCGTCGCGAGGCCGTCGGCGTTGTAGCCATTATCAGCCCTTGGAATTTTCCGACAGCGACCGCCAGCTGGAAGATTGCCCCTGCCCTTTGCTACGGCAATGCCGTCATTTGGAAGCCCGCAAATGCAACACCTGCAAGCGCTGTCGCCCTGACAGAAATCATCGCCAAACAAGACATTCCAAAGGGTCTGTTTAGTCTTGTTATGGGGGCTGGCTCCGAAGTTGGTCAGCGTCTTGTCGAAAGCCCAAAGGTCAATGCGATTTCCTTCACGGGTTCGGTGCCTGTTGGTAAGGGCATTGCGACCGCGGCCATTCAAAACTTGACTAAAGTGCAGATGGAAATGGGATCCAAGAACGCCTTGGCCGTGATGGATGACGCCGATCTTGACCTTGCTGCATCGCTTGCCGCTGGTGGTGCATTTGGTGGATCAGGCCAGAAATGTACAGCGTCGTCCCGCCTGATTGTGCATGCGTCTGTGCATGATGAATTCGTCGAAAAGCTGATTGCAGCAACGCAAAAATTTAAGATCGGTCACGCGCTTGAAGACGGCACCACCATCGGTCCGGTTGTGTCAGAGCGGCAGCTGAACGAAAACCTGCGGTATGCGGCACTTGGTCAGACTGAGGGCGCTGAATTGATCATTGGCGGCACCCGTTTGGACATGCCGCATGACGGATATTACATGCAGCCAGGTATCTTTGTTGGATCGACCAACGACATGGCGATCAACCGCGAAGAAATGTTTGCCCCGCTCGCGTCTGTTATCAAAGTTGATAGCTATGAAGAGGCGCTGCACACGGTCAATGACACCAACTTTGGCCTGACATCGGGTATCGTGACGACATCGCTAGCCCGCGCTAGCCATTTTCGCCGCAACGCCCGCACGGGTTGTGTGATGGTGAACTTGCCGACCGCAGGTACGGACTATCACGTGCCGTTTGGTGGCCGTGGTGACAGCTCTTATGGGCCACGCGAACAAGGTACGGCTGCGGCTGAGTTTTATACTGTCGTTAAGACGTCGTATATCTCTAGTGGGACGCCGTTCTAATGCGGATTGATAACCTACAATACGCCAATTGGTCTGAGAAGATCTTTCGTCAGATGCGTGCCGGTGGCGTGGACGCGGTGCATGTTACCATCGCGTATCACGAAAATTTCCGCGAAACGGTGCTGAATATCGAGCAGTGGAACCGTTGGTTTGAAGCCTATCCTGACCTGATCTGTCAGGCGTTCACTGCCGCCGATATTGATGCCGCAAAAGCCGCAGGCCGCACCGCGATTATCTTTGGGTTCCAGAACCCGTCGCCTATTGAGGATGACATCGGCTTGGTTGAAATCCTTCACCGTTTGGGCGCGCGGTTCATGCAGCTTAGTTATAACAACCAGTCCCTGCTTGCGACCGGATGTTATGAAGCCGAAGACCCCGGCATCACCCGCATGGGCCGAGAGGTCATCGCGGAAATGAACCGTGTTGGCATGGTCATCGACATGAGCCATTCTGCAGATCGATCGACGATTGAAGCGGCTGAAATTTCAACCCGTCCAATCGCGATTACCCACGCCAATCCTGCGAGCTGGCACGCGGCCCGTCGCAACAAATCAGACGAGGTGATCCATGCGGTCACATCGCGTGGCGGAATGTTAGGATTTTCGGTTTATCCACACCATTTGGAGGGTAAGTCCGACTGTACGCTGGATAGTTTCTGCCAGATGATTGCCGATGCAGCGGGCAAGTTTGGCGCTGAAAACCTTGGGATCGGCACTGATCTTTGCCAAGATCATCCCGATAGTATTGTTGAGTGGATGCGTGTTGGTCGTTGGACCAAAAAGATCGATTACGGCGAAGGGACTGCTAGCGATGCCGGGTTCCCGCCGATGCCAAGTTGGTTCAATGACAATCGCGATTTTGACAACATTCAGAGCGGCTTATGCGCCACGGGCCTGTCAGATGCGGACGTTACGGGCATCATGGGTGGCAACTGGTATCGGTTCTATGCCGATAACTTTGGCCCTGCATAAGTAGACATCAAATTTGCGATGACGGGGCAATGGTCGGACGACTATTCCCCGTCAAATTGATCACATCAGGCTTGCCAAATTCGCCCCAAGCGGCATACCGACGACCATGCGTATCTTACCAAAACTGATTTTCTTCGTCTTTGCTGCCCTTATTGTGGGTGCCATGTTCCGCCTGTCGTATGGGTATTTTCTGTCGCAAGAAATCACTAAGTCGCAGGGCCGTTTGTCGCTGTATCATGGAACAGTTACCGCAGAACTAGACCGGTTTTCGCATCTTACTTATGTGCTGGCGCGTGACCCATTTGTTATTCAAACAGCGCAGGGTGGTGATACGGCGCAACTGGACCTGCGGTTGTCAGATTTTGCACAGGCCGCTGGGCTTGATGCGATTTATCTGATGCGCCCTGATGGGGTGACGGTGTCTGCATCTAACGCCACGACGCCCACAAGTTTTGTTGGGCAAGACTATGGGTTTCGGCCATATTTCCAAGATGCCGCCAATGGCCGTCAGGGTCGGTTTTACGGCATCGGTGCGACAACTGGCTTGCCGGGTTATTTCATCGCAGACCCCGTGTATGGGAGTGATGCCGACCTGTTGGGCGTAATTGCGATTAAGATCGCCCTGACCGCGCTTTCTGACAGTTGGCAAAGCGCTGGCGAGCAGGTGTTTTTATCCAACAAAAACGGCGTCGTGTTGCTCGCGTCTGATCCGGCTTGGCGCTACCGAACTTTGACAGACCTCAGCTCTGAACAACGAAGCTTTATCGCCGCAACCCGTCAGTTTCCCGGTCAAAGATTGACGTCGCTTGACTGGCTGCCGCATGGGTCTGGACGTGCCACTATCGACGGTGCAGACAGGTTGCATGTAACTACAGCCGAGTTGCCGCATGGGTGGAAATTGCACTATTTCGCCAGCGACGCCGCTGCTGCCACGCGCAGTTGGCTAGTCACGATTGGCATCGTGTTTGCAGCGGGCCTTGCGTTGAGCATTGTGCAAATCCAACGCGCCCGCCGCATGGCCCGTGCGCTCAAGCGATCTGAAAACGAGGAAATCCAATTGCGCCAGACCAACAACCGACTGGCGCAAGAAATCCAAGACCGCCGCGCCGCCGAGCGCCGTCTCGAACGCACCCAAGCGGAACTGGATCGTGCCAGCCGTCTGGCCGCACTTGGGCAGCTGTCGGCGTCTGTTACGCATGAATTGGGACAACCGATTGCTGCGATGCGCAATCACATCGCGGCGGCCGAAATTGCTGCGGTGCAAAGCCCGTCATTTATGCCCAAGATCAGTGGACTGGTGGACCGGATGGAAGGCATCACCCGCCAGCTAAAGTTCTTTGCGCGGTCTGATAGCGAACCTTTTGAGACCGTTGATCTGATTGCCGCAATGCAAGCCGCGCTCGAATTGGTCGCCCCCAATGTCGATGCCGCCTGCGTAAACGTGATGTTCAGTAACCCAGCTGCGCCGTTGATTATGCGCGGCAATCGGTTGCGTTTGGAACAGGTGCTGACCAACGTGTTGCGCAATGCAATTGACGCTGTTGAAGACACGCCCTCCCCCGAAATCAGCATCAGGTTTGGTGCAGACAATGCGTCAGTCTGGGCCGAAATTCATGATAATGGCCACGGTATTGGCGATGCAACGCTGGCCGAACTGCAAGAACCATTTGTCACCACCCGTGAAAGCGGTCGTGGTATGGGGCTTGGTCTTGCGATTTCGGCGGGCATTGTGCGTGACCATGGCGGCGAAATGACCGCCCAAAACGCGGACCCATTTGGGGCTGTCTCTTATAC
>OJHH01000731.1_pt1 | contig 11077 bp, 10 predicted proteins | sample 1594911 | NCBI WGS metagenome assembly OJHH01 (sample SAMN05416787, study PRJEB24817) | seawater metagenome | isolation source: Sea water | place: Canada:Atlantic | collected 2013-11
CTCCTAGCCTTCTGTGCTTAAGTAATTTTAAACCCCAAAAACAAAAAAGGTAAAATCAAACTGCTCTAAATTATCCCAAAAGGATAAATAAGACTTGAATCAACACTAAACCAAGCATATAAATCATCAACAACGATTCACATTCGCTATATTTGACGCAGTTAAGCTAATTATAGATATATGAATTTTTGGAAGAAGATGCCTCTTTCAAGAGCCGTTCTCCCATTTGTTCTTGGAATATTTCTAGCGCTTGAATTAAAAATAGAGATTCAATCCTACTTCTGGATTGTAATGGTTTCTATTTTTTGTGCTCTGATTTTTATTTTCAGATTAAAAAAGAGTAGAACACTAAACAGCCTAGTTTCTTTCTTGATCTTGACTTCTATGCTAATTCTAGGAATTCATAGAGGAGAAGTGTTTTCTAAAAGCATCGAAGAATCAGCACTTTCACAATTCGAAATTGAAGAAATCGATTCATTTTTAATCGAAATTGATGGTGGTTTCTATGAAAAAGAAAAATCTTATAAGACATCAGGAACTATCAAGGGAATTTATAAAAATGGCCGATTAATACCTCATCATGAGAGAACACTCCTTTACATCCCAAAAGATGACTATTCACCCGAATACGATAAAATCAATGAGCTCATAACTACAAGAAGACCTAATCTTATTTCATCACCCAAAAACCCTGCTGAATTTGATTATCAGAAATATTTAAAAGGTCTGGGTATATCCTGTCAATTTTACCTGCCAAAAAACGACTTCAGAACTGTCAGCTACATTACCGAAAATTCCCTTCCAGCTTATTTCAGTGAAGTCAGGGCATCAAATTTATCTCGACTTCAAAAGCTAGGAATAAAAGATGATGTATATGGAGTAGTGTCAGCATTAGTCTTCGGACAAAAAGACCACCTAGATGAGGATTTATATAATGCTTATGGTGCAGCTGGAGCTACTCATGTACTAGCCGTTAGCGGGCTACATGTTGGATTAATCTATATCGTTTTGGCCTGGTTACTAAAACCACTTTTGAAAAGCAAGTCCGGAAAATGGTTAAGTCTATTCCTAATTCTAGCAGGACTTTGGTTCTATGCCGCTATAACTGGCTGCTCACCTTCTGTTTTAAGGGCCTGCACCATGTTTTCATTCATTTCTGTAGGAAGGATAAGTAAGAACAGTTCTAATATCTTTAACACTATTGCGGCTAGTGCACTGTGTCTTCTTCTATTGAAGCCCAATTTAATCATGGAAGTAGGGTTTCAGTTATCCTATTCTGCTGTACTAGGAATTTTACTGATTCAACCATGGCTCTACCGCCTTTGGACACCAAAAAATTACCTGTTAGATAAATCTTGGCAAATTGTCACTGTTTCTATAGCAGCCCAAGCAGGCACATTCCCTTTAGCATTGCTTTATTTCCATCAATTCCCAAACTACTTCATACTTTCCAATCTTTTTGTAATACCATTAGCTACATTTATCTTATACCTAACTTTAATAGTACTGGCTTTATCATACATTCCTACTGTATGGGATATTGCTGAAGGGTTAGCCCAATTGTTAAGTTTTACTGTAAAGTTCCTTAATCATTCAATTCGGTTAGTAGAGACACTGCCTATGGCTAAAACTGAAGGAATAGACATTACTATACTCGAGTGTTTTATCCTCTACATTATAATTGGCTCTTTGGTTCTATTATTAACCAAGAAACAATACAATATGCTCAAATGGAATATGGGTTTTGTCCTACTGCTATGCGCGTTGCAATGCAAAGAAAAATTTGATCAGTCAAATCAGTCTTCACTTAACATTCATGTTATACAGAATGAAAGAGCAATTTCAATCATAGAGGGTTCTACATGTTACTTTATATGCTCTGAGGAATTATGGAATGACCAAGAAAAAAAGAGGTTTCATATCAGTCATTTTTGGGATAGGAAAGGGATAAAAAAAATAACCTATGTAAATCTATCTGATTCATTTAAAGAAGCAAATTCGTTCAACAAGGAAGAGAAATACATTTTATTTAAAGACTACCTAATTAGTCTCGGTAGAGATGTCTCTCCGGTTGAAAAAGTATCAAAAAAAACAATAGTACTGCTAGATGAAATCCCTTACGGGGAAATCGAAGAAGATTATATTCAGTACTTATCTGATGGAAGCACCAAAAAAAAATACTTATTGAAAAAGTCTGAAAGCAGTGTTATTATGGACCTTCAATACTGTTTAGTGATTTAGTAACTCTAAAAGTACAAGGTCAACATAAGCATCCCAATGTGGCAGTTCCAGTAAAGGAGCTATATCATCCACACAGTTATTTTCTCTAGAATAAACAGCTTCTACATAAAACTCATCTAACTCGAATAAACAAACGATTTCATGTTCACCTATAAGTCTTTGTCCCAAGCAGACACCGAAGTCCCATAGGTAGTTTGTCTTCTCGTCTTTTGGTAATTGAGTAAATTTTATAATATCCATATCCTGTAGTTAAGTCCATTGGTTTTGGAGAAATCTAATTCTCAGGATATGTTTACGATATTTAAGTAAGAAAGGTTATGATGCCATAGACGACTTTTCTTGTAGAATTTCTCTTACTTTACTCGGAAGCAATGAATACTCCGTTTGTTTGCTTAATAATCCCTTAGCACCTGAGTATTGAGCTTCTGTTCTAGTTCCTTCATCATCCCTTGTAGTTAAGAACAATAAAGGAACACTAATTTGGTACTTATTAAGGATAAGGCTAAGATCAAACCCATCTAATCCTACTATATCTATTTCAGAAATAATCAAATCAAACTTTGGATTTAATAATAAATCTAGAGCTAAACTCGCGCTTGAACATGCATTAACCTCGTAACCTTGATTTTCCAAATATCTCTTAGTTAACATTAAACTAGTAGAAACAGGATCAATTAAAAGTATATTCCTCATTAGAATAGGGTTTATTTAGAACAAACGTATTGTTTCATTCCAATTATCTTTGTGAGAAGATTGATTTGATTAATGTAGGATATCTCTTACTCTAGTACAAATTAATAACATACTTAAGTGCTCATATTCAATGGAAAAAATTAAAATAACAGAATGTCCAAGAGATGCTATGCAGGGAATTCATGACTGGATTCCCACTAGTAAAAAAATAGAGTACTTAAATTCTTTACTGGATGTAGGCTTCGATGTACTTGATTTTGGAAGTTTTGTAAGCCCTAAGGCTATACCTCAATTAAAAGACACTCAAGAAGTTCTCTCAAATCTGAATTTAGAAAAGAGTTCTACAGAACTACTAGCTATTGTCGCTAATAAGAGAGGTGCCGATGATGCTTCTAATTTTGAGGAAATTGATTATTTAGGGTTTCCTTTCAGTATATCCGAAGAGTTTCAGCTAAGAAACACGAATAAAACAATTGATGATTCTTTAAGTGCTGTTGAAGAAATCAAAAGAATAACAGATGGATCGAATAAAAAATTAATGGTTTATATCTCTATGGCTTTTGGAAATCCATACGGAGAGCTTTGGCATCCAGATATTGCTATAGAATGGTCTCAAAAACTACATGAAAAATTAGGAATAGAGCATATAGCCCTTAGTGACACTATTGGTGTTAGTCAGCCTGACAACATCACACATTTATTTAGTGAAGTATTAAGGGAAATTAATGGAGTTCATTTTGGAGCTCATCTTCATACAACTCCTGATACTTGGGAAGAAAAAGTAAAAGCGGCTTATGAAGCCGGTTGCGTAAGGTTTGACGGAGCTCTTAAAGGGTATGGCGGCTGTCCTATGGCCACAGATAAATTAACTGGAAACATGCCCACTGAAAATCTAATCGGATATTTTAAGGAAATAGAGTTGGCCGAAAATATTAAAAATGAAAATCTCGAAACATCTTTGAGAATTTCATCCGAAATTTTTGACATCTATCATTAATTCAAGCTATAAGAAAACAAAGGGAAACAATACTTCTTCTTAAACTTGCTTATAGTTTCAATTTTTTTGAGACTTATTTTTATACTGCAATTTTTCACCTGTAGCTAAGTTTTTATGATTAGGCTTCGACTTTACAAATCGAGTTTATCATATACGTAACTTAGTCCATTGTGGTTTCCAGTTTTGAATTGAATTAATTCAAATAGTGTGCGAAAATTAAAACCTTCTTGTTGGCTTTTTTCTTTATAAAAAGAAACTCCACCTTCTCATTTTTAATTTTTTTCTTGAACGACTTCATAGAATTAAGTATTTAGGTTAGGTAAACTTTTATAAAGATAAGGATTTTTATCGATAAAAAGCAAATGTTTATCGATAAAAATCATCAGTTTAACGAAAATTACATACTTGTAAAGTATGCAATTACAAACCCTAGTACTATCATAGCTAGCTTAGTAGCATTATATTTATGGTTCTCTCCTGCCTCAAATAAAATAGTAGTAGAAATGTGAAGAAGAACTCCTATTACACTACCAGTGATTAGCATCATGACATTACCTATGTCCTCCATTGAATTCTCAAACAATTGACTCAAGAACATTCCTAAAGGTGCCATTAAGGTAAATAACAATAGGTACAGCCAGCTTTTCACATGACTCAGTTTATAGCTCTTGAATACCAATACTAAAATAAGTGCTACTGGAAACTTATGCACCAAGACACTAACTAACAAGTGATTATGCTCGTGACCATGATCATGTAAGGGTAGTCCTTCTATTAAAGCATGAAGGCAAAGTCCAATTAACAATCCGATTGGAAATTTCTGATCCTCGTGGACATGCGAATGCCCATGCTCGATTCCTCCAGTTAGCCACTCTAATCCTATTTGAATCAAAAATCCTGAAAGAACAGCCGCTCCCACAATAAGATCTCCTTTCACATACTCCTTTGATATAACATGATAAACATGTGGTAATAAGTGCATAAAACACATAGCCAAAACAAAAGCTCCGCTCAAAGCTAGAATTAGTTTGAAAATGTTAGAAGGTAGATTCCCTAATACATAAGCCAGTGCTCCTGCTGATAATGGAATAAATATTAATAAGAGTATTTCTGTCATGATTTTTGCTCCGCCAAAATTATCAATCTTGAGCTTGAATCTTCAGAAAAATCATCTAAAAGATAAGATCCGTACAATTTCTTTATTGCCAAGCCCGCTTCATCCAGCATATTTTCAAAATCCTCTAAGGTATAAGCACTCACTTTTTCATAAAATGAATGCTTCTTCCCTTTGTCTTCAAACTCTATGGATTTTACTATTCTAGAATCCAGAACTTCTCTTGTTATTTTAAAATCTATTTCATCTACAGATTTAACTTCTGAACTTACAAGGTTGGCTATGTTTTTACTCGAATTCATAAAATCAATAAGAACTATTCCGCCTGGAGCTAGAACCTTTCTGAAGCTATTAAGGACATCAATGCTGTCACTGTGATTCTCAAAGTATCCGAAGCTTGTGAAAAAACTGAATATAGCATCAAAAGAGTCTTTACTTGAAAAAGTCCTTAAATCAGCCACTGAAAATTCCAAATTTGGATTTTCATATGCCTTAGCTTTGTTTATACTTTCAGTACTCAAATCAAAGCCATGCACCTTATAACCATAAGAATTCAGTTGAAGCGAATGTCTTCCTGCACCGCATGCAGCATCTAATAACCGTGAAGAAATAGGCAAAGCTAATTCCTCTACCAACCTAGATATAAACTGCTTAGCCTCCTTTAAATCTCTATCCTTATAGAGGATGTGATACCACTCAGTGTCGAACCAGCTTGCAAACCACTCTTCTTTCTCCAAACTCCTTTCCATGAAGCAAAAGTATGACGTTTTCCCATTTTTAGATAATCCAAAATTTCATGTTTATAACTAATTAGTCCAAAAGACTACAAAGCCCTCAATGCAAATAGATTTGTTTTACATAAAAAAACGATTGTCAGAAGAATTTAACATATTTGATTTCTACTCAGATATGGAGAAGAATAACGTCCTCCTCTCCTTTAAAGGCGCTATTAATGATGACCTAGTAGCTGCTATTATAGAGCTTATTGAGAAAAAGTTAGAACTTAAAAGTGAGTCTACTAAAATCAAAAAGAAAGTATTCAATATCTTGGTAGAGTGTCTTCAGAATTTATATCATCATAACGCAGAATTCAACGAGAAAAATGATGAAGACATGGCCGTAGTGGTTATGATAGCCAAAAACATTGAGGGTTACTCAATAGTAACAGGAAACCTCATTGACGATGTTAAAGTGGATAGCTTTAAATCAAAATTAGAAGAGATCAATTCTTTAGACAAAAAAGAATTAAAACAACTATATAAAACCGTACTAACTGAAGGAAAATTTAGTGAAGCTGGAGGAGCAGGATTAGGCCTAATTGATATAGGCCGAAAATCTGGTGAACCATTAGAATATGGATTCATCCCTTTCAATGATAGCTACTCATTCTTTAGTTTAAATGTAAAAATCAACCAATAATGGAAAGTATTAAATTAGAGGGTACCCCTAAAACACCTACTGTAGAATTTAACTCTGAGAATGGTGAATTGCTCCTAAAAGGAAGGTCAATTCCTGAAAACTCTATAGAATTTTACAAGCCGCTTATTGATTGGATAGAGAATTATTCTGCTAATGCAGGATCTGATACAATTCTGAATGTACAATTAGAATACTTCAACACTAGTAGTAGTAAGTGTCTATTAGACGTATTCAAGAAACTTGAACGTATAAGTAATCCAGTAACTATAAACTGGTATTATGAGGAAGATGATGAAGACATGTTAGAAGCTGGAGAAGACTATGATGCTATCATAGATATTCCATTTAAAATGATTGAAGTAGAAGAGATTTAATTTTTAATTACTCTCAACAATCTCATTCTTAATTCTGCTGATTTTTCAGAACTAAATTCTAATACTTTTCTTAACCCATCAAAGAAGAGTAAAACACTCAAAAATAGTATCATTAGCCATATTACTAGAGTATTGGCAATGAAAGTTCCAACCTGTATTCCAAAAAAGTTCTTTGTTGGAGAGTAAAAATGCGCATCAAAAAACCCATTTAAAGGAGTTAAATAAATTGGATTTGATTTTTGAATCAACTCGTGATTATATTCTACAATAGGATTTAGATCATTTCGATTGGTGACAAAATCCTCTAAACTAAGATTACTATATTCATCTCTCAAGTCTAAATAGGCTTCTTTTCCTCCTGGAGCACTCATTAGCTCTGCCAGTCGATTTTCTTTCTTAACGTTGGCTGCTGAGTACTTTCTAAGGTAAAAGTCTTTTAAATCTCTTAAAGTAGTTTCTACCTCTATTAGTTTTTCAGGAGTAACTTCTTTAGAATCTATTCCTTGAGTCATTATAGAAAGACCTGGAACCAATGCTTTCTCTTTTTCTAACTCATTCATAATTACTTCGAGCTCATAAGAAGTCTTATCATAATTATTAAACTCTAAATGATTTTTTTGGCATTTGTTCACCTTATTAGTCAGCTCTTTCAACCAATAATCTTTTTTCCAGATATAATACTTTTTGTCCTTTTCAAATTCATAAAATTCCTTTGAAAATTTATTGTCTGTAAATTGATGTACTGCCAGAGCCTCGTATGCCCACCTACTAGCCATCACATTCCCTATCAATGGAACTTCACTCTGTGAAGAAAACAATGGATAAAGCTTATCAAACTTCACAATCACACCACTAAATAAAAGCTGCGGAATAATCAGTATAGGAATAATAATGTAAATCACTTTTGCCGAATTAAAGCTGGCAGAGATATTCAGTCCTAACAGATTTGCAAAGCAAGATGTACTAAACAGAACCATCCAATATTCCAACCACATCCCTTTAATTTCTAGAACTACATTACCTACTAATACATAAGTCAATGCTTGAACTGCGCTTATAAAGAACATGATACCTATCTTACTTATGAGGTAACTTCCTCTACTTAGGTTTAAGAATTTTTCTCTTTTTAGGATTTTCTGATCTCTTATAATCTCCTCGGCACTTACTGTTAACCCTAGGAATAGAGAAACTATTACAGATATAAATAGGAACTGTGGTAAATTTTCACTTTCCCTAAATATGTATGAAGCTTGTTCGGATTCTGTAGGCTGAAAAAACTTGATAAAAAAGGACAGTACTAAAGCCAAAGCTGGTGCTTCCAAGAAATTCACCATTATATACTGCGTATTGGCTAATTTACTCAATACATCACGCTTTAAAAAGACTTTAAACTGCTTCCATAAAGATGGAATTTTAAAAGAACTCTCTGGAGCAGTGTGCAACACAGACTCTTTAGATATATGATTTCCGATAATAACGTTAAAGAAATTATTCCATTCTTTAGGTGAGATTTTTCTATGCTCGGTGAGCATTCCATATTCATCTACTACCTTAGATTCTATAATGTTAAATATCTGTTCAGGATTAACATTTCCACACCGATTACATTCACTTTCTTCCAAATTAGCGTGATTCACTAATCTCTTGAAGTAAATTATACTCTCTACTGGATTACCGTAATAGATTGGGTATCCTCCCTGATCTAATAAGAACAGTTTATCGAACATTTTAAAAATGGCCGATGAAGGCTGGTGAATTACCACAAAAACAAGCTTCCCTTTGAGAGTAAGCTCCTTTAGTAAATCCATAATATTTTCTGAATCTCTACTAGATAGTCCTGAAGTAGGCTCATCTACGAAGAGAACAGATGGTTCTCTAATTAGCTCTAAAGCTATATTTAATCTTTTTCTTTGACCACCTGAGATAGTCTTATCTAACGGTGTTCCCACTTTCAAATCTCTAGCCTCGTAAAGACCTAAAGAATTAAGCGTATCTAATGTTCTTTTTTCAATTTGATCAGGAGTATCATCTTTAAAGCATAATTCTGCATTGAAATATAAATTTTCATATACAGTTAACTCCTCTATCAGTAAATCATCCTGAGCTATATGTCCTATTACTCCTTCTATTTCTTTAGGGCGATTATGGATGTCTATTCCATTAATTTTCACACTCCCGAAAGTTGGCTTATAGTTTCCATTTAGGACATTAAGTAGAGTAGATTTACCTGATCCACTTCCTCCCATTATACCTATAAGATTTCCTGATCTTTCTACCAGATTCAGCTGGTGTAATGCTTGTTTATTACCTTTAAAGTAATAGCTAATATTCTCAGCCTTGAAGTCAATGTTATGCGAAGCTTCACCTTCTATACTTTTCCCTATAACATCGCTGTAATAAACAGGACTAATCTTCGGACTTCTAATGCTGGCTCCTTGATTAAAAACATGAATATTAGAACTAGTTAAAACCTGACCATTCAAAGTCAAGTCATCAGATCCAAATTCTTTTAAAAGGAACATGTTCTGGTCCTCTATTCTATAAAATACTAGCTGTCCGTTTAGTCCAGTTTTTTTAATGATTTTAGCATGAGAATAGTTCCATGTTTCTTCTCCACACGCATAAATAAAATTTTCATTATCTATTACTTCATCACTCTTCGAACTAACTAGAGCTTTTAAATCGTCAAAAATTTCACGTTGAATATTAAAGGTATCACTAACAGTTTCGATAAACTCAGCTATCAGAAGTTCATCATGAGATTCCTTAGTGAATTCTAACAATCTCAATAGAACAAATATTTTTTCCTTTTGAGCTAGTTCCTCATTAATCTGAGTACAAATTTTTAAGATTTTAACTGAATTAAGACTGGTTCTTTTTTTCCTCCCGTTTTTAGATCGGCTTTTGGCCTGCTGGATAGATATGAACTCATCATAAGCAGTAAGAAACTTCTTCACTAAATCTCTATTTAGCTGCTGTCTTAAGAAGATAGCTATAACATCTCGGCCATTATTCTGCATGCCATCATCATCGCCACTTTTGGCTATGATAGCAAATAATTGCATTAATGCTTGAAGAACTCCTGTACTCATTCTTTAAATTATAGTAGTGTTAGGACAAAATCCTATATGATGTAATACGATGCTTATGCCCTGAGGTTACTTTTCTCTCCGTTTTTTTTAACATGAAAAGAAACTGACCCTTCAGTTATCTCAACTTAAAAATTTAGACAAAAAAAATGCGGGCCGAAGCCCGCATCCAACAAATATGTCGTTTGGTTCTTATTGTTTAAATCCAATCAGTACTACCGCACAACCAGAACTCTTTTTATTCTGATCAAGCTTGGCATTTATAGTAACTTCAGTAGTGTTTTCTACATTAAAGTCCCAGTAAGGTGCATTTCCATAATCACCGCTATTAAATAGCTCATTTCCTTCTTTATCATTCAGTGTGAATATTAGCTCTCCAGCTACTTCTCCACTGCATGATACCATTCTGTATTCATTTCCTCCGAAAAGTGTAGCTTTAAATTCAGCTTCTTGATCACTGTGTAAAAGCGCTCTATACTCCTGTCCGTCTGAAATAAATGTTTTATCAAAATATCGATCGCATAATTTAGCTTCAGTATCGCATTGCGCATAAGAACTCATAATGAATCCAAGGAAGCCTAACGTTATTATTATATTCTTGATTGTCATTTTTCCTTGTATTTATGATATGATTAAATCTCTAATTCTCGAAACAGCAGCTTTAATACTTTCTAGCTGTTGATCCGACACATCTACTTTTGACTTTCCCTTTAGATAAGTCTTTTTAGCATCTTTATCAGTAATAGGCTCTTCGTACGTATAAGAAGTATTTAATTCGTTAAACGCAGCCTCTAACCCTCTAAGTTCTTTAGAAATGTTTTTTCCTAAATCATCTTCAAAAGAAGACATGATATTTACAATATTACCTACTGTATTTTTCTGTTCTCCAACCCGCGTTCTTAGAAATTTATTTTCCGAGTTTTGCGTTGCAAAATGTAGAGACTCAATCCAACCACCAGTTAAAATTAAAGCTGCTACTTCATTTTGAAGATTATCCTTTAAGTAACGTTCGGCATTCTTATAAAACTCTGCATTTAGGATATTCAGCGAGTCTGGATTATTAATGTTTTCATTAAATCGCTTCAGAATAGTAGGGTCAATATTGGCATTAATATCCAAATCATTGGCCAAACCTTCAATCTGATCTAAA
>OJHH01000735.1_pt1 | contig 11019 bp, 9 predicted proteins | sample 1594911 | NCBI WGS metagenome assembly OJHH01 (sample SAMN05416787, study PRJEB24817) | seawater metagenome | isolation source: Sea water | place: Canada:Atlantic | collected 2013-11
AGATGTAGAGAGGTCTCGTGGGCTCGGAGATGTGTATAAGAGACAGTTCCATTACAGGGCGACGGCGCCATGCGCCTGACTACTGCACGGTATTACACCCCGTCAGGTCGGTCCATTCAAGCCTTGGGAATTTCTCCGGACATCATCGTTGAACAGCCGCGGGCCCGTCCGTCCGATGAAGAAGAGGAAGAGGCAACAGGTTTCCGGTCTGAGGCCGATCTGCGAGGGTCTTTGGACAACGACAGTCTGACCGAAGACGAAATCCGCCAGATTGAAGAAGACCGCGACCGTGCCCAAGCCGCTGCTGAATTGCGTGAAGATGACTATCAACTGGCCTATGCGATCGATATTCTTAAGGGGTTGAACGCGCTTGGACCGCGACCGGTTAGCGCTGACGACAACTAAATCCGCTAACAAAACGCCAAAAGGCCCCGCAAGGTTTGGACCTGCGGGGCCTTTTGTTGGCTATTTCGTTACGCTTTGACGCGTTCTGATTTTGGGTCATAGAACGGCTTAAGGCTCGCCTCTGCCTTGACCCGCATGCCCATGACATCGATTTCATAGGTTGATGCCAAGACCTCGGCCACGGTTTCACCCTTACACGGTACGTAGCCCATGCCCATCGCGGCGCCCACATGGTGACCGTAAACGCCCGACGACAGGTAGCCAACGACTTCGCCGTCGCGCATAACAGGTTCATTATGATACAAAAGCGGCTCTGGATCGGTCAGTTTGAATTGGACCAAGCGGCTATTCAGACCTTCATCCTTTTTGCGCAGAACTGCATCGCGTCCGATAAATGCGGGCTTGTCAGTTTTCACTGCAAACCCAAGCCCAGCCTCTAACACGTGATCCTCTGAGGTGATGTCGTGACCAAAGTGCCGAAACCCTTTTTCGATCCGGCCCGCGTCCATCATATGCATGCCGCACAGCTTAACGCCCATGTCTTGGCCCGCCGCGTGCAGCGCTTCAAACGCATGTGCGGCCATGTCGGATGATACGTACACTTCCCAGCCCAGTTCGCCCACGTAAGTCACGCGGTGCACACGCGCCATGCCCATGCCCAGTTCGATCTCTTGCGCAGTGCCAAACGGATTTACGTCGTTGGAGAAATCGTTAGGCGACACGGCTTGCAGCAATTTGCGCGCATTCGGACCCATGACTGCAATCACACCTTCGCCAGCAGTGACATCGGTGATAACAACGTTGTGGTCACCGATATTGCGCTGCAACCAGACCTGATCAGCCAGACGTGTGGCCGCTGGGGTCACGACAAGGAACGCCGTTTCTGACAGCCGCGTGACAGTCACATCCGCCTCGATCCCTGCTTTGTTGTTCAGGAATTGCGTGTAGACGATTTTACCGATCGGCACTTCGTACTGACCGCCGCCGACGTTGTTCATAAACGCGACGGCATCGCGCCCTTCGACACGGATTTTGCCAAACGACGACATGTCGTACATGCCGACATTGGTCCGCACCGCATCCAATTCGGCCGCGACGTTGCCAAAGAAATTCTGACGTTTCCATGAGTATTCGTATTCCGGCGCCTGCCCTTGATTCGCAAACCAGTTGGCCCGCTCCCAACCTGCCAATTCGCCCATCACGGCGCCTTCATCCAGCAGATGCTGGTGGAACGGCGTACGACGAATGCCCCGCGCTGTCGCCTTTTGGCGGAACGGAAAATGGTCGGCGTAAAGCAAGCCTAGCGTTTCTTTGGACCGCTCAAACAGGTAATGTTTGTTGCCTTGGAACGGCTGCATTCGGCTGATGTCCACATCGCCCAGATCATACGGCTTTTCACCTGCATCCATCCATACCGCAAGCGCTTGACCCGCGCCCCCGGCCGATTGAATTCCGATCGAATTGAAACCAGCAGCGACCCAAACATTGTCCATTTCTGGCGCAAGACCAAGGTGGTAGGCATCATCAGGCGTGAACGATTCCGGTCCGTTAAAGAACGTGTGGATTCCCGCCTCTGCTAACATCGGCATCCGGTTGACGGCTTGTTCCAAGATCGGTTCAAAATGGTCGAAATCTTCGGGGAGTTGGTCGAACTCGAAGTCCTTAGGGATCCCATCCATCGCCCACGGCTTTGCGTTGGGCTCAAATGCACCTAGCAGGATTTTTCCCGCATCTTCTTTGTAATACGCGCATTCATCTGGGACGCGTAGAACTGGCATTTGGGTCAGCCCTTTAATCGCTTCGGTCACAATATAGAAATGTTCGCAAGCATGCAGTGGCACGTTGACGCCAGCCATGCGACCAACCTCGTGGCCCCACATGCCGCCGCAGTTCACAATCATATCGCAGTCGATTGTGCCGGTCTCGGTGCCGTTGTTCCAATCCACGGATTTCACCCGACGGCCATCGCGATTGATCTTGGTCACGGCGGTCCGTTCAATCACTTGAGCACCGTTTTGACGCGCCCCTTTGGCCAAAGCCAACGTGATGTTTGCAGGGTCGCCCTGCCCGTCCAGCGGCAGGTAAACGCCGGCAGTTACACCGTCGATATTCAGATGCTCGTAGCGTTCTTTGACTTCTTTGGGGCTGATTTCCTCGACTTCGACGCCAAATGCGCGGGCCATTGCCGCTTGGCGGAAAATCTCTTCTTTGCGTTCTTGCGTAAGGGCCGCGGTGATCGACCCCACCCGTTTGAACCCAGTCGCCACGCCTGTTTCTGCTTCCAAATTGCCGTACAGCTCTTGCGAATATTTTGCGAGCTTGGTCATGTTTGCCGTCGCACGCAGCTGCGCGATTAAGCCTGCCGCATGCCATGTTGTTCCAGACGTCAGCTGTTTACGTTCCAGCAGCACAACATCTTTCCAGCCCAGTTTGGCCAAGTGATACGCGACAGAACACCCAATAACGCCGCCGCCAATAATGACGACGCGAGCAGAGGTAGGGACATTGGCCATGACAGTTTTCCTTATTTGAAACGCGCACAAAGCGCGGCAATATGAATGGGGCCTACCTCGCAGCAGCCGCCAACGACGGTGGCCCCCGCGTCAACCCAAAGTTGAGCAAAATCTGCGTAACGCGCTGGTCCAAGGTCAGTGCGCGCCTTAAGCACGTCAACGGTCGCACCGATATGATCAAAGTTATCTGCGATGCCAGTGAACCCGTTGGCATATGCACCGACCGTCACGCCCGAACCTGCCAGCAGCGGAATCGCTTGACTGACGGCTTCGGGCAATGAACAGTTGATCAAAACGACCTGCGGTTTGAATTCTGCGATCAGTGGAATGATGTCTGTAATCGCTTCGCCCGACCGCAGTTTTGTCCCGTCAGCGTCATCGACAGACAGTGACAACCAGATAGGCTTACCTGTCACGCCTGCACCCATAAGCCCGCCACGGGCCTGAACGACGGACGACATTGTTTCTAGGATATGCGCGTCAACAAACGGGGCATGAACATGGGCCAAGTGGGCGTAGACTTCGGCGGCCTGAACGGCAGGCGGGCATTTGTCAGGTTGATATGAAAACCCTTGCGGACCAAGCGCCCCAAGCACCAAACCGCTGCCATGTGCGTCACGCGACTGGCAAGCCAATTCACAGGCCAACACAGCGAGCCGGTCCAACTGGTCACCGATGCCGTGCGTGTCCAACCGATCCGGCAGAACGGAATAACTGTTGGTTGTCGCAACTTCTGCGCCTGCGGCAAAATAGGTATCATGCACATCGCGCACCATTTGAGGGTCATCCAACAACGCCTGAATAGACCAAAGCTCAGTTGCTTTGCCCGCGCGCGCGATCAACTCTTGGCCCATTCCACCATCAAGTATCGTGATCATTCGGTAACCCTTATGTCTTCGCTATCCCCTATCATTTTCACGAAGGGCTCATGTCTAATTGGCACTATGCCCGAATGCGTGCGTTTTTGGCGTCCCACAATGGCACGTCTTCTTGCACAGTTGCGGCGATGTCTTGGCCGAAGATGTTCACGATGACTTTGGTTCCTGCGACGGCCAGATCAGACCGGATCATCGCCAGTGCGATCGACTTATTCACACGGTAGCCATACGCGCCCGATGTGGTTTCGCCGACGACTTTGCCATCATACAGAACGGTCGACATGTAGGGCGCATCTGCGTCGCAGTCTTCGTCCATCACAAGCGTCGCGAACCGCTTTTTGCTGCCTTGCTGCTTTTCAGCCAACAACGCCGCTTTGCCACGGAAGTCTTGGGGTTTGTCGAACTTGATGAACCGTTCCACGCCGCCTTCGAGCAGGGAATAATCTGTGGTCAGATCGCCCTTCCACGCGCGGTAGCCTTTTTCGATCCGCAAGGAATTCAGCGCGTACATGCCAAATGGGACGGCACCGGCACCCAACACCGCATCATAAAGCGCCGGCATATTGGCGTTCGTCGCATGGATTTCCCAACCTAATTCCCCAGCAAATGACACGCGCGCAAGCGCACAATCCACACCCGCTACCTTGGCAATTTGATGGGTCAACCAACCAAGCGATAGGTCGGCGTCTGTGCCCAGCACTGTGAACAAATCGCGTGCTTTGGGACCAGTGACGATCAGAGTGGAAAACTCAGTTGTGTGATCTGTCAGGCTTAAGCTGGCAGGCAAGCTATCACGCAGTACTTCAAAATCGTGCCATTGCGCACTGGCGGCGGTGATCAAGGTGAACTTGTCTTCACCGTGGCGCATCACAGACATCTCAGTCAAAATCCGGCCACGGTTGTCTGCGAAATATGCGAGGTTCATGCGCCCGATTTTTGGCAATGCGCCAGCGATCATACCGCGCAGCCATTCGGCGGCACCGTCACCCGATAGATTGAACCTTGAGAATCCTGGCAGGTCGAGAACGCCAACGCTGTCGCGCACCGCTTCGCATTCAGTTTTGATGCGCTGCTGCCACGGGCCGCTGCGGCCCCATGTATGGGTAGATTCTTCGGATGTATCGTCGCCGTCTTTGGCAAACCAATTGGCCCGTTCCCAGCCATTAAACGCGCCCATGACACCGCCCAATTCACGCACTTTTGCGTCGACTGGTGACAGTTTTTTGTCACGTGCGGCAGGCCATTCATGTTGCGGAAAATGCATGGCGTATTCGTGGCCGTAAACTTCCATGGCTTTGCGGTCACAATAATCCTGATCGGTATAGTCAGTGTAACGGCGCGGATCGACGGCCCACATATCCCATTCGGTTTCGCCCTCAGTGATCCATTCGGCCATCACCTTACCAGCGCCTCCACCTTGGGTGATGCCAAAGGTGAACACGCACGCCTCATAAGCATTCGGCACGCCGGGCATTGGCCCCATCAGCGGCAAACCGTCAGGCGCATATGGGATCGGGCCGTTGATGACACGGCCAACGCCACTGGTGCCAAGTATCGGCACACGCGCCATCGCATCCTCAATATACCATTCAAGACGCTCAAGATCATCTGGGAACAGCTGAAAGCTAAAGTCTTCGGGCATCGGGTCGGTCGGGGTCATCCAGTGCCCCTTACAATTGCGCTCGTAGGGGCCAAGGTTTAGGCCGTTTTTATCCTGACGCAGGTAATAGGAGCTGTCGACATCACGTAGCAGTGGAACTTTGCGGCCTTCGGACTCGGTCCATTCCTTAAGCGCGGGAATTTCCTCGGTTAGGAAAAACTGGTGCGACATGGTGGCCATTGGCACGGTGCGCCCGCCGTAGGGCTTGAACCATTCACCAACGCGCTGCGCGTAATATCCGGCGGCGTTCACTACTTTTTCGCAGCGAATATCGCCCTTGTCCGTATGCACGATCCATTCGTTGCCATCACGGGTCACACCCGTGGCAGGGCAGAACCGTTCAATGCGCGCGCCCAGCGCACGGGCGCCTTTGGCCAAGGCTTGGGTCAATTGTGCGGGATCAATGTCACCATCATCTGGGTCCCACATGCCGCCCACAAGGTCGTGTGTTTCAAGGAACGGATATGCCTCTTTCATGTCCTGATTTGACATCATGTCGATGTTCAGACCCTGATAGTTGGCCATCGCGCGGGCGCGTTCAAATTCCTGCATTCGTTCATTGGAATGCGCAAGCCGGATGGACCCTGTGACGTGATAATTCATCGGATAGTCGACCTCGTCAGCCAACCCCGCATAAAGCCCCAGCGAATACCGCTGCATGTTCATGATCGCCCAGCTTGTGCTAAACGACGGGCAGTTGCCTGCGGCGTGCCACGTTGACCCTGCAGTCAATTCGTTCTTTTCCAGCAGAACACAATCGGTCCAACCCGCCAGCGCGAGATGGTAAAGCGTCGATACTCCGACGACACCGCCACCGATAATGACCACACGGGCCGTTGTTGGAAAATCGCTCATGTGTCTTGCTCCTGTTACCGAACTTTGTCGGAATATTGTCAGTTCCGCCCAATCGGGGCATAATTTAATTCCCGTTAGTAAACAGGCGGTGCGATGACCCAGATTGCCATACAAGGCACATCATGGGGGTTGGCCCAGCGGTAATGCTGGCCACGAATGCGAAAACTATCGCCTGGGTTTAGCTGGAAACGGGTGTCATCAATCCACAGATCAAGCTGACCGGATACGATGTAGCCAACTTCTTGGGTCGGACGGCAGACCGCTTGGGTCAGGGTCGCACCGGCCTCAAATGTGGAATGCACAACCTCAAAGTCGTCGGTCAAGTCGGGCGAAAGTAGTTCCTCGACAAGACCCGCCTCGCGAGACCCGATCGGGCGGCGGGCGGTTTTGCGCACGATGAAACCTTCTTCGCCGACGGCTGCCGCCACGCGAAACAGGCTGGACACCGACACATCCAACATCCGCGCGAACGCCCGAAGATCGTCGATGCTTGGCTCTGAAATGTCACGCTCGACCTGACTAAGCCAGCCAACGGATTTGCCTAAATCATCTGCCATCGACGCAAGCGTCAAACCACGCGCCTTACGCAAGGCCCGTAAATCGGCGCCCAACGTGCGCACTTCGGCTGGCAGATTATGAAGCATGGTGATTCCGTGAAAATTTGATCCCTGTTTTCACGATGCCTCAGCAAAAATGAAAAAGCAAAGAAAAATTTCATACACCTAGATTTATCTTGCGCCGGCGAAGGTTGCTTTCAAAATCGATGCCATATGCGTCGCGTCATCAGCGTCGAATGCCGCAGGCTGATCGCAATCGATGTCAAACACCCCAAGCAATGTCCCTGCGTCGTTCCAAACCGGCAACACAAGCTCGGACCGTGTTGAACTTGCACAAGCAATATGACCTGCAAACGCATCCACATCAGTGATCAACTGCACCGTTCCAGTGCGCGCGGCAGCACCGCAAACACCACGGGAAAACGGGATCATAAGGCAACCGTGCCCGCCTTGGTATGGTCCGATTTTCAGCATTTCAGGCGCAGTCACACGGTAAAACCCTGTCCAATCAAACCGCGCATCCGCATGGTGAACTTCGCAAGCGACCGTCGCCATCAAAGCGACCGCATCGGTTTCACCTTCGGTAAGTGCTGCAATCGTTTTTGCCAATAAGTCGTAATCAACGCGCATCGCTTGATCCTTTGCGGTGTTTTGGGACGAAGTTAGCTATGGGCGCTCTATCGCGATGGCGGTGCCTTCACCACCCCCGATGCAGATTGCAGCAATGCCACGCTTAAGGTTGCGCGCCTCTAGGGCATGCAACAGCGTCACAATAATGCGCGCACCTGATGCGCCGATTGGGTGCCCCAATGCACAGGCGCCACCGTTCACGTTCAATATCTCACGCTGGATGTTCAAGTCATGCATGAAAGCCATTGGGACAACCGCGAACGCCTCGTTTACTTCCCAAAGATCGACATCTTCAACAGACCAGCCGATTTTCGCGAGCAGTTTTTGGGTCGCGGGTACGGGTGCAGTTGTAAATAGGTTCGGAGCTTGCGCATGGCTTGCATGTCCAACGACACGGGCGCGCAGCGGCCCATCTGTCGCGCCTTCGCGCGCAATCACAAGGGCAGACGCCCCGTCAGAGATGCTTGATGCGTTTGCCGCCGTCACGGTCCCGTTTTCCCGAAAGGCAGGTTTAAGAAGCGGGATCTTGTCGGGGCGTGCCGCATTTGGTTGCTCGTCCGCATCCACGATGACCTCGGATTTGCGCGACCGAACCGTGACTGGCGCGATCTCGGTAGCGAACCCTCCAACGTTTTGCGCAGCAATAGCATTCGAAAGGGATGTCAGCGCAAAGTCGTCTTGGGCCGCACGCGTAAATTGATAGGTCTCGGCGCAGTCCTCAGCGAATGTGCCCATAAGCCGGCCTTTGTCATAGGCGTCTTCTAACCCGTCAAGGAACATGCTGTCTTGGACACTTTGGTGACCGATCCGCGCGCCACCGCGCAACTTGGTCATCAGATAGGGTGCGTTTGTCATGCTTTCCATGCCACCCGCGACGATCACATCCGTGCCACCTGCTTTGATCTGATCAAAGGCCATCATAACGGCCTTCATCCCCGAACCACACATCTTATTGAGTGTCGTTGCAGGGACCGCGTCCGAAAGCCCGCCATGGAAACTTGCTTGCCGCGCGGGTGCTTGTCCCAAACCTGCAGGCAAAACGCAGCCCATCAGTACCTCATCCACGGTTGCCTGACCAGCACCGAGCAAAGCGGCCTTGATTGCCACACCACCAAGGGTCGGCGCGTCAACGCCTGCAAAAACGCCTTGGAACCCGCCCATCGGCGTGCGCGCTGCCCCTGTGATAACGACTGAAGTCATGGTTCGTCCTTTCGTGTCCTTCTTGGAATTGAACGTATGTTCTTTTCCAATGCAAGAAAAGGATTTTGAATGAAATTACCATCCGCCTTTAAACCGTCATGTTTTGTACATTCTACAGCCACGATCGCGGAACAAAGGTAGGCTTGTAGCTGAATAGCTTATCTCGGCGTCGTGTATATCAAGCCCCCACCCAGTTGCACGGCGTCGAGTACCTTCCCCTTTTGTCATTGCACCCGTCGAATGTTGCCCTAGGTTCCAGCACAGGAGAATATGGAGACTTTGAATGCGCGATTTTCAAAAGCAGGGCCGATCAGCGGTCTTTGCGAAAAATGGCATGTGCGCCACGTCGCATCCACTGGCCGCGAAAGTAGCCGTTCAAATGTTAGAGGCTGGCGGAAATGCCGTTGATGCGGCCATTGCAGGGGCCGTTTTATTGGGAATTTGCGAACCACAGATGACTGGCATTGGCGGCGACTGCTTTGTTCTGTTGACGCCGCCCGGCGAAGATCGCGTTGTCGCGCTGAATGGGTCAGGCCGCGCGCCTGCTAGATTGGACGCTAACGTTTTGCGCGATAAGGGCATGAACACTGTACCACTGTGTGGCCCAGAGGCCGTAACCATTCCCGGTGCGGTCGATGCATTTTGCCGATTGTCTTCGGATTTCGGAAAATTGGGACTGAGGGCCTCTCTGGCCCCTGCCATTCATTATGCAGAAACGGGCGTACCAGTTGCCCCGCGTGTGGCGTTTGATTGGGGGCAATCAACGGACGTGCTGCAAGGGAAGGCGCGCGACGCCTATCTGATAAATGGAAAAGCCCCAGTAGCAGGCCAAATGTTCCGCGCTCCCGGCCAAGCAGATGTTCTACGCCGGATCGCAATGAACGGACGCGGCGCATTTTACGAAGGCGAAGTCGCCGAAGATATGGTTGCCGCTTTGAACGCGCGCGGCGGCGTTCATACGCTTGATGACTTTGCCGAATGCGCCAGTGAATACACCGCCCCGATTACCGGCGGCTACGGCGGGCTGGACCTGTGGGAGCACCCGCCCAACGGGCAAGGTGCCACCGCGATTTTGCTGCTCAATATCCTCAAGCATTTTGACATCACTGGTATGGATCCGTTTGGGGTTGAACGTGCCCACATCGAGACAGAAGCGACGAAATTGGCCTATGATGCGCGCAACCGTTTTGTGGCCGACCCCGACCATATGTCAAAGCTTGATCATATGATGTCACCCGAAACAGCAGCGGGTCTTGCCGCGTTGATCAATCCCAAAAAGGCGATGCCAGCCGCAGTTCCGGGGACAGAGGCCGTACACAAAGACACGGTCTACATCACCGTCGTCGACAAGGACCGCATGTGTGTATCGCTGATCTATTCCGTGTTCCATTCGTTTGGGTCAGGCCTTGCGTCAGACAAATTTGGCGTCCTATTCCAGAATCGTGGTGCTGGTTTCACATTGGACAAAGGGCATCCAAATGAAGCTGGTGGTGGCAAGCGGCCAATGCACACGATCATTCCTGGGCTACTTAAAAAAGGCGGATCAAATCACATGCCGTTTGGTGTGATGGGGGGGTCCTATCAATCCACCGGTCATGCGCGTTTCGTGACCAACCTCACTGATTTTGGAATGGACGTGCAAACAGCCATCGATGGGCCACGCTGCTTTGCTGAAGGCGGCAAGCTGAAAGTCGAGACGACTTATGGGCCGGACGTGCATGCGGGGCTGGCGAATTTGGGGCACGACGTAGTTATCTCTGCAGGGCCAATCGGTGGCGCACAAGCGATCGAATTGTGTGACGATGGCGTGCTTATAGGTGGGTCTGATCCACGCAAAGATGGGTGTGCATTGGGCTACTGAAGTAGGAGGGGTTTTAACCCATTTTCCTTTGTTCAGTTTAGTTGAACTTGCAGCGGGTACTGCCCGTCCTCGAACGGACCAAACAATTCTTCAAGATCGGGATGTTCGACTGGTTGGCCAGAATAGTCGGCCACAAGGTTCTGCTCCGACACATAGGCCACATAATAGCTTTGGTCATTCTCAGCCAACAAATGGTAGAACGGCTGCTCTTTTGTCGGACGACTATCCTCAGGGATTGCCTCGTACCACGCATCAGTATTCGAGAACATTGCGTCCACGTCAAACACTACCCCTCGGAAAGGATGCTTGCGATGCCGTACAACTTGGCCCAAATGATATTTAGCGCGTGTTTTGAACATCAAAAACGTACCCCCATGGGCTTTTTAGCCCTCTCTGGCGAGGCATGTCTATGGGCAGAGCATCAATTTGAAGGAAACAGTCTGTGAACCTAGCACTAACA
>OJHH01000736.1_pt1 | contig 11000 bp, 10 predicted proteins | sample 1594911 | NCBI WGS metagenome assembly OJHH01 (sample SAMN05416787, study PRJEB24817) | seawater metagenome | isolation source: Sea water | place: Canada:Atlantic | collected 2013-11
CAGACTCTCTCTTAGTTAAAGCTGCCATTGGTTCCAAAAACCCTGACGACGGACAGTGCCAATCCTGTTTGGTGATGGCTGGGACGACGTTGCGGAGGTCGTGTCAATTCTATGCTTAGTGGCTATCCTAACAACACTTTGGGCAGCGGCGGCAGGGTGGCTTCGAACAAATGGCAGACCCGATATCGAACTCTGGGTGACTGCTGCATTCACGCTTGGCGTGACACTGAACACGATTGTTTTGGCTCCTTATGGCCTGACCGTTGTCGCCATCGGATACGCAGTTACCGCCACTGTCATTCTTGTAATCGCATCTATTCCTGCAATCCGCGTGGCCTTTGGCCCCGCATACCAAAAGGCTTAATTCATGGCTCAGTTTTCAGTTGTCATTCCTTGCTACAACGCCGCCAACACCATCGTTGAGACTTTGGAAAGCATCCGCGCACAGTCAATCACAGATTGGGAAGTCATCTGCGTTGAAGATGGTTCGCAGGATATGACCGACGAAGTTGTGGCGGTCGCCGCGCTTAGTGACCCGCGCATCAAACTTGTGCGCAATACGCGGAAAGGACCGAGCGCAGCACGCAACTTGGGCGCAATTCAATTCGCAACCGCACCAATAATCGCGTTTTGTGATGCGGACGATATCTGGTCTCCAACGAAACTAGCAGAGCTTCGCATATTTTTTGATGATCAAACAGTTGATGCCGCATTTGGTCAGATCGCATTTTTCAAGGCCACACCTTTAGATACGACCGTGTTTTCAACAGTCCCTTCATGTGACGTCACGATCCCGATGCTTCTTGGCGAGAACCCGGTTTGCACGATGTCGAATGTTGCTGTGCGTAGAGATATCTTTGTCCAGATGCAGGGGTTCAACGAACAGTTGGTACACAACGAAGACTTGGAGTGGCTCATTCGTTTGGTAGGACAGGGCGCACGGCTGGTCGGGCTAGACACATTGCAAGTTTGGTACCGCGCCAGTGCAACGGGTCTGTCCGCTGATTTGCCAGCAATGGCGGCGGCGCGCCAAAACGCTGTGCAGGCAGCGGCGCATTTTGGCTTTAAGCCGACTGCTGCCGCGAATGCCATTCACAACCGATACCTTGCGCGCCGTGCATTACGGCTGGGGCAGGGACGTGCGGTTGCACTGCGGTTTGCCGCAGCTGGTATCGCACAAAGCCCGCGTGGGTTTTTCAATGCGCCACTGCGAGGCGGCTTGACCCTAATTGGGGCTGTTGCGCGCCTGTTTATGCCTGCGAGCATGTCGCACGCGCTATTTTCTCGTTAATTGATTGGATATAACAATGATCACCGCATCCATTATCGTCCCTTCATACAATGTCGCCGCAACCCTGCGCGAGACACTCACAGCGTTGCTTGCACAAACCTTTTCTGACTACGAGGTCGTCATCGTTGATGACGGGTCCACGGATGAAACGGCAGAGATTGCTGAAAGCTTCACATCAGATCCGCGCGTTCGTTTGGTGCAGCAACGTAATCGCGGTTTGGCAGGCGCGCGCAACACCGGGATCGCCGCGTCAAAAGGAGTTCTTGTCGGATTTTGCGATGCAGATGATATCTGGGAGCCAACCAAACTCGCCGCCCACGTTTCACACTTGCAGCAGCGACCCAATATCGGTGTCAGCTATTCCGGCTCTGCGTTGATTGATGAAACGGGTAGACTGACAGGCATGGCGCAACAGCCACGACTGAAAGGTGTAACTGCATCCCATATTTTCAAGCGGAACCCAATTGGGAACGGCTCTGCGCCTGTGATCCGTCGCGCCGTTTTCGACGCAATCGCTTACCGACCTTTGCGGGAAGTTGAGCGAGATTGGTATTTTGACGAGACGTTTCGTCAATCCGAAGACATTGAGTGCTGGCTTCGCATCGCGCTGACAACCGACTGGATGTTTGAGGGTGTGGAGGGGCTATTGACCCAATACCGGATCGCATCCGGTGGATTGTCGGCGGCGACAGACCGGCAATTGGTGGCATGGGAGCGGATGGTTGCAAAACTCTCAACCCTTTCTCCGCAGTTCTTTGCGCAGCACGCATCTGCTGCGCGATCGTACCAGCTTCGATACCTTTGCCGCCGTGCGATAAGCGACTTGGACGCCCCAAGTGCAATTGCGTTCGGAAAGTTGGCGTTAAAAACATCCATACAACCAGCCTTTGAAGAGCCGATCAAAAGCTTGGTAACCTTGGTTGCCGCAGTTGTTTTACAGATAGCAGGCAAGCAAACGATGCAAAAACTTATGATGCTTAAAGGCGCGCGCGGATGACCACCCTTCCTAAGGTTTTACACCTCGTGGATGATATGACAGCCGGCGGTGTCATGCGTGTTGTTGATCATATAATGACGTCACCTGACCTTGCCGCCAAAGCGCATCATAGAATGCTGCAAGTTCCACGCGGCATAGTATCCTCCCAAAAATATGACGCTGATCTCGTCGTGTCCCACCTGTCTATCAGTTGGCGCAATCTGCCTTTGCTTATCGCAGCAAGGGCAGCCAATGCATCCACGCGGCTTGTGCATGTCGAACACAGTTACACCGAGGCCTTTGTAGCCCTTAACGTCAAACATCGGACGCGGTTTACCGCCCTCCTCAAGACGGCGCTCTCGCTGTTTGACCAAGTTGTAGCTGTGAGCCATGCGCAAGCGGCGTGGATTGCAAGTCGCGGCTATTGTCGTGCCAATAAAATCGTCACGATCCAATCTTGTGTCGACCTAAGCGCATTCCGTGCAATGCCCGCGCCTAAAGGCAGGCCACGGGTTTTCGCGGCGATTGGTCGGCTCGATACCCAGAAAGGTTTCGATACCTTGATCGTAGCTTTCAAGCAGCGCGCAAGTGATGACTTAGAGTTGCATATTTATGGAGAAGGTAACGAAGAGCTTGCCTTGCGAAAACTCGCGGCAGGAGACCACGGGATTGTTTTTAAAGGCTGGGCAACTGACCCAATTGCGGCATTTTCGGACGTGGATGTCGTCTTGATGCCATCCCGTTGGGAGGCCTATGGATTGGTTGCGATCGAAGCACTAAGCGCAGGGAAGCAAGTGTTCTGTAGCAATACGGATGGATTGAAGGACCACGCAGATGCGGGAGCAATTCTTGTAAGCGGACGAACCGCATCGGCATGGGCTGCCGTAATTGAGACAGCTCAATCGGAAGCCTACATCCCTCATCAAAGTGGTTCGATCCGAATTGACAGTGTTTTGGAACGAAGGTTTTCCAAAGCGTGGTCGAAATTAGTTTGCCCGACCTTGACAGACTAATCCAGTCCCCCCTTCAACAATTGCCCTCGCGGCGAAATCCGACGCGCTTGAGTTAGGCCGCGCCATTAGTTGGATTTCGATGGTTCGTAAAACTACGAACTCGACGCCAAAAGCGAAGACGCGGAGCGATTGTCATGGTCTCATCCAAGCTGTTGGTTATGATGGGCAATCGCCATCTGTGAGTTGTATGGAGGCTGAACGCCGGTGATTGGCGCCCTGACATTGGCGACACCGTTGAGATGACGGCAACATCTCCAACCGCTCTGAACCGCAAAAACGCGCTCTTTACAGGTCATGGTGAAGGCGGCAGGAAATGGGGCCGCATCCTCTATGACGCGAACAAAGACCTGCTATGCAATATGAGATACATGGCTCCTATTATCGCCAAAATTATCAATCCAAAGACCGTCGCGTTGGTGAAGGCCCAAAAGTAGGTTCCGGTGAGGTCGAAAGAGAGCCCGCCTTGCCATCCTCCAAAAGCATGCCCCATCCATGCGAATGCTAAAATAATGCCCGTCGCCGACGCGCGGCGAGATTGAGGTGTGAGTGCCCGCACCGAGACCAGAAGGCCGGTCATCACTCCGCCATATCCAAATCCGTAGAGCGGTGCAAAGTACCAAAAGGCCTGCATTGAACCAAGAGCCATAAACCCCATCATCAGGGTCGTTTGCCACACTGTTGCTACCATCCATGCGCGCATCGGGCCTATTATATCTGCAAGGCGACCGAAAAATATCCGACTTGCTATCGCTGCCATAAGCATAAGCAATAAGGGCCCTCCTGCCTCAGCTCCGACACCAGATACGCTTTGAATAAGGGGCACCAAATGCATCAACGGAACAGCCATTGCTGCGCAACAGCCTAGCGTGGCGATAGATAAGGCTGGACGTATGATCCTTGATGAAAGCTCCGGGCTATCATTTGTGATTTCACCAACAGCGCCCTTCGCTTTAGGTGGTTCGATCATTGCGAAAGACAACGGTATTAGCGTAGCCGCAGAAAATATTCCGATATATGTCAATGCATTCTGCCATCCGGTTACTTGGATCAAGTACCCCGCACCGTATGGAACCAGTCCTTGTCCAAGCGCCTGTCCAGCAGATGCGATCCCAATTGCCAAACCGGCCCCTTTGCGGAACCAACCGCCCACTAAAGCAATGACGGGCGCAAAGAACGCACCACCGCCCAACGCGCCTGCCGCAAAAAAGAGGGCATAGAAATGCCAGAGTGATTGAGCATGAGCCGCGATCATCAGGGCCAACGACATTGCAATCGCTCCGATCAGGCAAACTGTCCTTGTCCTAATGTTGTCGGCGAGGAAACCCATTGCAATACCACCCAATGCAATCCCTATCAGGCCGAAGGAGTTGATCGCGGCGACCTCGGCCCTGTCCCAACCGAAATGCAATTCAAGCGGTACAAGAAACGCAGACATTCCATTCACAAGCATACCCATTGCAATGGCCATTGACAGCGCGGCCGCCAAAACTATGACCCAACGAATACGGGGCTCAGGGGCAATTTCATGTTTTGTCATCTGGTATCCTCCCATTTCCGATAGGGTCAAGCTGTAGAATTTACACAGCTGCTTTCAGTTTCATTGCGGGCGCTATGCCGCCGGCGACTTTGTTGGGCTGCTCATCGCCAGGGGAACAATCGAAATTAACACGAACATAGCGTACATAACCAAAAGTAGAGCAGGCATTCCAGATGTGAGAACCAAACGGTGACTTTACCCAAACTGTAGAGTTTTGAGCCGTTGTTAGCTTGGTAATTTACAAGACAATGGTAGCATAGGTTAGGTTGCAGCGAAGTCGATGCAAGTGAAGTGAGGATTTGTCGTATGACAAAAATCAGAGTGAACCTCGTCGGTGCTGGGCGCGTGGGACAAACGCTGCTTGGCCTTTTAAGATTGTTGCCCGAGTATTCGGTACAGGACGTGTTGAGTAGGCGACTTACGTCAGCGCAAGACGCGATCCAATTTGCAGGTACTGGACGGGCGGTGGAAAGATACACCGAACTTAGGTCCGCTGATTTATGGATATTGGCGGTACCAGATTCCCAAATTTCAATAACGGCAACTGAGATCGCAGACGTCTTCAAAGGTCGAGATGTCGGAGACCCGCCACCAGTAGCGTTCCATTGCAGCGGGTTCTTTGCAGCAGATCAGATGACGCCACTGAACCGTCTAGGATGGCGATTGGCCAGCGTGCACCCTGTGCTTACTTTCACCGACCCCGCCACCGCGTCTCAACAATTCGTCGGAACATTTTGTGGAATTGAGGGCGAGGAACCAGCCTTAGTTTCGATTGAACAGTTGTTGCGTAGGTTGGGGGCTATCCCGTTTCATATCAAATCTGAAAATAAGAGCCTTTATCATGCAGCCGCCGTAATTTCGAACAATTTCACTGTGGTATTGCAGGCGATCGCGCGCGAAGCTTGGGCCGCTGCCGGCGTTCCGGATGATATTGCAAAACAACTGAACACGACGTTACTTAAGGCCACCTATGAAAATGTGGCGGCCTTTGGACCATTGGGCGCGCTTACCGGGCCTGCATTCCGCGGTGACGATGCTGTCGTCAGGCAGCAAGCGGAAGACGTAACCCGCTGGGACCCAGCCGCAGGAACTTTATACAAAGAGCTAAGTTCTCTAGCGACGAATATGAAGGTCCAGGGCAAGATACGCTAATGGGCGGAAACCGGATATTCGTTGTTGGTGCACACTCAAATCTTTGGAACTGGAAAAGCGGCCTTTCTTGACAAGGCATGGTCGATTGCATCGAGTGTCTGCTGGCTCGCGCCAGAATGTTCTCTGAGGAAAGCATCAATGCGCGACTTAGTGTCAGGTATGGGCTTCGCAAGAATTTCTGCCAACTGTTGGCTGTCTTCTGCAATTAATGCGATTTCGGCGGCTTCGGCCTCCACGAATGGATACTCAATGGTCCAAACGTAGGGACCCGTCAAAACGGGTTTCCTTAGCGCCAGCGGTTCAATGATGTTGTGTGCCCCTCTCGGTGTAAAACCACCACCTACAATCACGCGATCTGCGAGGCTGAGGTAAAAGAACATCTCGCCCAGACTGTCACCGAGTAGAACTGCCTCGCCTCCAGAGAAAACGGATGCCTTAGAGCTAAGTTCAGCGTTAAACTGCTCACTACGCAATACGGTATGAAGACCAGCTGCGGCTAGTTTGTCGGCCACAGCATTAAATCGCTCTGGAGCGCGGGGGACATACACGAAAAGTGGTGCAGGTTTATTTGCCGCTACCGAATTTTTGCGAACCTCATGGATCAATTGGATGTAGAGGTCTTCCTCTCCTTCGACACCGCTGGCGATCGCAATCACTTCGGGCCAATGGGTGAGTAGCGTCTGACGAACCCCTTGGGCGCTATCGATATGATCTTGCGGGATTGGTTGGTCAAACCGTAATTCTCCCGTAACCGTGACGTTCTGCAGGCCGATTTGAGTGAAGCGTTCGGCTTGAAGTTGCGATTTTACAAAGGCACCAGACAACCCTCGTATGACGCGCTGCCGTACGCGTAACCCGCGGCTATCGCGCGCAAGCGGGCGGGATGCATATTGACCGTTGCACATATACAATGGCACGCCCGCACGCTTTGCCGCAAAAATCATCGCTGGCCAAACTTCGACCTCGAGCGTGAGCCCGATGCGTGGCTGGCACGCTCGAAAGAACCGCCGGTATGTCCACATCATGTCGAATGGCACCCAGACAACAGCCATCTGGCCTGACGCGATTTCAGGTCCAAACTGACGTGTGGCTTCCCGCCGGCCAGCGGGCGTGAAATTCGTCAAGATCACATTGTCTCCGCGGTCGAGTAAAAGCCGGATTAGTGCGGCTGCCGAACGTGTCTCACCAAGGCTGACAGCGTGCAACCAAACAGCGCCTTGCGGCAGCGAGCGGTGGTAGAAGGCAAATCGTTCGGACATGTTTTGGGAATAAAGCGGGTCGCGGCGTCCGCGCCGCAAAAGGTAGACGACAACGAGTGGCAGTAGGATTACCCAAGTAAGTCGATATACGATCAGAAAGGTCATCAGGATCATGGTGTCGCCTTGATCAAATCAGTGAGCGTATTCACCAATGGTTTCAGGTTTTCTCGGGCTTTTTTAACAGCGGTACGCGCCTGATCTTTAATCACACTGGCGCATTGCACTTCCCTAGCAAGGTCCTCCGCGTTGCTCGGGTCATCTTGTACCTGGTGAGAAAGGCTCAAGCGATCAAGTTCTGCATAATCGGCTGCAAAATTCTGGATATCAGGTCCGTGGAATACGGGGCAAGACAGACAGATTGCCTCCCAAGGGTTGTGACCGCCAAGGCCCGCAAAAGACCCGCCAATAAATGCAGATTTCCCAAGTCGATACCAGAGGCCGAGTTCTCCGAAACTATCGGCGAGCCACACGTCTTGCGTTGTGTTTGGGTGCTCGTTCTGGCTGCGAGTGGCGTGTGTTAAGCCTGCGCGTTGTAGTGCGGATGCGACCTCCGCTCTCCTTTCGGGGAAGCGCGGAGCGACGACAAGCAACCACGATGGGTCGTCGGCGGCAAGTATCTTTTGCGCAGCGAAGGCCACGTTTTCATCTGCCAAATGGGTCGATGCCGCCACCCATATTCTCCGATCAGCCAATGCTTCCGTAAATCGTTCTAGAGCCACCGTGTCCACAGCAAGCGGGGCTGCGGCGGGCTTTAGGGACCCAGTCACTACTGGTGCCTTCACGCCCATTTCGCGCAAGTTATCGGCGGTCTGGGAATCTTGTGCCGCCACAAGGGAGAAACATGCAAATGTGTCGCGATACAGTCCCGAAAACCGCGCTTTCCGGCGGTGACTTTCGTCGTTCATCCGCGCGTTGACATGCGCCAAAGGAATTCCGCGCGCCGCGCAATCATGAATGGCCCCCGGCCAAAGATCTTGTTCAGACCAAATCGCAAGATTTGGCCGCCAGTGGTTGAGGAAATTGCTGACGAAAGTTGGGCCGTCAAGCGGCAAGAATTGATGAACACAACGCGCAGGTAGGTTCTTTGCCATAACATTGGCTGAAGATCGAGCCGTCGAAGTGACAACGAAACTTAATTCAGGTGACGACTCTTGCATCAACTTTATGAGCGGACGCAGGGCAAGCACTTCACCCAATCCAACTGCATGCAACCACACGACCGTCCCGTTGGGTCGGACTTGTGTCGTGCGCCCGAGTTTTTCATAGACGCGGGCTGGATCTTCTTTGCCGGCACTTAGGCGGCGCTGCAAAATCAAGTGCATGAGCGGCTCCAGCGCACGGCGCAGGACCAAATAGGTCATCAATTGCCAGCCCCTGGGACCACTCACCGTGACGCTTCCTTGCTCTGGGCCTTTTCAAGCCAAGGACTACTGGGGACCTGCGCATTTAGCGGGAGGTCACGGGTATCAAGTCGCGGAATTTGCAGCGGATCGACGCATACAAGATCACACAGCGCTGGCTCCACTGTAAAGCCTATCCCGAAACCTGCCGAACCAACGGCGGCGCGGACTGCTGCGTCGTGACTGCCAAATGGGTAGCAGTAGAAGCCGCCTTTGACCGGTGCGTCGATTTTTCCAAGCGCCCCAGTAGCTCCCAAAATTTCGCCCTGAAGCTCCTCGGCTGAGCTTTGGCCATGCCACAGGTGGAGGTCACCGTGTCCGCCGAACTCCATACCCTGTGCGCGCATTTCAACCGCTTGGGCGGGGGTAAGATAAAGCTCTTCTGCGAAGGCCTTTTGGTCTGCGGTCACGTGGCGCTGGAATAGGGCATCAACCGCGATTGAACGTGTTTGCGCGGGAAGGGCGTGTTGCAAAAGACGTTTCACATAGGCGACATCGGCGGTGTCATAACGATTTGGCGCATGGTTGTCGGTACGCAACACGCTCGGATCAGCCAGCCCGCCGCGTCGAAGGAGCGTATCAAGCTCATCGGCCAATGCTTCTGGTTGTTCTTGGCTGGCCAATACGAATTGGATCTTGTTTACCTCAAGGACCCGCCGTTCAACGAGTGACGAGCGCGGTGCAAAGAAGAGTCCCTTAAGGCCGCGCGACCGCAATTCTGGGAATACATGCAAGAAATGGTCTGAGTAGCCGTCATCGAACGTGAGTAGGCAAGGCCGTGCAGGAAGCTCCGCACCAGTGGTCAGCGCCGCAGATAGGTCGTCTGGCGAGATCACGGAATAATGGCGGTTCAGCCAATCAAGTTGCCCGACAAAGTCTTTTAGTTCCAAAGCTTTCAGGCGTGGAAAAGCACTTTGCGCGAGAGGCCGCACGTAGTGGTACATTACCACGGTCAGCAGCTGTCCGATCGGCGTATTGGCGGTCACGGTTGGGTCTCATTCTTGTGGTTGAGAACGGGTCGGTCCAAGTCGAGATCACTTTTCGTCAGATGTAGGCGCCCAAAGTCAAAGAGGCTTTCGCGACGATCATGGGACCAAAGCACAACTGATGTCGTTGGTGGGTGGCGAAGTTCGACGGGGTGAAACAGCGAGGGCAATTCAACGAGCGGGTCATCAACAGCCGAGCTCCAGCCTCTCGCCCGAAAAAGGGCGGTTAGGGCGCCCGAAGTTCCGCTGAAATCAACGAATGCCGCAGAGCGTCGCAGGGCCTCATCTTCAACGAACGAGAGGGCCGCATCTGCGTCATGCGCATCTCCAAATAGGTCAACTAAATGAAGGATGGGGCAGCCTCCAATTCGGTCTTCTCTTAGAATAACACCCATTCCATGACCTGCATTATTGCTACTGTTGACCGCGAATGCCTCGTATTCAAAAGTTGGATGTCGGTCGTAGCGCCAAGTCAAATCAGCGACATCCCTGCGAAAATGTGCAAGCGTTTCGAGCCCCGCGCTTGCTTGTTGTCTTAGCTCACCTGCGCGGCAAGGTGTAGCCTGCCAGTCCCGCCAAGTGCGCGCTTTCTGGCGTCGATCGGTCAATTTCAGTGCTGCATCACTCGTATCCACAAAGTTTCGGATCTGTCGAAAATCCGTAATGCAGAAGAACCGCGGCACATGCGCTAAGAAACTAAACCCCGCGCCAAGGTAAAGTGGGAGAGCGGCAGCAGATATGCCCGCCCCTGCAAGGACGTCGTAGTTCTCCTGTAGGAACGCAAGCATTCTTTGGCCGATGCCCATCCCGCGCGCTTCGGGCAGGACGATCCACGTGGTAAGTGCCGCCGCATTGAGCGGCGCGCCATCCAATTGAAAGTTCGCGGGCGTAACTCCCATTGCTGCAACTAACTGAGTGCCCATGAGAGCGACCACTGACGCGTTTTTTCCCTGGCTTTCAGGGGCTTCACACATCTGCCAAACCAAAAAATCTTCGTGCCCCAAGCAAATGGCCCTTACCCAATGGGCAGAGTAGAACGCGGCCAAATTCGCGTTACTGACGCCAAGCGCACTGGCGGTTCCGATGGTCAGGTCACTATCGTCGAGACTGGATTGGCCTGAAGATGATGTGAGCAAAAGGAAGGGCCAATTCTAAAAAATGGGAAATTGGACTGTGCCGAAGAATTGAATGCAGCACAACAGTCAAAAGTGGGGGGATTACCCATGGGCTTCTCGCGTGTGGACTTGTTTCGTTTCGTGATACCCGCCTGCGACGTATTCATGTAGAGCGAGAAAACACTCAAGGTCTTCCAAGGTATCCGTATGGGCGCGTATGTATACGTCAAACCCCAACTGAACTCAAGTGTTCGGCATTCTGCTTGTTCGC
>OJHH01000737.1_pt1 | contig 10998 bp, 1 predicted proteins | sample 1594911 | NCBI WGS metagenome assembly OJHH01 (sample SAMN05416787, study PRJEB24817) | seawater metagenome | isolation source: Sea water | place: Canada:Atlantic | collected 2013-11
CAGTAGCTGTTACGATAGCATCAGCAGGTGTTTGATCACACTCTAATGTTTCGTCAGCAGGAACTCCAAATAATACTGGAGCAGTAGTATCAACTACTGTAATAGTTGTTGTACTTGATATAGAATTTCCACAATCATCTGTAGCTACACAAGTTTTAACAATTTGGTAGTTACATCCTAGTTGAACATTTTCTGTAGTTACTACTACAGTTAATTGATCTGTGCAGTTATCTTCAAATACAACTTCAATAGCTGGAATATCATCACTGCATTCTACAGTTTGATCTGGAGTAGCCGAAACTACTACAGGAGCTGTTGTATCTATTACAGTTATTACTTGGCTATCTGATGCTGTTTGACCACAAGCATCTGTTACTGTCCATGTTCTAGTAATTGTATATCCACAATCTTCATCAGATTCTACTTCTGATAATATTACTGATACAATTTCTGAACAGAAATCAAATCCTTCTACATCTGCAGGTAATGGTATAGCATCACATTCCACAGTCATATCAGCAGGAACATTTAATAATGTTGGCTGAGCGTCATCTTCATTTGTAATTGACTGAGAAGCTGATACTGAATTACCACAGTTATCTGTAGCTGTCCAAGTATAAATAGTTACTCTTAAGTAAGGACAAGTAGCATCTTCGAATGTAGTTTCTAGTGTTACAACAACATTTTCATCACAGTTATCTGTAGCTGTTACATCTGCAGGAGCAATAGCAATATCACATGACACTACCATATCGTCAGGAACACCTACCAATACTGGATTAGTAGTATCTACAAATGTTACTGTTTGAGAAACTGTAGTTGAATTACCACAAGCATCAGTAGCAGTCCATGATCTCTGAATTTGATACTGACAATCTAATTGTACAATACCTGATATAGCAGAAAGCTCTAAGTCATCATCACAGTTATCTGTCCATTCAGGAGTGAAACCTGGATCAGCTTGATCACATTCTAAAGTTAAATCAGTAGGCTCTGTTACTATAACTGGAGCTTCTTCATCTACAACTGTGATTACTTGAGTTACTGTTAACTCATCACCACAATGCTCATCTATAGTAGCTACCCAAGTTCTAACTATTTCATAGTTACATCCAACTTGGTTAGTCATTTCACTGAAAACAATAGAAATTGTATATGGTCCAGTTACAGTGAAATTAGGCTCTTCAACTGCAGGAATATCTTCATGACAGTTAATTGTCATATTAAGATCTTCATTGAACTCAATTGTTCCTTGCTCATATCTATTTACGATAATCGCTCCAGATAAGTGGAAGCATCCACTAAGATCAGAAAGAATCCCTCCTACTTCAAGTCCAGAAATGGCATCTTCATAAGAGATATTATAAACATAACATGTTCCAGGTCCAGCAGCGTCAAAATTCACATTAAGCAAATCAGCAACTGTAGCCGGTGTTCCTAAAATGTTACCATCTGAATCAGTAATAACAAATGAGTTATTAGCTCCAGAAGGTGTTCCTGATAAATCAAAGTCATCTTCAGTAAGGTAATCTGCAATTCCGTCAATACAGAACTCAGCTTCTCCGTCTAAAACATAAGCTACAGGATCCAATCCAGTTATAACAACGTCTTCAATATCTAAAGGACATTCATCATTACCCCATCTTACCCAAATATCATAAGCTCCTGGTCCAAAACCAGTCACAGTTACAGAACCAGCATCATCAGAGAAATTATAAGGATAAGTAAGTCCTCCATCTGTACTGAATTCGATGTTAGTTCTATTTGGATTATCATTGAAAGTAAAAGTAATCGTTCCTTCTTCTTCAGCACACACGGTGTCAGATGCATCAACATCTGTAACCTCAGGGTAAGCTTCATAAATTAGGTCTACTTGATCAGAAGCTGTACATCCTGCACAATCAGTTACTGTAACACTATAAGTTCCAGCTTCAGAAACAGTGATAGAAGGAGTAGTTTCTCCATTAGACCATTCGTAAGTTAATTCTTGGTTAGGAATATCACAAGGAACCAATTGAGAGAACCATTCTGTACATGTCCCCCAAGTTCCAGCTGACCAAGCACCTAAACCAAATGAATTTTGTAAACCAGCTCCTTGAGCTAGTATATAATGCATTTCACTTACTTTTTCTTCAACTGTAAATACATCGTTACCTACTGTAATAGTTCCTAAGAAAGAAGTGTAATATGATTCTGACCCACTGATTCCATTAAGGTAACACTGAGCATTCCATGTATTTCCTGAATTTTCTTTATCATAAAGAGAAACATTAACCTCTCCTACTTGACCATCTCTAGTAATAGTTCCTGTAATTAAACCAGTTCCATTAGAGTATTCAGTTAGTTTTAAATCATTTCCAGCTTGCCAAATTAAGTGACTTCCAGAACAACCTTCTCCTTCTTCACCTCTTTGCCAGATAACTCCTATTCCTGGAGTTCCACCACAATTAGTCATTGTAGAATTGGTCATCGTATAACAAGCAGTAATTTCATCACAATCAGTTTCGTTAGAAACTTCCGCAGTGAATGTTACTTCTTCACCTTCACAAACTGTAACGTCTGGACCAGCTTCTACTTCTAGTTCACAATCAGGATTGCAATAAGAAGGAGCTACATTCCAAACTAAATCAGTTCTACACTCTGTAACTTCATAATGCTCATCAAAAGATGCAAGATCCCAGTTGTCACCAACTATTCTCCACATAGCACCTAAATAAGTAGAAACAGTAATACTTTCTCCTGGAGCAAGCTCAACTAAGAACTGATCTCCACCAGGAAGCCATTCGTATAGATCAACTATACAGTTTCCTAAGTTTTTAATTTCAAGTTCTGCCTCATTAACTTCAACAAACACTTCATCCATTGCAAGGCATCCGTTACAATCAGTAACTGTAACAGAATATGTTCCTTCTTCAGTAACCGTAGTAGAAGGAGTAGTATCTCCATTAGACCATAGGTATGATACTGTAGAATCTGCATCAACACAATCTTCACCTATAGTAGAGAACCATAAGTCAACGTTAGCAACACAAACATGTGCTCCTTGAGTGTCGAAGTTTAAATCGATCTCATTTGATCCACCATAATTATAAGCGTTAGAAACTGTAGCTGCATCAAATTGAACCCAACCTTGAGTATCACAAACACCATAAACACAATCCATTTCTGCTGGATTGAAGTGTCCGATCACTTGACCATTTAATTCAATAGGATAATTGTATGAATCCACATCACCGTAACAAGCAGCAACATTGAAAGTCACATAAAATGAATTGATAGCTTCAACAGAATTTGATAAAGGATCGTTGAATGAAACAAGATCAGAATATGAATCTTGGGTAGTAGAAGAAGAATATTCTCCACATATTAATCCGTTTGTATCATGATTCCAGTTATCTAAATGAACATCGTAAGAACCAGAAATAGTTTCACAATCTTCACAAACAGACTCTCCTGAAATATTAGCAGTTAAAGTAACTTCTTCACCTGAACAAATAGTAGCATCAGAACTAGCTTCAACTTCTAGTGTACAATCAGGTGCACAATAAGAAGGATTTACATTCCAAAGTTCGTTACATTCATCAACTGTTATGTGCTCATCATAGCTAGCTGTATCCCAATTTGGAGCAACTAATCTCCACATCATTCCAATTTCAGTAGAAACTGTGAACGAATCACCTGGACTTAAAGTAGTCGTATACTCATCTCCTGTAGAAACCCATCTGTAAAGATCAAGGTCACAATTTCCAGTGTTGTTTACGATTAATGTAGCTTCACTAACATCAACATAAACCCAGTTAGATTCACCGCTATTGAATCCACTACATCCTGATCTCTGTGCACATCTTCTAAAATATGCTCCTTGAGAAAGAGTATAAGTAAGAGTACTAGAATTTTCACTTAAAGTAGTAGAACCAGAAGTACTAGGAGAATCATAATTGATTAACCAAACATATTCCATATCTCCAGAACCACCAGAAGGAAGTGTAGTACTTCCAATAATAAACTCTTCATTAAGACAAGCAGTAGTTTCAGCGATAGTTCCTGGATTATTTACGTCATCACATCCGTCAGTAATGTCGAAAGAAACATAAAGTGATCCACAATTTTCTCCATTTCCATCATCTTGGTTGAAAGCGTTCACAATTAAATTGTGATATCCAACTCCACCATCCCAGTTAGAACCATTTTCACCTCCACCTGGAAATGTGAAAGGAGATACATTCTCAGTATGAGGATAGTTATCTACTAACCATGTTACCGAACCAGAAATATCTGTAGTTTCTGCTACTATGTAATAGTTGTTAGGAAGGTCGTTTATGCTAATTACATCACCATTACTTATAGGTCCGTAAACTGAAGAGTTAGAAGCTGAATCATATATGTATAATCCGTCTAACGTACCACAAGGCTCAGAACAATAATCTGGATTAACTGTCCAACTTTCGTTACACTCATCAACTGTAATATGATCATCAAAACCAGCAGTATCCCAACCATCTCCAACAACTCTCCACATAGAGTCAATAGATGTAGTTACTGTATAAGAATCTCCTGCTACTAACTCATATCTGAATTCATCTCCAGAAGAAAGCCACTCGTAAACATCTACAGTACAAGAACCACCATTGGTAATAGTTAAAGTAGAACCTCCTACTTCAACATATTCCCAGTTAGACTCAAGTGATTGATTCCAAGCCCAACCACATCCAGCAGGTACTGCACATCTTCTGATATAAGCAGATTCTGTAAGAGTAAAGTCCTGAGAAGATACGTTTGTAGTATAAACTATTTCACTTTCGCTCCAAGTAGTTCCATCATAAGAGATTAACCAAGCATATTCAATCGAACCACTTGACACAGCATTTTCAGAACTAATGATAGTAAAAGTTTCACCAGAACAAACGCTTCCAGGTCCACTGATAGATCCACCAGAAGTCATTTCACAAACATCTGGATCTAAACCACACCAACCATCATCTGCAGTAGCTATACCTTCTATGATAAATAAAATGTCTGAATCATTTGGATCAGGGTTAGAAATAAAATCTCCATCACTACTAATTCCCATACCTGCATTGGTAGGTTGAGAACAAGAAGTATGAACATCAAACCAACTGCCATTCACTGACATTTCTGAATTTGTTCCGAATCTATTGTTATCACCATTAGCGTTAGGATCCGCTTCAATTAGAATAATATCATTAAATGAATGGTTACCACTATAAGTAGTATTACTATAGCCATCAGTTTCAAACTGAATGTTTGCTGGACTTACAGGCCCAACATAACGTAAGGACAACCCACTAATATGATCATGGTCTCCATGAGATTGACAACAATCATCATTTTGAGCAAAGGACATTAGAGAGGTAAACACAGCTATTACTAGCAGAGAATACAGTTTTCTCATTTTAAAAAAATTTTGGTTAAATAGATAAAAGGCGCTTAAAACAGCACCAGATGAATTGGTTAAAATAGTTTCGCCAACAAGAGTTTTAAATAGCTGACTTATAGTAGATTGGTTAAAATTCAATAGATAAATTTTTATCACTTCGACATAGTTTGCTCATGTCAAGAATGCAAAAATACAAAATATAGCTCGGTTTTGAACTGATTAATCGACATTTAATTAGATTTAGTCGATTAAAAGCGTGATTTAAACTTATGTTTTCCTTAATTCAGCTATAGTGGATTCAGGTGAATCTGATTTGAATACCGTACTACCAGCCACTAAGACATCAGCTCCATGATTTAATAGTTTCCTGTAATTACCTAAAGTAACTCCACCATCAATCTCTATCAAAGCAGAACTATTTTTACTGATAATCAATTCTTTTAGACGACTTACTTTTTCATACGTGTTTTCGATGAACTTTTGCCCTCCAAACCCAGGATTAACACTCATAATACAGACAAGATCAAGATCCTGAATAATTTCCTCGATAGAGGACAAAGAAGTATGTGGATTTAATGCAACACCTGCTTTCATTCCAGAATTATGGATAGACTGAATGATTCTATGGCCATGGTTTTCAGCTTCGATGTGATATGTATAATAGTCAGCACCTAAATCAGCATAAACCTGTACATATCTATCTGGCTGCTGTATCATTAAGTGAACATCAAGAGTCTTTTCAGCCTCTCTAGCAATAGCTTCAACTATAGGCATACCGAAAGATATGTTTGGTACAAATACTCCATCCATTACATCTAAGTGAAACCAGTCAGCCTGGCTTTCATTAACCATTTTTACATCTTTACTAAGATTTAGGAAATCTGCTGCTAAGATTGAAGGTGCTATTTTATGACTCATTGCGGTTTTTTTTGGTTACCACAAAGGGAAGAAATCAAGCCCATTGCAACGCTAAAAAAAGCTCTGTCTTTATCAACATTTTAAGAACAAAGGAAGACTTACGATTTTAGATTTCAGAAATCTAAAACGACATCCTCCGATAATCATCATCAGGTTCTATGTAACTAAAAAAGGGACAACTCTTTCGAGCTGTCCCTTTTTCATTGGTTAGGTTATGTGTAAATCGTTTAGTTATTCTGTACCATTAATTTATGGTGGTGAACTTCTCCACCTACTACCATCATTAATGTATATGATCCTGGCTCCCAATCTAATCCTGAAAGCGTGTATTCATATAATCTAGCTCCATCAGCCTGTCCATCAAAGACAATAGATACTGTTCTTCCCATGCCATCAACCACTTTAGCGTTAACCAGTGCGTTTTGAGGAACACTGAAGTTCACTGTAAATGAATCATTGAATGGATTAGGATAAGAGAAAATACTAACTTGTTCAGGAGCGTCAACTTCAATAGTTATTACTTGAGTTCCCTCAGCAACATTACCACATTCATCTTCTGCCAACCATGTTCTAGTTATCACATATGGACAAAATTGACTAGTTACTTCTTCTATGAATGAAATTTCTACATCATCATCACAGTTATCAGTAGCAGAAACAAAAGTTTCTATCTGAGGAATATCCTCTCCACATTCTACTGTAATATCATCAGGCACATTAAATAATACCGGATTGATTTCATCCACCTGACGAATGAATTGTAAAGCAGTAGCTGAATTTCCACAAGCATCAGTAGCTGTCCAAGTTCTCTGAAGTACTCCGAAACATCCTCCTGAGAAGAAAATATCATCGTAAGTCAGCTCGAGTGTGTTACAATCATCAGAAACTTCTATTTCATAATCAGAAAACTCTTCACATGAAACATATACTTCTGTATCGAACGATCCAAAGCTAGGTGCAGTAGTATCTACAACATGAATAGTTTGAACGTGAACATCTGTATTACCACACTCATCAGTAGCTGTCCATGTTCTTACTAAGTCATAATCACAAGTACCTGTAGCTTCTTCTACAAATGTCACTTCCACATCATCATCACAGTTATCAATAGCTGTTAAAGAAGCTGCTAAAGGAATGTTAGAACAATCAACTGACAGGTCAGCTGGTCCACCAGAAATAACAGGATCTTCATTATCTACCACTGTTATAGTCTGCGTAGCAATGGCTGTGTTTCCACAATTATCTACTCCTCTGAAAACTCTAGTTATAATCAAGTTACATCCTTCCATAGCCATTTGATCTGTTACATCAGTAGACACATCATCATCACAATTATCCGTAGCTGAAAATTCAGGTATTTCTGGAATTTCAGTACAAGTAACTGTAACATTAGCTGGAATACCTCCCAAGACTGGAAGAGTAGTATCTGTAACAGTGATTTCCTGAGATACTGAAGCTGCATTTCCACAAGCATCAGTAGCAGTCCATGTTCTTACAATAGCAAATCCACAACTAGCAGCTATTTGAGATTCTGAAGTTTCAATTTCTACTTCAGATCCGCATGCATCTACTGCCTCAATCATACCGAATTCTGGCAATTGATCACACTCTACAGTCATGTTTTCAGGAACATTTGAGATCTGAGGCGCTTGTGTATCCAATATAGTTAAGACTTGCTGAGACGTAGCTGCGTTTCCACAAGGGTCAACTGCTGACCAAGTCCTTATTAGAGTATATCCACAGTCTGCATCTTCTATTTCTTCCATCAATTCAACTTCAATATCATCATTACAGTCATCTGTAGCTGAAACTGAAGCAGGATCTGGAATGTTCGTACAATCTACCGACACATCTGCAGGAACTCCCTGTAATACTGGCGGATTTGTATCCACTACTGTAATCACCTGAACTCCAACTGCACTGTTTTCACAGTTATCTTCTACAGTCCATGTTCTAGTAATAGTAATTACACATCCATCAAAGTCAGATGACTCAGTATAACCAATTCCTAAGTTGAAATCACAGTTATCCTGAGCACTCACAATAGGAGCTAAAGGAATAGCAGTACATTCTACTTGTACATCACTTGGAACTCCTATTAATGTAGGAGAAGTTGTATCCTGTACAGTTATTATTTGAGAATATTCAGTAGTATTTCCACAGTCATCAATAGCTGTCCATGTTCTAGTGATATCATACGGACATGCCACAGCATCTAACTGCTCTTCCACTGTCACTTCTACTACATTGTCACAATTATCTGTGGCTTCAAGAAGAACTGCTACTGGAATTGAATTACACTCTACCGTAATGTTAGCTGGTGTAGATACAAATACTGGATTCGTATCATCCACCACTATGATTGTTTGTGAAACTTCAGTTTGATTTCCACATGCATCCGTAGCTGTCCAAGTATTTATCTGAGTATATCCACATACTGATTCATTGACAAAATCAAATGAGTATTGTACATCTAGCTGCTCAGTGCAGTTATCCGTAAACGTTGGCTGTGCTGCAGGAACTGCATCTTCACAACTTAAGCTTAAGTCAGCAGGAACATTAGTAGCCACAGGATCTTCTGTATCATTAGAAGATAACATCTGAATCATAGCAACCTCATTACCACAAGCATCTGTAGCAGTATACGTTCTGGTTACCTCTAATCCACAAGGGCTTTCAACAGTTACATCATCTACAGTAACAGTAGCTTCAGAGCAAACATCAGAAGCTGTAACAGTAGCCGCAGCTGGAATGTTTCCACAAGCGAATGTTTCATTATCTAACTCAGAGTCAAACGTAGGAGCAGTAGTATCTATAATAGTTATAGTCTGCGTAGCAATGGTTTGATTTCCGCACTCATCCTCTCCTATCCAAGTGTTAGTTATTACACTTCCACATGTGCTATCTTGAGTACTAGTGCTAAACGTAACCTCTACTTCATCAGTACAATTATCTGAGAAAGTAGCTTCACCTTCTAGAATAACCGCACCACATTCTAATTCTGAATTAGCAGGTTGAGAAGTAATAACCGGATTAGTTGTGTCAACTACAGTTAATACTTGTGATTCAGAAACGGTGTTTCCACAAGCATCTGTAGCTGTCCATGTTCTAGTAATCGTATGAGGACATCCTTCAGTAGACGTTTCAGAGAACTCAACATTCACATCGTCATCACAATTATCAGAAGCAGACACTCCCACTGGAGCAGGGACTGCATCACAACTAACTTCCATGTCAGAAGGCATTCCTAATAAGTTAGGTGCCGTAGTATCTGAAATAGTTATAGTTTGACTTACTACTTTTTGGTTTCCGCAAACATCAGAGGCTGTCCAAGTTCTAGTAATATCATATCCGCATACACTAAAGTTTCCACTAGTTTCTGCAAATACTACATCTAGTTCATCTTCACAATTATCTGTAAATGAAGGTTCACTGAAAGGGACATCTGCTCCACATTCAACCGACATGTCAGACGGCTCATTTGAAGAAACTGGGTCAGTAGAATCTACATATGTAGAAGTTTGAGAAGCTGAAGCTTCATTTCCACAAGCATCTGCTGTAGACCATGTTCTGATGATTTCATAACCACAATCTAAATCGTTAGTTACTGAATTCATAGCTACTGTTAACTGAGTATCACAATTATCCTGTGCTACTACTATAGCTGTAGATGGTTCTTCACCACACTGTAATTCCTCATCTGCAGGAACTCCTAATAAAGTAGGGTTAGTAGTATCTACTACAGAAATCAATTGGTCAATTTCAGTAGTGTTTCCACAAGCATCTGTAGCTGTCCATGTTCTTAAAATCTCATATCCACATGGTAAATCTGTAGTTACTTCATCATCTGTAAGAGTTAACTCTGTATCGAAATCATCTGTAAATGTTACAGTAGTAGATGGAATATCATCTCCACATTCTACCGTTAAATCTGCAGGATTATCTGCTGTAGGAGGAACATTATCTGAAACCGTTATGGTTTGAGATTCTGAAACTTCATTATTACAATCATCTATTGACGACCATGTTCTTACGATTTCATATCCACATAACAATTGGTTTTCTACTTCTGTGAATTCTACGTCTACATCTGAACAATTGTCTGAAACTGTTACTACTGCTGCTGCAGGAATATTTCCTACTGTAGTATTCATGTTAGCCGGCACACCACTTAATACTGGTGCATCGTTATCCACAACTGTTAACGTTTGAGAAGCTGAAGATTGATTTCCACAGTCGTCAGTGGCAATCCATGTTCTTACAATAGTATAAGGACATGTTCCGTCATTTACTACTTGGCTGTAAGATACATCCACATCTTCATCACAGTTATCAGTAGCTGATACTGTAGCTTCTGCTGGAATAGCATCACAGCTTACTTCTTCATTTGAAGGAGCATTTGTAATTACTGGATTAGTAGTATCTTCTACTGTTACCGTTTGAGAAACTAGTGTAGTGTTTCCACATACATCCATAGCTCTCCACGTTCTTATCAAGTCGTAACCACAATCTGTTTCGTTTTCTGTTTCTTCTCCGAAAACTACAGTCAACTCATCTGCACAATTATCTGTGAATGTAGCTTGGTCAGTAGGTAAATCTTGATCACACTCTATAGTAACGTCAGCTGGTACAAACGTGTTTACTGGATCAGTGTTATCTATATAAGTACTTGTTTGCGAAGC
>OJHH01000739.1_pt1 | contig 10989 bp, 5 predicted proteins | sample 1594911 | NCBI WGS metagenome assembly OJHH01 (sample SAMN05416787, study PRJEB24817) | seawater metagenome | isolation source: Sea water | place: Canada:Atlantic | collected 2013-11
ACGAGATGTAGAGAGGTCTCGTGGGCTCGGAGATGTGTATAAGAGACAGGCTGCGTATTGGGCCAGTGGACATTATTTGATTCTTCGCTAACTCTTTCTGCCGAAGGAGATGCGTGGCTTAGACAGTATGTTCCTACCCAATTTCAAAATTATAAAGCAGAGCTACTTTTTAGAAAAACTCAGGATGGTTCCACTTCACAGGATTTTCATGCACAGTGTGACGGAATTCCAAACACAGTTACCATTATTAAAACAGTAGATGGATTTGTCTTTGGAGGGTATAATGAGGGCACATGAAGTGGAGGAGTTTCAGGTTACTATGAATATAACTTATTTAATAATTTCATGTTTTCGGTAAATAATCAAATTGTATCTGCGCATAATGAGTACAGTGGTACTTGGTACAGTACTTATAATGAGGGGCAATACGGGCCTACGTTTGGCGGTGGACATGATCTTTATGTGAACTCGAATCTATCTGGAGGTTACACACAAGAACATTCCTACGGAGGCACGTCTGGTGTTGTCAATAATGTTTCGCATTATGGAGGCTCTTATCAGAGTTGGGTTGTAGCAGAATTAGAAGTATACGAACTTAAATCTGAGGGAATATTGGTATGGGAAAATGACTCTGGCTGCACAGATTCCTTTGCTTGTAACTATAACAGTACAGCTCTTTGTGATGATAATTCATGTCTTTACACGATACAATGTGAAACCTGCTCAGGAGAAACGGATGGAACTGGTACGGTTATTTTAAATGATGCAGATGGAGATGGAATCTGCGATGATGCAGATAATTGTATTTCAGTAAATAATCCTCTTCAAATAGATACAGATAATGACGGAATAGGAGATACATGTGATAATTGTTTTCAAATAGTTAATTCTGACCAGACAGATTTAGATGGAAACGGAATAGGAGACGTATGTCAGAATCCTGGATGTACAGATACTTCGGCTTGTAACTTTCTCTCTGAGGCTACTAATGATGATGGTTCATGTCTGTATTTTACAGATGAATGTGGAGTATGTGGAGGCGCAGGCACCATTGGTTGTTTAGATGAAAATTCCTGTAACTATAATTCTACTGCAGCTTGTAATGACGGATTATGTGATTACACTTCCTGTTTAGATCAATCTTCGGCTTTCATTACTACATGGGATACTTCCCTTGGCTCTACAAATACTGGAAATGACGAAATACAGTTCGGTCTTATTGGAAATAATATGATAATTGATTGGGGAGATGGAGCGCAAACCACTTCCTCAGGAATTCATATTTACAGTGCTCCTGGTATATATACTGTAACTGCTTTTGGAGATTTAAGTAACTTTGATTCATTTCAAAGTGATCCTCTAAATTTATTAAGCATTGATCAATGGGGAACTGCAGCATGGACTTCGTTTGATTCTGCATTTATGAGTTGTGAGAATCTAGAGGTTTTGGCTATAGATGAACCTAACTTGAGTAATGTTACTTCGTTGTTTGCATGCTTTGCCAATTGTCAGAACTTAACTTCAGGTTTGTCCAACTGGGATGTATCAACTATCCAAGATTTTGATCTCATGTTTGAATCAGCTAATTCTTATAATGAAGACATATCAATTTGGAATACATCCTCAGCTGTAAGTATGTCTCATATGTTTTTATTTAATACAGGATTTAATCAAAATATTTCCATTTGGAATGTTAGTACTGTTGAAACTTTCGATTTCATGTTTGACGGAGCTTCAAGTTTCAATCAGGATTTATCTAGTTGGGATATAGGAAATGCTCTTAGTATGGATGATATGTTTACAGATAGCGATCTTTCTAGATCAAATTATGATGCCATTTTAAATGGGTGGGCAAGCCAAGGTTCGAACCTCCATCCAAATGTTGATTTTGGTGGTTACGCTACTTATTGTTTAGGTGAAGGTGCACGTCAAACTTTGATAGACGATTACAATTGGACCATCACAGACGCTGGTTTAGACTGTTCAGGTATAATTTCAGGGTGTACTTCTTTAGATGCCTGTAACTATAATTCTATGGCTCTGATTGACGATGACAGCTGCGAGTATTTTTCATGCGCATACCCTTCAGAACCATTTATTTTCACATACGATACTAACCTCGATCAGTGCGGGGCGTGCCTTATAGAAATCGTAACATCTTTAGCTTATAACTATAATTTCCATGTGAGCTGGGGAGATGGTAGTTTTTCCAATGGTTCAACCTCAAATTTAACTCATGATTATGGAGTTGAAGGAATTTATACGGTTAGAATTCTTGGGGAATTTCCTCATGCAGTATTTTCCTATCAAAATGGCTTTATGGCTATCAATCAGTGGGGTTCTCAGCAATGGTTGGATTTTAATAATTCGTTTGCTAACGTGAACCCTGGGTTCAATATGATAGCTTCTGATATTCCAGATTTGAGTCTATGTTCAGACATATCCCATGCCTTTGAAGGTTATTGTGGAGCTACTGATGGAAATTGGAATTGGGATGTTTCTACTATTACTAACATGAGAAGTCTTTTTGAATCTTCGTGTTCAGGGGGAGATATTAGTAATTGGGATGTGAGCAATGTACAGGATATGTCATCAATGTTTCGTTTGAGTAATTTTGATGGTTTTGTAGGAGATATATCTAATTGGGATGTTTCAAATGTGACAGATTTTATTGAGATGTTTGCTTCATCCAATTTTAATGGAAACTTGAGCTCTTGGAATGTCTCTAATGCGCAGATCATTGCGGGAATGTTCAATTATGCATCGGAGTTTAATCAAGATTTATCGCTTTGGCAAGTAGGCAATGTGATTTCAATGTACGATATGTTTCCTGGATCCGCCTTAAGCACTGCTAATTATGATAACATCCTAACCGCTTGGTCTCAACAAAGTTTACAACTAAATGTAAGTTTAGGAGCTTACGGAAAAAACTACTGTTTAGGTGAGCCTGGCAGAAACACTCTCATAAATGATTTTGGCTGGACTATTACAGATGCGGGGTTGGATTGTATAGATGTAATCGCAGGTTGTACTGACACCGTAGCTTTAAATTTTGAACCAGAAGCCAATGGAAATGATGGTTCATGTATTTATCCGAGTGATTTTACCGGAGAATGCGTCATCTGGGATGAAGCATTTGGCCAATTTATTTCTGATCCCCTTTGCGTAAATGCAGAATGCCCAGGAGATTTCACAGGAGATGGGAATGTAAACGTTTCAGATTTAGGAGGGTTTTTAGGAGCGTTTGGAACGGAGTGTGAGTGAATTAAAGATCGTCTAGTTGGTCTAAATATTCTTCTGATACAGGTATCTCACTGTTATGAATAATCACATGTGAATCGTTGAATTTAGAAATTTCGCTTGAGTTGACTATATATCCTTCATGAGTTTGTATAAACTTAGAATCTGGAAGATTAAGTAATAGGTCTTTAACAGATGTGTTCAAGGGGTATGCCACATTCTTGGTGTGGATTAAAACGTGATTCCCTATTGACTCCAGGTACAATATTTCATCAGAACTAATTTTCAAAATGTCATTTTCACCATCTTTCAATAGATTAAATCCAGAGAGTTTTTCTTTTCTATTTTTGGATTGACTGAATTTGTGCAGTGCCAAATCTATGTTGGCTAGAAGTTCATTAGGGTTGAAAGGCTTGATTAAATATGCAAATGGTAAAGTCTCTATGGCCTTTTTACGAATATCTTTAGCGAGATTAGAAGTAAGAAAAATAAATGGAACAGACTGCTCTATATTTATTTGTTTAGCCAACCAAATGCCGTCTCTTCCTTTTTCTTTAAGGTCAATATCAATAATAACGATGTCTAATTGTTCTTTTTTAATCAAGTCTAGAGCTTCTTGAGCGCTTGAAATTTCATAGATTTTTTTAAATCCATGTAATTTTAACAAAGATATTACCCGGTTATTATTAAATTGTTGATCATCAACAATAAGTATGTTTTTGGGTTTTTCCAATTTGAGCGATTTGAATAGTGAAAAACGATAGTTTAACCTTATAAGTTGATGTACTTATGATTAAAAAATCCTCTCTACAAATCTAATATTCAGTTGGTCTGAAAAGAAGTAAATGTGTTGACATCCATCCCGATATTTGGTTATTTATCCCAAAAATTATGGTCAGAATTGACTATTTCTTAAGAGAGAATTGATGTGCATACTTTCGAGAGATTGGAATTTTGGTTTCTCCTACTATTACGAAGGAACTGTTCGATTCTTTAATTTCATTGTTGTTTACCACAAAACCTCGGTGTGTCTGTAGAAATTGATTTGCAGGGAGTTGGAGCAATAGGTTTTTAATAGTAGATCTGTATCTGTGCTTTTTTATTCTAGTGCGAATGTTGACATAATTCCCAATTGATTCTACGAATAGTATTTCATTCAAATTAATCTGAACATACTTGTTCTCATCTTTGATTGTAAGCTCTTCTAAAGTGTTTTTTACACTAGAATTTTTTAAGTCGTGCTTATAAAATGCCAGTTCCAAACTTGCGATTAATTCTGACGAGTTAAATGGCTTAATTAAGTAAGCATCAGGCATAGCTTGAATAGCTCTATTTCTTACTTCTGGTGTATAATATGCTGTAAGAAAAATAAAAGGAATATTAAATTCTTTGTTAATCTGATTGGCGATCCATATCCCATCTCTATCTTCTTCTTCAAGGTTGATGTCGAGGATGGCTAAATCTATCCCGCCTGAATTCAAATGATTTATGGCTTCGGCACTATCTCCAGCTTCTAAGATACTCTCAAACCCTAAGCTAAGTAAAGTGGTTTTAATGTGATGTCGGTTAATAAATTGATCTTCCACGATCAATATTGTTCTGTTCTCTTTCATTGTACGGTTAATGCAGTTTCTTCTATCAATTATTTAAAAGTACATTTTAATCGTTAGTCCATTTTGATTTTTCAATTCGACTTTTCCTTTTAGTTGCTTTACTAAACCATTGATGATTTCCATTCCTAAACCATTGGAATTTTTAAGTTTTTCAATAGAAGGACAATCTCCATTGTCTGAATAGGTTAATTCTGTTTTGTATTTACCATTTTCAATTCCTACTAGGCTTAGGCTTACAGTTCCTTCTTTTTTGTCTTTGAAAGCATGCTTATAAGTATTGCTTAATAGTTCTACCATTATTAATCCTATAGGAATGGCGTTTTTAGAATTCACACCCTCTTCTTGAATATCAATTTTTTCTGTGATTTTTTGATCAGGTAAATTATAGGAAGACTTCATTAATTCGAAAATCTCTTGGAAATAAGAATGAGCATCTAGGAAATAATCATCGTCAGTGTCAAAAAGTCTCTCATGTAGAATAGCCATAGATTGAATTCTATTCTGACATTCAAGAAGAATCTCATCTGTAGATTTAGAATGTTGAGCTCCTCTTTGAAGACCAAGTAGGCCTATCATTGTTTGTAAATTATTCTTTACCCTATGCTGAACTTCCTTCATAAGAATTTCTTTATCCTTTAGATTGGATTCTAATTCTTCTGCTTGATTTTGAATCAACGATTCTCTTAATTTTACTTTTTTTCTGGAAACTAGAAGTAATACTAAACTGGCCAATAATAATGATCCAAGTATGGAAGCAGCTAAAAGTACTTTTCTCTGATTTTCGTTAGTTTCTTTTTGCTCCGCAATGATTTGTGTATTCTTTTGATTTTCGTACTTCTCAGTTAAATCCTTAATCTTTTCTTTTTGGGATTTTTCTGCTTCTTCAATTCTGGTAGACACATATGTCTCGTAGAAATCTAATGCTGACTTAAAATCATTATTCTGCCTATAAGCGATAGCTTTTAATTTATAAAAATTAGACTGTATCGGTTGATCTATTTGATTTAAATAATAGAAAGATGAGTCTATGTATACCTTAGCTTTATAGACATCATTGAGCTCTATGTAAATTTTACTTATGTTGGCTAACATATATGCCGCTGAAACACCATCATCAAGATTTAAAAAATTACTACTAGAAATTTTGTAGTATTCTATAGCTTGTCGAGGATTGATTTTCGAAAATGCAGACCCTAACAACAAATAGGCATCATTAATGTTTTGAATATCATCAAACTTTGAAGCATACACTAATCCTTCTTTAGCACAATAAATCACAGAATCAGTTTTGTTCAAAAATCTAAAATAAGATGACTTTCTCACGAAGAATAACGCTTTCAAATGTTCTAAGTCATGTTGATTATTTAGCTTCTCAGAAAGATTTAACTGGGTGCGGCAAGCATCTAAATCTTGTACTTTTTCATGAATTAGGGCCAAAAGAGTATGTGATGCAGATTGAATTGCATATAACTCATTTTTTTTGCAACGCTCTATTAGGCTTAGTAAGATTTCTGTAGACTCTTCAAGTTTCCAATCTCTTTCGAATAATCGAGCTCGTTGATACTCAAGTTCTAATTCAGATGCTATATCAAAATTCCCTAAGGCTAAGATTGAATCTAAATACTCAACGCCTTCTTGAAATTGGTTATTATTTAAATAATCTGTAGAGATAGAAATTTGCTCTTCTATCCACGGGTTTTGACTAAATCCGCTAAGAGAAATACATATAGAAATAATAAGTAATAGACTTCTCATGTTACAAATTTAGCTTCAATTACCATCATTTAAGATAGTAAAGTATGTGATTTATTAAGATTTACAGTTAGACAGGTCAAAGTTATGTTTCATCTTCTCCAAATTCTAATTAGGCGATGTTATTTATCCCAGAAGTTTGCTGTTTATCCCAGAAATTATTTTTTAACGAATGGTGTTTGTTTTTTCGCGCTCATATTCACGAAGGTGGAGTTGGTCTAGATGAGGATGCGTTTTATCTATAATTTATCAGACTTTATCTTAACAATAGAAACAAACAATTTTAACCAAACATTTTATTTATGAAACATTTTACATTAGAAGCCAAAGGAATGACCCTTGTGCTTAAACCAGTCCAACGGCTTTTTATGTTGCTTTTATTGACTGTGCCTATTTTAGCTCAAGGCCAATTAGGATCCTTAGAATGTCCTTTTGATTATCCGGATGCACCATCTCTTGAATTTGCATTGGATACAACTAATACGGGTGGCGCCTTTTATATAGGTTTCAATGCTTGTGGAGATGTTAACTTTTCGGATTCTGAAATTACACAGATAGACGAGTGCACTTCTCAATTCACTAGAACGTTTTTTGTTTTTCAGTCAAGCGAAGAATTTGGAATTGATTGTGGAGACGAGATAGGAAGAGTGGAATGCTCGCATTTAATTACAATAATAGACTCTAACTGTGGAAATTCTTGTAATATGTCTGTTTCTGCTCAACCTGGTTTTAATGTACTTTGTGATTTAGCAGGTTCTTTCAGTTTTGAAATCATAAATGGTACAGCACCTTTTAATGTTCAGTACATCAGACCAGAAGATGTAAACGGAGGAGGATTAGTAGGCTTGATGGAGTCCTCGTCTGAGGTTTCTGGGCTTCCAGCGGGTGTATTTACTATTTCCGTGATTGATGCTAATGGATGCGAGTCTAGCACTAGCGTGGAAATTCTGGATGAGACTGTAAACGGATGTAGAGATACAGACGCTTTAAATTTTAATCCGAACGCTAACTGTGATGATAACTCATGTGAATATGAGCCTGAATGCACAGAGTGTCCTGGAGATATTACTGCTCCAGTAATCACTTGTGCTGATGATTTAGTCTTAACTTCTGAAGAATATGCTAACGTTCAGTTTGACACTTCTGCAAGTATAAATGGAGGAACAGGTAACGGAGGAGAAGAGGTGAATGAGCTTGGGTTTACTACTGAATATACGCCAGTAGATACATCAGTTCCACCAGCAGATTTTCAGCCAAATTACGGACCAGGAAACTACATAATTACTAGTGATGCTAGTGAGTACCATTTCTTCTTTCAAAATTGTGATGATTCTGATGGTAATCCTGATGGTCAGTACATTGCTTTCAATGGAGATAGTGAGGCAGGAACAGAAGTTTATTGTCAATCTATATCAGTAACTGCTGGAGAAACATATACTTTCGGTATCCAAGTAGCTACAATCAATCCTGATAATCCAGCTGAATTCCAGCTTTTTGCTGATGGTTCGCCTATAGGCAACATTTTTAATGCTACTTTGACTGCATGTGATTGGCAAGAATTCACAGCTACTTATACTGCAATTGGTGATGCTGAAGTAGAATTCTGCATCATTAACCAAAATACAATCGGTGCTGGAAATGACTTTGCTTTAGATGATTTCTCTGTAAGAAATTCTTCAGATGAAGAGTTATCGAATAACGGATCTTTTGATGAAGATGCATTTGTAGTGCCAGGACCTATGGTAACAGATGACTGTGATGCGGTTGAACTTACTTTTACTGATGTAGAAACTACAGATGGATGTAATATTACACTTGTTAGAACTTGGATAGCTACAGACGCTTGTGGGAATTCATCTTCATGTGATCAAACTATTACTCTAGAAGAATTAGCAGATGAATGTGGTAATTGTGGAGGTGATGAGTACGCAGGTTGTACAGATTCAGAAGCCTTGAACTTTGACCCTAATGCGGGTTGTTCAGATAATTCTTGTGAATTTGAGCCTGAATGTACAGAGTGTCCTGGAGATGTAACTGCTCCAGTAATCACTTGTGCGGATGATCTTATGTTGACATCAGAGCAGTACACTAATTTAGCTTTTGATACTTCTGCTAGTATTAATGGAGGTAATGACAATGAAGAAGAAGTAATGGAAGAAGATTCTCCATTCTTTTCAAATTATACTCTAACCACAGAGGACAATGTTCTATTCAATGGAGGTTTAGGAGGTAATATTATGACAGAAGGAACTTATGTCCTTACAAATAATCCAACTGAATGGCATGTGCTATTTACCGATTGTGCAGATTCAGATGGAGACGATGCAGGTTCATACTTCATGTTCAATGGAGCAAGTGAAGCTGGGGTTCCAGTTCTATGTCAAAATTTGGAGGTAATAGCTGGCGAAACATACTCTATGAGCGTTCAAGTAGCTTCATTGTTGCAAGGAAATCCAGCTGTATTAAAGTTTACTGCTAATGGAGTAGATATAAGTGGTACTCAGACAGCTAATTTTGCTGCTTGTCAATGGAGTGAGTTTACTGGAGTTTGGGTAGCTGATGTTACTGGTTCTGTAGACTTCTGCGTGGTGAATGAAAACACTGTAGCTGGAGGAAATGACTTTGGTTTAGATAACTATTCTGTGAAAAACTCTCTAGGAGAGGAAATTTCTGAAGAAGGTAGTTTTGATGAAGACGCTTATGTGACTCCAGGACCTGTGGTAACAGATGATTGTGATGTGGTTGAGCTTACTTTTACTGATGTAGAAACTACAGAAGGATGTAATATTACACTTGTTAGAACTTGGACAGCTACAGATGCTTGTGGAAATTCATCTTCATGTGATCAAACTATTACTGTAGAAGAAGTAGCAGATGAATGTGGAAACTGTGGAGGCGATGCTTACGCAGGATGTACAGATTCAGATGCTTTAAATTATGATTCAAATGCAGGCTGTTCAGATAATTCTTGTGAATACTGTGAGTTATTATTCTCTTGCCCTGTAGCTGAATTTACTTATGAATGTGCCACTGAAATACCATCTGCTAGTTCTAGTGATATAGAAATAATAGATTCATGTGGAGAAGTAACGGTAACATGGTCAGATTCAGGAAGTGGAAACGGATGTTCTGTTCCAGCTTCAGTAGTTAGAACCTACACTGTTACTGACGGGCAGTCTACCGAAACTTGTGTAGTAACTTATAATGCTCAAGATAATACACCTCCTGTATTCGATCCTTTTCAAATATATGTAATAGGAGAATGTGGCGAGTTATCTACTGAAGAATTAGGAATAACTGCTACGGATAACTGTGGTGAAGTTACTATAACTTATGTAGATATTCAATTTTCTCCAGGTTGTTTAGGTTCTTACCAAAGAACTTATACTGCTACTGATGATTGTGGAAATTCTACAGAAGCTATTCAAATCATTGAATTAACAAATAACAATGGTCCAATGATAGAGTGTCCTATTGATGCTTCTTACGATTGCGTTGCAAATGTACCTGTGGCTGTAAATCCACCAGTTACTCATGGTTGTAATTTAGAGATAGTAAGCATTGACATGGAAGAATCTATGGAAGGTGATAACTGTATAGTTACTATTACTAGAACATGGACAGCTATTGATGCCTGTGGAGGAGAATCTACATGCAGTCAAACAATAACTGTAGAAGATACAGAAGTGCCAACTGCACCAGCAGCACCAGCACCTGTAGCTGTACAATGTGCAGATGATGTACCTGCTGCTTTAGAATTAACAGCAATAGATAATTGTAGTGGAACAATAACAGGAGTGCCTACTGACGTAATAACACCAGGAGATTGCCCTAACAGTTTTGTAGTAACTAGAACATGGACATTTACGGATGAGTGTTCTAATTCTTCATCTGTGAGTCAAACAATCACAGTAGAGGATACAGATGCACCAATGGCACCGGAATCACCAGCACCATTAGCAGTACAATGTGCAGATGATGTGCCAGCAGCAGCTGAGTTAACAGCTACTGATAACTGCAGTGGAACAATAACAGGAGTACCTACAGATGTAGTAACGCCAGGAGATTGCCCTAACAGTTTCGAAGTAACTAGAACATGGACATTTACGGATGAGTGTTCTAATTCTTCAACTGTAAGTCAAACCATAACTGTAGAAGATACAGAATCGCCAACTGCTCCAGTAGCACCAGCACCAGTAGCTGTACAATGTGCAGATGACGTACCTGCAGCTCTAGAATTAACTGCTACTGATAACTGCAGCGGAACAATAACAGGAGTACCTACAGATGTAGTAACGCCAGGAGATTGTCCTAACAGTTTCGTAGTAACTAGAACATGGACATTTACGGATGAGTGTTCTAATTCTTCAACTGTAAGTCAAAC
>OJHH01000741.1_pt1 | contig 10967 bp, 6 predicted proteins | sample 1594911 | NCBI WGS metagenome assembly OJHH01 (sample SAMN05416787, study PRJEB24817) | seawater metagenome | isolation source: Sea water | place: Canada:Atlantic | collected 2013-11
TCTACACCTCTCTATTCGTCGGCAGCGTCAGATGTGTATAAGAGACAGGGATACTATAGTATTGGTTTTAGATAAAAAGACACTATTTAAATTGTGAATTGTAAATTAATTTTACATAAAATTTAAAACTAAAATTATGAGTATTGATTGGAAAGGTGTGATGCCAGCAGTAACAACTAAGTTTACAGATAAGGACACGCTAGATATGCAAATGTTTGAAACGAATATTCAAGCACAATTAAATGCAGGTGTTCATGGTATTGTTCTTGGTGGAACTTTAGGTGAAGCAAGTACTTTGACTGATGATGAAAAAAGAACGTTAACAAAAGAAACAGTAAATATTGTTGATGGTAAAGTGCCAGTTTTATTAAATATTGCAGAGCAAACTACTAAAGGTGCAATGGAAGCAGCACAAATAGCAGAAGAAGATGGAGCAAAAGGATTGATGATGTTACCTCCAATGAGATATAAAGCAGGAGATAGAGAAACTGTTGAATATTTTAAGGCAGTTGCAAATAGTACGTCACTTCCTATTATGGTCTATAACAATCCTATAGATTATAAGATAGAAGTTTCTTTAGATATGTTTGATGAGTTGGTTTCTTCTTGCCCAAACATTCAAGCAGTAAAAGAATCGACACGAGATATTTCTAATGTAACAAGAATAAAAAACAGATTTGGAGATAGATTAAAGATAATGACTGGAGTTGATACGCTAGCGCTTGAAAGTTTATTGATGGGAGCAGACGGTTGGGTTGCAGGTTTGGTTTGTGCATTTCCGGCAGAAACAGTTGCAATCTATGAATTGCAAAAAGCAGGGCGAATTAAAGAAGCAATTGAAATTTATCGTTGGTTTTTACCTTTGCTAGAGTTAGATATAAATCCTAAATTAGTGCAAAATATTAAGTTGGCAGAAGTCTACACAAAAATTGGAACAGAAAATGTGCGTGCTCCTCGATTACCATTGATTGGCGAAGAGCGTAAACATGTGCTACATATTATTGAAGAAGGAATGAGAACGAGACCAACATTGCCAAATTATAAAAATTTATAAATGATTACAGGAAAAAATTATATAGGGAATAACTTAATTGCTAATGGAATTAAAACATACACAACATTTAACCCTCAATTAAATAAAGAGAATACTTCTGTTTTTGTAGAAGCAACAACTGATGAAATTGATCAGGCAGTTTCATTAGCCAAAACGGCTTATAAAGAATTTAGTAAAATTTCTGGAGTAAGAAAAGCAGTTTTTTTAGATGTTATTGCTGATGAGATTTTGGCATTAGATGACGAATTAATTCAAACATATTGCTCTGAAACAGGTTTGCCAGAAGGAAGGGCAAAAGGAGAAAGAGGGAGAACTGTTGGTCAATTAAGATCCTTTGCCAAACTTGTGGAAGAAGGTTCTTGGGTAGAAGCAACTATTGATACTGCTCAACCTGACAGGCAACCAATGGCAAGACCTGATGTTCGTAAAATGATGCTGCCTTTAGGTCCTGTTGTTGTATTTGGAGCGAGTAATTTTCCCTTAGCATATTCAACTGCAGGTGGAGATACAGCGGCTGCTTTGGCTTCTGGTTGTCCTGTGATAGTCAAATCTCATCCAATGCATGCTGGAACTGGAGAATTGGTAGCTTCTGCAATTATAAAAGCTGCTGAAAAAACAGGAATGCCAAATGGTGTGTTTTCAAATATTAATAGTAGTGGAATTGAAGTTGGAGTCTATTTAGTAAAACATCCTGATGTAAAAGCAGTTGGGTTTACAGGAAGTATTCGTGGAGGTAGAGCATTATATGATCTTGCAGCACAAAGAGACGAGCCTATTCCAGTATTTGCTGAAATGGGAAGTGTCAATCCAGTTATTATATTACCAAATGCTTTACAAGATAGAGGCGAAGCGTTGGCGAAGACGTATGCAAGTTCTATTACTTTAGGGACAGGTCAATTCTGTACAAATCCAGGATTAATAGTAGGAATTAAAGGTGCTGAATTATCTAATTTTGTTAGTAATCTATCAAAGGATATTTTAGAGATAAATCCAACATGTATGTTGCATCCTAACATTGTTGGAGCCTTTGAACAAAGTAAATCAACTGTTTTATCTCAAGAAAAAATAAATGTGACGGCTGAATTTACTGATACTGTACAATCAAACTATGCAAAACAAGTTGTTGCTACAGTTGATGGCTCAACATTTTTAGAAAACACAAAATTGCATCAAGAAGTTTTTGGGCCATTCTCTATTATTGTACAATGTGAAAATTCTGATGAACTGGAAGAGGTTATTTCTAAATTAGAAGGTCAATTAACAGGAACAGTAATTGGAGCTAATGATGAGGTTTCAGAATATTCAAATGTAGTTTCTGCTTTGCAAAATAGAGTAGGACGAATTATTTTTAATGGAGTTCCAACAGGAGTAGAAGTGTGCCCTTCAATGGTTCATGGAGGTCCGTATCCTGCGTCAACGGATAGTAGGTTTACAGCAGTTGGAGTAAATTCAATCAAACGTTGGGTGAGACCATTTAGTTATCAAGATTGGCCAAACCATTTATTGCCAGATGAATTAAAAAATGAAAACTCATTAGAGATTTTAAGACATATAAATGGGAAATTAACAATGAGTAAAATTTAAAAAAATGAAATATTTAAAGATTGTTTATGTAGTATTAGTGCTTGTAGTAATTGGTTGTGAGACTAAAGATTCTTCCACTATTTTGAATCAAATCATTACTGAGTATCAAGAGTATGAAGCGTATGATGATGAGAAATATCCATTAGGTGTTTACACAAAAGAGTACTATAAATCAGAGGCTGAATATGCACAAACTATTTTAGATAAATTAAACCAAATTAATGGTGATGGATTAAGCGAGACAGATAGAATATCTTTAGATTTATTAAGATTTAAACTTAAAGATCAGATTGCATATTATGAATTTGAACAATACTTAAATCCGTTGCTATCTGACTATGGTTTCCATAGTAGTTTAACCTACAATGTACGTCCATTAACTAATTATGAAGACGTTAAAAAATACCTTAACAAGTTGAATGCAATTCCTGAATATGTGAATCAGCATTTTGTGAATTTGAGAGAAGGATTAGAAAAAGGGGTTTCCCAACCTTTAGTGATTTTTAAAGGGTACGAATCTACTTATGATAGCAATATTGTTGATAATTATGAAGATAGTTATTATTATTCTCCTTTTATGAATCTTCCAGAAGAACTGACAACTAGCCAAAAAGATTCAGTTTTAAGCGTTGCAAAACTAGCAATTGAAACAAATGTAACTCCAGAATTTAAACGAATTAAGCAGTTTTTTGAGATTGAATATTTCCCAAAAACGAGAACAACGATAGGTATTTCTGAGACTCCTAAAGGAGATGAATTCTATCAAGATAGAATTAATTTTTATACAACAAGTACTCAGTATTCTGCTGACGATATTCATAAAATTGGATTGAGTGAAGTGGCTCGAATAAGAGCGGAAATGGAAAAAATTATTACTGATCTAGAGTTTAAAGGATCCTTTGCTGATTTCTTTTACTTTTTAAGAACAGATGAGCAATTCTATGCGAAAACACCAAGACAGTTAATGATGATTGCTCGTGATATGTCAAAGCGAGCAGATGAGCAGTTACCTCGATTTTTTAAAACATTACCTAGAAAACCATATGGAGTTGCTCCAGTTCCTGATGCAATTGCTCCTAAATACACAAGTGGAAGATATATAGGGACAGGAAAAGATAGTAAAGATCCAGGATATTATTGGGTAAACACCTATGATTTGCCAAGTAGAACGTTATATACTTTACCTTCTTTAACTGTGCATGAAGCGGTTCCTGGACATCATTTACAAGGGAGTTTAAATAATGAATTAGGAGATAGTATTCCACAGTTTAGAAAGGATTTGTATTTGTCTGCCTATGGAGAAGGTTGGGGATTGTATTCAGAATTTTTGGCTGATGAAATGGGAATGTATACGACTCCTTATGAGCAGTTTGGGAAATTTACGTATGAAATGTGGAGAGCTTGCCGTTTGGTGGTAGATACAGGTATTCATGCAAAAGGATGGACACGACAGCAAGTTGTAGATTACATGTCTTTAAATACCGCATTATCATTACATGAAATTAATACAGAAACGGATAGATATATTTCTTGGCCAGGACAAGCATTGTCATATAAAATTGGTGAATTAAAAATTAGAGAACTACGTAAAAAAACGAAAGAGCAGCTAGGTTCGAAGTTTGATATTCGAGAATTTCATGAAATAATATTAGAACAAGGAACTGTTACATTGGCAATTATGGAAAAAAGAGTTGACAACTATATTGATAACCTGAAAAATGAGTAAAGCAACATTCATTTGTATCGATGCTCATACTTGTGGAAACCCTGTGCGAGTGATTAAAGAAGGTGGACCGATATTAGTTGGGAAAACCATGAGTGAAAAGCGCCAGCATTTTTTAAAAGAATATGATTGGATTCGAAAAGGATTGATGTTTGAACCTCGTGGACATGATATGATGAGTGGAAGTATCTTATTTCCTCCTCACGATCCAGAAAATGACTTTGCAATTTTATTTATTGAAACTTCAGGATGTTTGCCAATGTGTGGTCATGGAACTATCGGTACTATTACCATAGCAATTGAAGAGGGTTTAGTGACTCCAAAAATTCCAGGAAAAATAAGAATGGAAGCTCCTGCTGGTTTGGTAGAAATTGAATATCAGCAAACAGAAAATAAAGTTGATTGGGTGAGACTAAAGAATGTAAAAAGTTACTTGGCTGCAGAAAATTTAACGATTGATTGTCCAGAGTTAGGCGAAATATCATTTGATGTGGCTTATGGAGGTAATTATTATGCGATTGTAGATCCACAAGAAAATTTTTCTGGCATTCATGATTTTACAGCAAGTCAAATCATTCAATATTCACAAGATGTAAGGGAACGAATCAATCAGAAATATCCTAATTTGTTTATTCATCCAGAAGATAATACCATTCGTGATGTCACACATATGTTGTGGACAGGAAATCCATTAGATTCAAATTCATCAGGAAGAAATGCCGTTTTTTATGGTGATAAAGCCATAGATAGAAGTCCTTGTGGAACAGGAACATCAGCAAGATTGGCTCAGTTGCATGCTAAAGGAAAGTTGAAAAAAGGAGAGAAATACATTCATGAAAGTTATATAGGAAGTACATTTATTGGTTGTGTAGAAGAAGAAACCACATTAGATGGAAAAGCAGCAATAATACCAAGTATTCAAGGTTGGGCAAAAGTATTCGGACACAATACGATTACTATAGATACTGATGATGATCCTTATGCTTATGGTTTTCAAGTAATTTAAGATGAGTAAAAATATACTAATTATTGGCGGTGGAATTATTGGTCTATGTTCTGCATATTATCTTCAAAAAGAAGGTCATCAAGTTACTGTCATAGATAAATCAAACTTTTCTAGTGGTGCATCTTATGTTAATGCAGGTTATATTACTCCAAGTCATATTATTCCCTTGGCTGCTCCAGGAATGATCAATAAAGGGATGAAGTGGATGTTTAATTCTTCTAGCCCTTTTTATGTGAAGCCTCGTTTAGATTTAGACTTTTTAAAATGGAGTTTGGCTTTTAAAAAGTCAGCAACAAAAAGTAAAGTAGACAGGGCTATTCCTGTGATTAAAGACATCAATTTATACAGTCGAGATTTGTATGAAGACATAAAATTATCAAACGATTTTAATTTTCACTATGAGCGTAAGGGTTTATTAATGTGTTATAAATCTGATAAAGCAGGAGAGGAAGAATGGGAGCTAGGACAACGAGGAATTAAAGAGGGTTTAGGTGTTAAAAATTTGACCAAAAAAGAAGTTGATGAATTAGAACCTAATGCGAATTTAAATATAAAAGGAGCAGTATATTTTGATTCAGATGCTCACATGACTCCGTCTGATTTCATGTCTGAAATGATTACTTATTTAAAGTCAAAAGAGGTGCTTTTTTATGATAATGAAGAAGTTCTTGATATTGAAATAAATGACAATAAAATTTCAAAATTAGCGACAACTAAAAGAGAGTTAATTGCAGATGAAGTAGTTTTAGCAGCAGGAAGTTGGAGTTCATTATTGACAAAGAAAACAGGAATATCAATTCCAATTCAAGCAGGAAAAGGGTACGGAATAAATGTAGAAAGAGAAACAGGAATAACAATTCCAACTATATTATGTGAAGCCAAAGTTGCGGTAACTCCAATGAATGGTTTTACTCGTTTTGCAGGAACCATGGAAATCGCTGGAATAAACCATACAATAAATCCTGTGAGAGTAAATGCAATTGCTACTGCTGCAAAAGAATATTATAATCAATTAGAAATCACTGAAGACGAAAAGCAATCTGCGGCTTGTGGCTTAAGGCCATGTTCTCCAGACGGATTGCCATATATCGGTAAATCATCAAAATGCGAAAACCTTACGATTGCAACTGGTCACGCTATGATGGGATGGAGTTTAGGTCCAGCAACAGGGAAATTGGTTTCTGAAATTATTTCAAACAAGAAGACTTCGTTAGATCTAAAGCCTTTTCATCCAGATAGGAAGTTTTAATAATAGAGTCATCATTATTTGCGGGTGCTTGATGAATTCCGCTAGAATTTGCATGATTTATCTTTTTGTTGGTTTTATTATATAAGAGTATTTGTAAACTTTATTTGCAGGAATGGTATATTTTGGATGTGCCAATCTTCCCCAAGAGGTGTCTCCGCCGACACCCATTTGTTGTAAATCGATATTCCATTGAATTGTATTCCCTATTTTTATATCTGCACCATGTTTTTTTGTTACAGGCACTAACCCAGAAGCAGATTTTCCTGCATCTTCACTATTAAAATCTATTTCTTTCATTGCAAAAGGCCAAACACTAGTATTTAGTAAATTTGCACTACTTACATGTATTTTTAACTCGTTTGATGCCATTTCTACCCAACGTACATCACTTTTATTTCCTGTTTCTTGCGGTCGTGAATAACGCTCAAATTGATCGGTTACTTTGCCATAATACACACCGATTTTTTGCCCTGTTTTTCTATCCCAATAACTTTCTTCAGGCCCTTTTCCGTACCAAGAAATTTTCTCGAATGATTTAGGTATAGTTAAATACATTCCTAGACGTGGTATATTTGGTAAACCTTTTATATTCGATTTAAATGAATAATCTACAGTAAGTTGTCCGCTTAAGTGTAATTTATACCAAACACTAACAATCGCTTCGTTATTTGGTGTGATATAATCTACTTGAAAAGCAACATTCTCATATATGTTTATTGGTTTAGAGACTAGTTTTGCTGTGTAATTATAAGTTGCATCTTGCCAGATTTCCGCCCATTTATCCATGCCATTTCCTAAATCATTATCAGTTGGTGGTCGCCAGAAGTTTGGTTTAATAGGTTGATTGGTAATTTCTTTCCCTTCAAAAATCCATGTACTTATTTCTCCAGATATAGCATCAATATTTAAGATGACCTTATCGTTTTTAATTTTAAAAGTAGTGTTATTAGAGGTAACTGTTAAAAGGGTTCCATCTAAAGATGATGCTTCTACATAATTTCTTTTTTGAATCAAAAATTGATCCCAGGCTATTTCATGTTTTTCAGTAAGGAGTTTAGTGGAGGTTTCTTGTACTAAACGACATTCTAAAATGTACTCATTTTCTGAGTCAAGATTTAATAGTAGTTTTTCAATTTTCCAATATTTTTTTTCTTGAGGTTTTATGTTTATTCGAATTCCAGTTGCCGTAATTGAATCTTTTCCATTTTTAATTAAACGCCATTCAAAAGTTTTATCAGAAAAATCAGCAAAGAAATTCTTATTAGTAATCTCAATAATACCATTTCCTAAATAATTGAACTGAATAGGTTCGTAAACCTTTTTAACTTCCGATAAATGCGGATGTGGATTTCTGTATGGGTCTACCAAACCATTATTTAAAAAGTTTCCATCTGTAGGTAAATCTGGATGGTAATCATGTCCGTAGGCCAAATAAGGCTTACCGTTTTTATCTTTATATTCTAGACTTTGGTCTACCCAATCCCAAATATAACCACCTTGAAGGTTTGGGTAGGTTTCAATAATATCCCAATAATCCTGTAAATTTCCTACAGAGTTTCCCATCGCGTGGCAATATTCAATCATTACAGAAGGTTTATCAGAACCTGATTTTCCGTGGTTAATTAAATATTCAGGTTTTGGATACATTGGACAGTAAATATCTGTGTAATTTTCTTTTCCTGCGGGTTCGTATTGCACAATTCTATTATTGTCTTGTGCTTTTAACCAATTATAAGTAGTTCTGAAAATCTTACCTTCGCCAGCTTCATTTCCTAAAGACCAAGAATAAATAGATGGATGGTTTCTGTCTCGATAAAACATGCGTTGTGTACGCATCATATGAGCAGGTAACCAACTCATTTCATTACCAATTTGAGTATCTTCTGAAATAGCCAAAGGATGACTTTCAATATTGGCTTCATCAATAACATAAAGCCCATATGTGTCACATAAATCTAACCAGTACGGATCGTTAGGGTAGTGGGCGGAACGAACGGCATTAATATTATTTTGTTTCATTAAAGTAATGTCTTTTAACATCGATTCTTTTGAAACTACGTGCCCTGTATGTGGATCTGTTTCGTGTCGATCTACTCCTCTAAAGTATATCGCTTGCCCGTTAATTAGTATTTGTGAATTTTTAATTTCAACCCTTTTAAAACCAATAGATTTTTTAATGAATTGATTGTAATCTAAAGTTATGTTAAGAAGATAAAGATTTGGAACCTCTGCTGACCACGATTTTACATTTTTGATTATCCCATTAATTTTAACATCTATTGTGCTATTTGCTGGGATTTTAATCTCTCTACTCGAATAAACAATTGCAGAGTCATTATCTATTACTTTAGTAACCAATCCTTTGTTAATATTTTTACTTGTAGAATTTGTTATAGAAACAGTTCCATTAAAAATTCCATTTTTGTATGAATCATCTAACGTAGTTTTTGCATGATAATCGGAGATGTATACTTTTGGTCTCGAATACAAATAAACATCACGTTCTATACCACTCATTCGTAACATATCTTGACTTTCTAGATAGCTAGCATCAGACCAACGAAACATTTGAATCGCAATTAAGTTTTCGCCTTCCTTTAAATATTTGGTCACATTAAATTCTGCTGGAGTTTTACTTCCTTGTGAATAGCCAACATAAGTTCCGTTGATGTAGATATACATTGCTGATTTTGCTCCAGCAAAATGGATTATGATATCCTCTGATAGAAATTCACTGTCTAAAGTAATTTCTTTTCTGTAAGTTCCTACAGGATTATAATCAGTTGGTGTGTCTGGCCATTTTGTTGTAAATGGATAGCGTTCATCTAAATAAATAGGATGTCCATAACCTTCTACTTCCCAATTTGAAGGAACAGGAATGGTTTTCCATTTAGAATCATCAAATTCTATATTTTGAAACGTTGTTGGTCTTTGTTTGGGATCTTTTATCCAATGAAATTTCCAATCACCATTTAGATTTAAAAACCGTTTAGAGTTTTCTTTTTCTAATAATTCAGGAGATTCAAATCCGAAATAAGTCGCACGAGGAGGTAGTTTATTTTCTTCGAAAACTTGGTGGTTGTAATGGAATGTTTGTTCTGAAACAGCAATTAAGGGTGCTTTTTTGCAACTGAATACAAGGCAAAGGAACACTATATAAAGTGATTTTAATTTCATTATAATAGATTAAAGTTTCATAAAATCTTCTGCAAATATTTTTCTTAAATAGCGTAATAATTCTTCGGCGTTTTCTTTTGTAAATACAATAGGTGGTTTTATTTTTAAAACATTATGATCAGGACCATCGGTACTCATTAAAACACCATGGTCTTTCATTCTGTTTGCTACATAATCTGTTTGTACTGCTAATGGATTCATATTAGCATCTACCAACTCAATTCCTAAAAATAAACCTTGTCCGCGGACATCACCTATTATTGGAAATTCTTTTGAAAGTAATTTCAATTCAAATTTCATAAATTCGCCTATTTCTAATGCATTCTTCTGTAGTTTTTCACGTTTTACCGTTCGCAAAACTTCTGTTGCTATGGCACAAGAAACAGGATTACCTCCAAACGTATTGAAGTATTCCATTCCGTTGGCAAACTTTTCAGCAACCTCTTGAGTACAAGCAACTGCTGCAATAGGATGCCCGTTTCCTAAAGGTTTTCCTATGGTTACAATATCTGGAATTACATTATGTAACTGAAAGCCCCAAAATGTTTTTCCCATACGTCCGCAACCGGTTTGCACTTCATCTGAAATACACAATCCTCCAGCGGCTCTAATTTTTTTATATACTTTTGCTAAAAATCCTTCAGGTAATTCTATTTGTCCGCCACAACTAATAATAGGTTCTATGATAAATGCACCAACGCCACGTTTTTTATCGTGAACAGTATCTATTTGTTTTTGTACTTCTTCGGCATATGTATCTGCCGTATTTTCACCTCTATATTTTCCTCTAAAAGCATCAGGTAACGGAAAAATATGAGTGTGTTCTGGCGCTCCTTTTCCGCCTTTTCCATCAAATTTATAAGAACTCATATCAATACACATATTTGAATTGCCATGATATCCAACTTCAGAAGCAATAATATCTCGTTCGCTTGTATTAGATTTTACCATTCGTATTGCTAACTCATTGGCTTCGCTACCTGAATTTACAAAATGTAAAACACTTAATTCTGGTGGTAAAGTTTCAATTAACTCTTCGGTTAACGCATTAATGTTTTCATGTAAATAGCGAGAGTTGGTATTGATAACCGCCATTTGCTCTTGGCCTGCTTTTACAACATTGTAGTTTTCATGACCTACATGCGCAACATTGTTTACAGTATCTAAATATTTC
>OJHH01000747.1_pt1 | contig 10923 bp, 11 predicted proteins | sample 1594911 | NCBI WGS metagenome assembly OJHH01 (sample SAMN05416787, study PRJEB24817) | seawater metagenome | isolation source: Sea water | place: Canada:Atlantic | collected 2013-11
GTATTGTTGTCATATATGTCGGTGCCTCAGAGAGACGAGACATACTTTTAAATTTAACTTAAATTTAAAATCACAAAAAATGAAAGTTACAGCTGAAAAAAATGAAAAAGTTGCTAATATGATCTTTGCATCCATTTATCCTCTTTATTGGAATAGATTGGAAAAGCATGGTAGAACAAGAAAAGAGTTCCATCAAGTAATAGAGTGGTTCACTGGTTTTGATGAAGATAAACTACAAACACTTATTGAAGAGAAAGTAACTTTTAGAACGTTTTTTGAAAAAGCCAAAATCCATCCCAATAAACACTTGATTAATGGAGTAGTTTGTGGTTATCGAATTGAAGAAATAGAAGATAAGTTTGTAGTGTATAAACAATGCAGACGTATGGAAAAACTAATTGATGAATTGGCAAAAGGACGTAAAATGGAGAAAATTTTACGAGAAGAAAAAAAATAAAGACTGTCGCTAACAAGTTATCTAGGGATCACCTATTGAGATACTCTCCATAAGCAGAACATTGGCTGAAATAAAAAACATGAAAAACTATTTTCCATTATTACTTATCATAGTGACATTTGCTAGTTGCTCAAAAGAAAAAGATTCAAGCTTTGTAATCGGTGTAGATAACGATTCTATGAATACCTTCACTTTAGATTCCGCAGTTGAAATTATAGCTCCTGCTCTCAGTGTAAATGAATTTGAATTAGATATAGATAATGATGGAATAAATGATTTCAAATTAGTTAGTGAGCATAATGTATCGTCAGGTGGCGTAAACCAACGAGGATCATTTTTAATTGTCCTGAACACATCTTTTCTAGTATCAACAACGGAGATGATTGACACCACTTATCAATGTTATAATTTTTCTCTTAACAGCACTACTACCTACAACAACTTTTATAGTTACAGTTGTTTAACTGAGAATGACTCTATTCAATCAATAAATATATTCGAGTATCCGAAAGTATATTCTTCGGGTGATAGTTATAATTGTAATGAATCTTGGTTGAATTCTGAATTAATCTTATCCTATTTAAATAATTCTTCTTCTAATATAGGTCCGCCATATTCTAACCATAATATTGTAAGAGGAAATTGGAATCTTCAGAATATGAAATACATATTAATTAGCAAAGATATTGGCCCTAAATCCCTTTACGGTTGGATAAAGCTTAGTGTTGAGAACTTTAAGGAAATACAATTTATTGAGTATTCCTTACAAAAAGAATAAAACAACAACAGCCAAAAGAATATATAAAATCATAAAGCCCATAGACATACTATGCTTCATACAAACAACTAGATGTACATAAAAATACGTTGTATCAGAAAAGTAAATGTGAGTTATTTGTGACTGAGAAGAAAGAACGATTGTAACTCAAAATCACCTAATGAATGCTGATCTGAGGGAATTTCAATCTTCATCTTTTCAAGTTTTACTCTAAATTAGAACACGTTAAATGGAATCGTCTCAATTAAAAGAAATCATTCAAGGAATCCCCAAGGCTGAACTTCACCTCCACATTGAAGGAAGCTTTGAGCCGGAACTTATGTTTGAGATGGCCAAAAGGAATAACATAACTCTTGATTATGATTCCATTGAATCACTCAAGAAAGCATACAAGTTTAATAACCTTCAAGAGTTCCTAGACATCTATTACACAGGCGCTCAAGTACTTATTCATGAACAAGATTTTTTCGATTTAACCTGGGAATATCTGACTAAAGTGCATAGTCAAAACGTAGTTCATGTAGAGATTTTCTTTGACCCACAAACCCATACCGATAGAGGAATTGGATTTGATGTGGTAATCAATGGAATTCGAAAAGCACTGGAAAAAGCGAAGCAGGAATTAGGGATTTCCTTCAAACTCATCATGTCCTATTTACGTCATTTAAGTGAGGAAAAAGCATTCAAAACACTGGAACAATCTATTCCTTTTAAAGACTGGATAGATGGTGTAGGACTGGATTCATCGGAGATGGGAAACCCACCTAGTAAGTTTGTCAATGTATTTAAAGCATCTGCGGAGCAGGGTTATAAGCTAGTGGCTCATGCTGGAGAAGAAGGCCCGGCTGATTACATATGGGAAGCTCTAGATTTATTGAAAGTTGTGAGAATAGACCATGGAAATAGATGCCTAGATGATGAAGCTCTGGTTCAACGATTACTCGATGAAAACATGGCTTTAACCCTTTGTCCACTTAGCAATGTAGAGCTCAAAGTAATCCAAAAAATGGAGGAACACCCTGTAGCTAAAATGCTTAAAAAAGGTATTCTAGCCACTATCCACTCAGATGATCCAGCCTATTTTGGAGGATATATGAATGAGAATTATTATGAAACGGCTAAGGCATTGAACTTAAATAAAGATCAGCTGAAACAACTAGCCATCAATGGATTTGAAGCTAGCTGGTTAAGTTCAGAAGAAAAAGTAAAGCACATCTCCCGGGTAGATGCTTATTTCGATTCTCTTCACTGAATACTCCCAGCGTTTCATTATAAACCATTCGTCTAAAATCCGGTTAAAACTGCATTCATCAGCTTAAGATTGTAGTCATTTATTTTTTGATGTGAAGGCATCCAGCCTAACATAAATCTCATGAAATCTGCACATGCCATAGGATACATATCTGTCCATTCGCGGTGTAATTCTGAGAAATCAATCTCAATCATAAAAGCCTCACTCCTTTCGGAATCCAATCCCTTTTTCAATTCTAAAAAGTAATAATCCAGAAGTTCGGTTTCATACTTTTCACATTCCTGACTAGTAAGACAGCTTCCAAGAAAGTAAGCCACATCTTTAATTCCACAACCTCCTCCCACATATTGAAAATCAACAGCAGCTACTTCTTGACCATTTGCAGAAAAACAAAAATTAGCCACTTTGGCATCTCCATGTACTATGGTTTGAAAAGTACAGTTATTAAGTGCCTCGTCAATTAAATGAGCTTTTAGTTTTAACTCTTGATGTTCTAGATTATTCAGTTCATCTGGTCGAGTTTCTAAATGCCAATACGTTCCTACTTCCCATAGCCCATTTAGCTTCTGCCCTATGAAAGCAGCATGAAAATTCGCCAACCATTTCAAACACACTTTCACTTCTGGAATCTCAAGATGCTGTTTTCTAATTGGAAAACCTAGGTCTAAATCTTCCAATATTATCCACTGATTTTTCCCTTCAGAATAGGATCCAAGGAATTTCGGTGTTCTGCATTGGGCATTGCAACGCTTATTATAGTGCTCATACCAGTGCGTTTCTACTTCATAGGATCTCACTTTTCGGATATGAGAATTATCCGAATCCCAACCTCTAGGATGCTCTCCTGATTCACCTAGCGATATAAATTTAACTACTGCGGTTTTATAACTAGAATCAATCAATCGATATCTAGAAATTTTTCCGTAACCACTCCATAAAGACTGAATAACCTCAGCCTCTATACAATCCGAAGAATTGGTGATGGCTAATAAGTAGTCTTTGAATTCTGACTTCATGAGTTATCTATTCTATTTAAATAAGAATGTGGAACAAAAGTAATAGCTTAATCCTGTTTATTCTATTTGGTGTTACAAACAAGAGATCTTAAAAAAGACTGTTTCTTCGAATTAGAACTATGTAACATGTGTTACAACGGATAGTCGGATATCTCTTATCTTGCATCTAAACTTAGTGAAACCTATATGACTATTGTGAATATATCTACCCGTGTATCTCCTACTCAATCCACCTTAATGGTTGTGATTTCAAATTACAGAGTTCTTATTCTACTGCTTCTACTTACAGGCTCATTTTCTCTTTTTTCTCAGGATAAAGAGACCGAAATGCCCTTCGGAAAACATGAAGATATGATTATCTTAAACGATAAACCATGGAACATAGAATCTCAGCCACATATACTAAATGATGATGTTACTCCAGCCTCTAGCATGTTCGTGAGGAATAATGGAAAACTACCAAAAGATATAGATGCTAGTACATGGACACTAACTATAGACGGAGAATCAGTAGTAGAATCTAAGACGTATACACTTGCAGAACTCAAGTCCAAATTTCAGCATTACACCTATCAACTCACATTGGAATGTGGAGGAAACGGTAGAAAAGAATTCGACCCTCCTGCCAAAGGAAATCAGTGGAGTTTAGGAGCGGTAAACTGTGCCGAATGGACTGGAGTAAGATTAAGAGATGTATTGGAAGATGCTGGCATTAAAAAAGATGCCGTTTACATCGGCTATCATGCTATAGACGAACACCTCAGCGGAAACCCTGACAAAGAGCCAATCTCTAGAGGATGCCCCATGTTTAAGGCTTTAGAGGATGAAACTCTTTTAGCTTTTCAGCTTAATGGCGAAGATATTCCGCTCATTCATGGATATCCATTAAGATTAGTAGTAGGCGGGTGGCCTGCTTCTGCTTCAGGGAAATGGGTAAACAGAATAAGTATTAGAGATAGAGTACATGATGGCGCTAAAATGACAGGAACTGCATACAGAATTCCCTGTAATCCCTTGGCTCCAGGAGAAAAAGTGAAGGATGAAGACATGTGTATCATAGAATCTATGCCAGTTAAATCATTGATTACATTCCCTAAGACTGGGAAATTAATTAAGACAGGCAGCTCTTTAGAAATTAGAGGGCATGCCTGGAGTGGAGATTTAGAAGTGGTGATGGTGGAATACTCTATAGACTTCGGTGCTTCGTGGGTAGAATGTCAATTAGAAGCACCTGCTAACAGATTAGCTTGGCAGCATTTTTCTGCCAACATCAAATTTCCTAAAGAAGGATATTATGAAGTGTGGGCTAGAGCTACAGATGCAAACCAAACTTCACAACCCATGGTACTTCCAGGCTGGAATCCAAAAGGATATTTGAATAACGCATGTCACAGAATAGCTGTAAAGGTTCAGTAACATGTCTATGGAGGAAAAAAACGTAGATGAATTAGTAAAATCCGCTAGGACGATTGTTAGAACATCCATAATTCTGGCCTTAGCTACTATGACTATGGTTTTCGTAAACACGAATCCTGAACTATTTTCTTCCAACGATTCCTCTGAAAATGAGGATCTAAATAAAAAGGATAGAGATCTAATTGAAGATGGAATTCATGTAAGAACAGGGTTGATAGATGCAGAAGGAATGTTCGTAGTAATCGGAAACTGTACGAACTGCCATTCAGCTAAATTGGTAACACAAAACAGGATGACTGCCGAGCGATGGAATGAAACCATAAAATGGATGCAGGAAACACAAAACTTATGGGACTTAGGAGAAAATCAAGAGATAATTGTAAACTACTTAGTGACCAACTATCCTCCTAAAAAATCAGGAATGAGAAGGAGCAATTTAACGGATATAGAATGGTATGAAACTGAGAATTAACATAATTATTATCGCAGTTCTAGCGTTGCAACGCTGCGCTCCTACAGAACCAGAAACACCTCTAGTAAAGGCCGACATGGAAACCACTCTGATTGAAGAATCATTCCTTATTGAAGCCCAAGAACTGATTAAAATCATAGATCGACCAAATATTAAACTTGTGGATTTCAGAAAAGAAGCACCTTATGCTTTAGAACACATTCCTGATGCAGTCAACATAGGAAGAAGTCATGTTCAAAATGATAATTTCGATTACAATGGCATGATGGCCAGTAAAGATCAAATGGAAATTCTTTTGGGTGATTTGGGTATAAGCTCAGAAGACACTCTGGTGGTTTATGATGACAATGGATTGTGCAATGCGGCTAGACTGTGGTGGATTCTTCAGAACTATGATTTCGATCAATTAAAACTCCTTCACGGTGGTTTAACTTCGTGGAAAACGGCCGGAGGAAAAGTAACCACAAATATTCCCAATCCGGAAAAGAGTGTCTTCAAACTAACAGATAATCCTTCTATGAAATTCTATATTTCTAAAGAAGATGTTCAAGCTAATATAGGCCTCAACACAACTATCATAGATACCAGAACAGCTGACGAATATTCTGGAAAAAGACAGAAAAATGGAGCTTTAAAGGGTGGCAGAATTCCAGGAGGGATAAACATCGACTGGGCAGAGGCTATTAATCATAATGGCGACAAGAAGATGAGAAGTAATGAAGAGCTATTAGATATATACGGAAAACTAAACTTGGCAGATGATGAACCCGTTATTGTTTACTGCCACACCGGTATGAGATCAGCGCATACCACATTTGTACTAACCCAACTAATAGGGCACCTAAACGTAAAAAACTATGACGGCTCATGGACCGAATGGAGTAGATTCGATGAGCTTCCTTTTGAACAAGATACTTTAACTGTAATACAATGAAAACATACATTAACGCATTTATTGAAGCCTTTAAAGGCACGGCAGAATGGACTTGGAGTTCTATAATTTTTGACGTTCCGTGGTACACTAATTATTTTTGGGGATTGATAGTAATTTCTCTTATCGTTTGGTTACTAGAAATGGCATTTCCTTGGAGAAAAGAGCAGTCCATAATTCGAAAAGACTTTTGGCTAGATGGGTTCTATATGTTCTTTAACTTCTTCATTTTCTCCATCATGATAGATGGAATTTATAAAATGCTAGGACTAGTATTCGGAGAGATAGGATTGACTTCTAAAAGCTTGGCCATTTTAGATATTTCAGCATGGGCTCCTTGGTTACAATTACTCATATTCTTTATTATTCTTGACTTTGTCCAGTGGTTTACCCATGTGCTTTTACATAAATATTCCTTCCTGTGGAGATTTCACAAAGTACATCACAGTGTAAAAGAAATGGGTTTTGCAGCGCACCTTAGATACCATTGGATGGAGAACATTCTTTATAAACCTCTGAAGACTTTTGGGGTGATGATCATAGGTGGTTTCGAGCCTAACCAAGCATACATCATTCATTTCATTACCATAGCTATTGGACACCTGAATCATGCTAATATCAAGATTACTTGGGGTCCGTTAAAATACATCTTTAACAATCCGGTAATGCACCTTTATCACCACGCTTATCTGGTTCCTGAAGGACGTAATGGAATGAACTATGGCATCAGTCTTAGCATCTGGGATTACATTTTTAAAACCAACTACATTCCTGAAGATAGTGGAACAGTAGAAATTGGCTTTGAAGGAGAAGATCAGTTTCCAGATGATTTTATCGGCCAGAGTCTTTCAGGGTTTGGGAAAGAGGAGTAAGGTTTTTTAGCTTGGAGTTTGAAGTTCGAGGTTGAAACGTCCAAAAACACTGAATGTTTGCGATCAGTTAAATGAAGAATAACTGTCTAGTTGAACATTTTCTATCGAAGCTTCAAGGTTTGATATTTTAGTTAATTCTGTTTAAAGTTGAGCATCCAATGTATCATCTTTATCTCTTACAGAATTTCCTCTTATTCCCATAATAATAAATATAATACCAATTAATACTAAAGCCAAAGACCAGATAGTAATTAATCCTAGAAAAAAAATAGTTATAACAGTAAGTGCTACTCCAAATACTAAAACCATTATTCCGCCAATTAGGGAAGGTATTTCTTTGGTTCCTCTAGCCACAAAAACAATACCTGTAGCTATCACTCCAATCGTCCATAAACTGATCATCCCCATGAATATTACTGTAAATGATGTCAAAAGAACTCCTATAAAAGCAACTATTAACCCAGCTATGGTTTGACTTTTTATTCCAAAAGAATTGAGGCCAAAAGTTTTATCTTCAAGTTCGTTTTGTTTTCTTGTTTCGACAGTACGTTTATACTTCTCAGCCTTTTCAGCGTCTAATTCGAATGTTTCACAAGCATTATGGAATGTAGGATAATCATTAGTAAGACTACAAATAGTTCCTTTGGTAAATTCCCAACTCTGAAGTTTGCATTGTTTGCAAAGCGCTAATTGTTCATCAGTAATCATTGTTCTACTTAGAATTCAAATATATCAACTTCTATTTTAATTCTAATTGTTTAGTTGGACTTCAAAATGAAATTAGAAATGACAATACAATATTCTTAGCTTAGCAGATTAAGCAATATTGAACACATCAACCTGTTATGAAGATCTACCTATTCACTTTGTTTTCCATTCTCTTGTTTTCATGCAATGAAGAGCAAAAGATGATAGGAATTTTAAAAGCTCCTAGTTCTGGAAAATTTGAATATGACGTCAAAATCACTAAGCTGACATGTTCTAAGGATTCAATTTATACAAACGACTTAAGAAGTTTCAAATACTTTGTAAATTTCTATCCTGAACATGTTGTTTGGAATCAACAATTATTACTTCCAACTTTGGCAGAAGGTGGCAAAGAATTACTCCTATATAATGATGGTCTAAGTATAGATTATTCGGTATATGAATATGGAGAACTAAATTCTATTTTGAACTGGCCCAAAATAGAAGTCTATATGGAATCTGTTGTTGTTCCATATTTCACTCAAAACAATAGAAATTACACAGAAGAACAACGTCAAAAATCCAACGATTTTATTCAAAATTTTTTAAAACATGATAATCTGGAAGCTTTCTTCGGTAAAGAAATGGCCATTTATCACAGAGTTTATGGTTTGAACTTACCATTAGATTCGTTACAAAAAGCAAGGTTAACATACTTAGCAATGGAGAATGGTTTTCAAGAAACCGTCCTAGAAAAAAATGAATTAATTGACCAATCTGAATCAGAAGTTAACCTACTAGTGACAAGTTACAGAATAGACACACCCATGCACTCTAAGCTTAATGATTTGTTTGAAGGACTGATCCCTCAAGAATTTTCGATTTTGGATTCTAATTCTATGACAGACTCCATATTTATAGATTTTGATCTTGAGTTAAAGATACCATCTAGAGTCAAACATTTGAGAAATGGAAAAGTAGACTCATTGTACTTTGAGCAAGTCATTGAATTAGATTTATTAGGTGAGGTTTAGTTTAATTAACTTAGCTCCTATCCCGAAAACACAAATGGAATACTCCAATGAAAAAACTCACCTTCTCTTTAGCAGCCATTTTACTATTCTTAGCAGTTTCTTTCACTTGGAATAAATGCGCCATGAATAATTCTAAGACTTCATCAGTCTCAGAGAATATGGCTGCAGCAGAGGATTATTACGAGGAATACTGCGCCTCCTGTCATGGTAAGCAGGTACAAGAATTTGTAGACAGAGAAAAATGGGTTCACGGAAGCTCCAGAGAAGAAATGTTCGAAGTAGTAAAAAATGGCGCAGAAACAGATGGTATGCCTGCCTATGGACAAGTACTCACGGATGAGCAAGTTTATAATCTAGTAGATTTCATCTTAGCGGCTATTGAAGACCATAAAGCAGAGGAGTTTACTTCTGGTGAAAATACAGATGTCATTTTCATTTCTGAAGGCATGAAGTTAAAACTAGAGATGGTAACAGAAAATGCAGAATCCCCATGGGCCATCACTCAGAGTAATGACGGCACATTATTTTACACAGATAAATCAGGCCAGCTTTATTCCAAAAAAGGAAATGATACCCAAGAAATAACAGGATTACCAGCCGTCAAATTTAAAGGTCAAGGTGGCCTAATGGATGTTCTTCTTCACCCAGATTTTGATACAAATCAGCGTATCTACCTTTCCTATTCTAAGCCAAAACCAGGTGATGCTAATTATGCTACTACAGCAGTTTTCTCAGGAATTCTAGAGAACAACTCTATAGTAAATGGAAAAGACATCTATATAGCAGAGCCATACGTAGACACCAATCATCATTTTGGATGTAGAATGGTATTTGATAATGATGGCTACTTATTTGTATCTGTAGGTGAGCGTGGCAAAAGAGACGATCATCCTCAATACTTAGATAATCACCCTGGTAAAATTCACAGGCTAAATGATGATGGAACCATTCCTTCTGACAACCCATTTTACAACACTCCAGATGCCGTAAAATCTATTTATTCGTACGGTCATAGAAATCCGCAAGGGCTATGCTATAACCCTGAAACCAATAAAATTTACGATAACGAACACGGCCCTCGAGGAGGAGATGAAATCAATCTTATAGAAGCCGGAAAAAATTATGGCTGGCCAGTAATTACTTATGGCATCAACTATGTAGGAACCAAGATTACGGATTTGACACATAAAGAAGGTATGGAACAGCCTATTCGATATTGGGTACCATCTATAGCTACCTGCGGAATGGAAATTATCACTAGTGATAAATACCCCGCTTGGAAAGGAAATATCCTATCAGGTTCTTTAAAGTTTAACTACCTGCATAGAGATGTGTTTGATGAAAATGATGATTGGGTGAAAGAAGAAAAACTATTCCCAGAAATTGGAAGAATGAGAAGTATAGAACAATGTGCTGATGGTTATATTTATATAGGCATGGAAGAACCTGGTAAGATTTATAGAATAATACCTATGTAAGTTTTGCAGAGCACAAAAAAATGAAAACCACCAAACTCGCACTTGAAAGTATTTTACCTCTCACCTGTTCTCGGGCTGGAACATGCTGCCATGGTAATTTAGTGAGACTTAACCCGTGGGAATTATTTAAACTTAGTAAAGAGAAAAATTTAACTCCAAGAGAATTTCGGGATTTATACACTGATAATGGCGGGATTCAATTAAAATTCGATGGAAAACTCAACAAAAAAGGCCAACAATCCTGCAGTCAGTATGTAGAAAATTTCGGGTGTAGCGTTCACCAAGGCCGTCCGTTAGCTTGTCGACTGTTTCCTATAGGCCGACAAATTCAGTCTGGTGAAGCACATTACATTCATGAAGGAGATGAATTCCCTTGTTTGAACGGCTGCCCTGAAGTTCTGGAATTACCTAAACTAAGTGTGGGCGAATACCTAAAAGGACAGGAAACAGAATCCTATGAAAAGGCTCAAGATGAATATCTCGATCTAATGCAGAATATCGCTGATATTGGTTTTGAATTGCTCCTAGAC
>OJHH01000750.1_pt1 | contig 10902 bp, 10 predicted proteins | sample 1594911 | NCBI WGS metagenome assembly OJHH01 (sample SAMN05416787, study PRJEB24817) | seawater metagenome | isolation source: Sea water | place: Canada:Atlantic | collected 2013-11
TTCGTGGCGGTGCCGATAACGATCGCATCGAAGGCGGCGCAGGCGGAGATAAAATTTGGGGCGACAGCGGCGATGACGCGATCTTTGGCGGCAGCGGTGACGACAGTGCTTATGGCGGCGTCGGCAATGACTTCATCAATGGCGAAAATGGCAATGATAAGTTGCTCGGTGGCGCGGGCGATGACCGTGTCATTGGCGGTGACGGCCACGACTACGTGAACGGTAACTCTGGCAATGACGTTTTGGGCGGCGGTAGAGGCAACGATCGTCTCATCGGCGCAGATGGAAATGATGTGTTGTATGGCGGTGCTGGGTACGACGTCCTATCGGGTGGAGACGGCGAAGATATCATCCGTGGCGGCGCCAATAATGATCGCGCCTTTGGCGGCGCAGACACCGATAAAATCTGGGGCAATTCCGGCAATGACGCTCTCTTTGGCGGTGCTGGCGACGATTCCATTTATGGTGGCTCTGGTCACGATTTCATCAATGGCGATAGCGGCAATGATATACTTCGCGGTGGCGATGGCGATGACCGCTTAATTGGCGGTGCTGGCCGCGACAATATGGTCGGTAACAAAGGTCACGACGTGATGAACGGCGGATCACACAACGATAATATGCGCGGCGGTGCTGGCAACGACCAAATTAATGGCGACGGCGGCCACGATGGTTTGTTCGGCGATAACGGCAACGATATACTTAATGGCGGCACGGGTCGCGACCACATGACTGGTGGTAATGGCGCTGACGTCTTTGTTTTTGATGAAGGCAATGGCGTTGATACCGTGCGTGACTTTAATGCTGCTGAAGACCAAATCTGGATCACGCGATCCATCAATTACTTTGAGTTGTCAGAGCTGAGCCAAGTGGGCGCAGACGCGGTCTTTGATTTTGGTGATGGTGATAAGCTCACGCTTTTGAACACATCGGTTGGGGATCTGACGTTGAGCAACTTCGTTTTGACTGACGAACCTCTTTTCCTATAATGTTCTTTGCGTAATTAGCATTGAGGGCCGCATGGGAAACTGCGCGGCCCTTTTGAGTTTGTTTTGATGCTGGCATCGATAGATCGCAGATTTTGTGCAGTTACAAAGTAGCTGTCACATCTTGAACGCGGGTTTGATTTCACCGCGACACCCCCCCAAACCAACTTCGTAACCGTCGCCCATCGCGGCACCATGTAAGGTCAGCGTATCGCCGTTTTGGATGAATGTGCGGGTCTCGCCGGTGTCCAGAACTATCGGGTTTTCGCCACCCCATGAGAGTTCAAGCAAGGAGCCGCGTTCGGATTTTTCTGGGCCGGAAATGGTGCCGGAACCGATTAGATCGCCGACGTTCATCGCACATCCCGAAGACGCATGATGGGTCAGTTGTTGGGCCGCAGAATAGTACATCCAGCTGTAATTGGTCCGCGCAATCGTCGTCGCCGCTTTGCCCGCAGGCGTTGATGTGCGAAACGGCTCTAGCGCCGCTTTGGTGACGATCCACGGGCTGATTGACGTGGCAAATGGCTTGGCTTGAAAGGCCCGAGCGGTTGGTTTTCCAATGCTTGAATATCGCGTGCTGACCAGTCGTTCAGCAGAACATAACCAAAGAACATGTCACCGATCGCGACGCCGCATCTGGTGTTGAAAACACGCCATAGGGCTGGTTATTTAAGGGAAAAGGCGTCTTGGCGTCATTTGCGCTTTGCACCCAAGATTTCAATAATGTCGTTGTTATACCTTCGCATCAGGGTGCTGGGCGCGTGGCTTCATTTTGGGCCAGATGTTCCGTCGAATTTTTTGTCCAAGCTTTTCCAGCAGTCGATGTAATCGTCTTGTGCAGGCGCCTCTTTTGCGGCGAACACGGTTAGATGCTGCGGGAAACGGGTTTCGAACATGAACGACATTGTATTGTCGAGCTTTTCCGCCTTGAGATCTGCATTGGATGCGCCCTCAAACGCGGTTTTGTCGGGGCCGTGCGGCATCATCATGTTGTGCAAAGACATGCCGCCGGGGATGAACCCCTTGGGCTTGGCGTCATATTGGCCGTAAATATTGCCCATCAGTTCGGACATAATGTTTTTGTGATACCACGGCGGGCGGAACGTGTTTTCTGCCACCATCCAGCGTTCGCGAAACAGCACAAAGTCGATATTCGCGGTGCCATCTTGCCCTGACGGCGCGGTCAGAACCGTGAAAATTGACGGGTCGGGGTGATCAAAAAGCACAGCCCCAACGGGGCAATAGGTCTTAAGGTCATATTTCAGCGGGGCGTAATTACCGTGCCATGCGACGACATCAAGCGGGCTTTGATCGATCTTGGATTGATGGAACTGGCCGCACCATTTGATGGTCAGAACTGAGGAGACTTCGCGGTCTTCAAAGGCGGCGACGGGTGTTTTGAAATCACGCGGGTTCGCCATGCAATTTGCACCAATTGGCCCTCTGCTCGGCAGCTCGAATTTCTGCCCGTAGTTTTCACAAACGAACCCGCGACATGGTCCTTCGAGAACCTCAACACGGTAAACGAGACCACGCGGGAGAATGGCGATTTCTTGCGGCGCGAGGTCAATGACCCCGAGTTCGGTGCAAAACCGAAGCCTGCCTTCTTGTGGCACAACAAGCAGTTCGCTGTCGGCAGAATAGAAATAGCTGTCGACCATGCTGTCGTTGACCAAATAGATATGGCTCGCCATTCCGATTTGCGTGTTCACGTCACCTGCGCTGGTCATGGTGCGCATGCCCGTTAACCATGTCAGCGGCGCGTCTGAATGCGCCAGCGGATCCCAGCGATATTGCCCCAAGCTTGTCACGTCATCGGGCATATGCGGCGCCGATTTCCAATAGGGTAAATCGATCCGGCTGAGCCGACCTGCGTGTTTAACAGATGGCCTGATCCGGTAGCACCATGTGCGTTCGTTTTGGTGGCTTGGCGCGGTAAAGGCGGTCCCCGACAGCTGCTCTCCATAAAGGCCGTAGTTGCATTTCTGCGGACTGTTCATGCCTTGTGGCAGCGCACCCGGCAAGGCCTCTGTTTCAAAGTCGTTGCCGAAACCGGGCATGTATCCCGCGTGAGGGCCAGCGAGAGAAGGGGCCTGAACCAGCCCATGTGGTTTAGTTTCGGCGTTCATCTTCTCTCCCTTTCGCATCCGGTTGGCACGACTATAATACGCCGCGTTCGATCTGGTCGGCTTCGATGCTTTCAAAGAGTGCTTTAAAATTGCCTTCGCCAAACCCGTCGTCACCCTTGCGCTGGATGAATTCGAAAAAGATCGGGCCGATCACGGTCTTGGAGAAAATTTGCAGCAAGATGCGGGTTTCACCGCCACCGACGACGCCTTCGCCATCAATCATGATCCCGTTTTTCATCATGCGATCAAGCGGCTCTTGGTGGCCAGAAACGCGGGTCTTGCTGAGATCATAATAGGCCTTTGGTGGGCCTTTCATGAATTTAATGCCGCGCGATGCGATCTCGTCTGTGGCGTCATAGATGTCGCGCGCGCCAACGGCGATATGTTGAATGCCTTCACCTTTATAGCGTTTGAGGTATTCAACGATTTGGCCGGTTTCGCCGCGGTCTTCGTTGATAGGGATACGAATGCGCCCGCAAGGCGAGGTTAATGCGCGGCTCATGAGGCCAGTGAATTTGCCTTGGATGTCAAAGAAACGGATTTCCTTAAAGCCAAACAAATTGGCATAAAAGGCGAACCAGACGTCCATGTTACCTTTGTGCACGTTATGCGTAAGGTGATCGAGATAGTGGAAGCCAACGCCAAGCGGGTGCGTTTTGCCAACCCAGTCAAATTCTTCGTTATATGGGTTTGCTTCGTAGTAGTTTTCAACGAAGTAAATTAGCGACCCACCGATGCCCTCAATCGCAGGGACATCCATGGTTTTACCCCCTCCAACGTAAGCGACCGCGCCTTTGCTTACGGCGTGATCAAAGGCGTGCTGCGCATTGACCACGCGCCATGCCATCGACGGCGCACATGGGCCGTGTTCGTCGACAAAGCGACGGGCGTGGCTGTCGGGGTCGTTGTTGAGGACATATGTGATGTCGCCCTGCTGCCAAAGCTGCACATCCTTGGTCTTATGGGTCGCCGTATGCGCGTAGCCCATTTTGCCAAAAAGCTCTCTTAGCTCTTCTGGATTTGGGTGGGAAAATTCCACAAACTCGAAACCATCTGTACCAGCTGGGTTTTCGTCTGAGATAATTGATTTTGGTGCATCGTGCGGGAAGGGGCCCATAGCGTGTTCTCCATATTTTTCAGGAGAATAGGCGGGGTCCAATGCAATGGGTGCGCAAAGGGGGCGGATGTTCCGTGAATTCGTGCGCTGGAATTGCACATTCTCCAACTTTTGTGCAATATGTACGCATGACACAACTTGATTCTAAAGACATCCAGCTTTTGGCGTTTTTACAACAGGACAGTCAAACGTCCGCGCTTGATCTGTCTGGCAGGCTTGGCATGTCGGCGTCGCAGATTGGGCGGCGGCGTCAACGGTTGGAGGCGGAGGGGTTCATCACGGGGTATCCTAGTTTGCTGAGTGCCCAAAAGCTGGGGCTAGATGTTCAGGCGTTCATCCAAGTTCAGACTGAATCTCAGACCGGTCAAACACATAAATCCATTCAAAAGCTTACGAAATCCCAACCGGAAATTGTTGCCGCCTGGACGCTGACGGGAGAGGCTGACTATATCTTTCGGGTCTTTTGCGCAGACCTCGCTGCGCTGAATAGCTTGATCCAAAATGTGCTTTTGCCACACCCATCAATCGGTCGTGTGCAAAGCCAGATTGTTATGGATCAAATGAAGGACGATACTGCATTGCCGCTGACAGGGGTTTCTGCGGGAATCTGAAAACTGGCCGGTCATTTGTGGCGTCGCTATCTGATTTGAATTTGCGCCACCGCAACGTTTTGCTTGGTTCATCTAATATGGTGAAGACACAAATTTGGTTGTGACCGAGGTATTAAATGAAACATCCACAGATGGACGATCCCGATATGCCGCTTGAAGATTTGATGTCGTTGTGGCCAGAAACGATTGCGGTTTTCATACGCCACAATATGCTTTGCGTGGGATGTTTGATCGGGCCGTTTCACACCGTGATTGATGCGTGCGCGGAATATGGGCTCGAGGTTGACGCCTTCTACGCCGAGTTGGCAGACAGCATTACGGCTTCGCGGTAGACAGAACCACCAACTGGTGCGGGTCACAAACAGTGATCTTTTTGCGCCCACTTTTCACGACCCCGACCTTTTCCCAAGCGCTCAGCATGCGGCTTACAGTATGCAGCGTCGTGCCCGTCATTTCAGACAAATCTTGACGCGTGATCGGGAAATTTATCTCGATACCATCGCTTACTTTGCGGCCAGATTGATTGATGAGCCGCAGTAACGCGCAGGCGATCCGTTGTTCAACTTGCTGCGTTGCCATTTCAACGATCCGGTTATTCATCTCGCCCATGCGTTGACCAACAGTTTTGTAGGTTTCGGTCGCAAAGCCATCGTAGCGGGCAGCAAAATCATCCCAAAGCCGCATCGGCCATGACAGCGCTAGCGATTCCTTTGCGGTAATGGCAGTGGCGGGATAGGTGTCGCGGCCCAATGCCTTTGCAATGCCGAACAGCTGACCAGACGGAATATGCAGCGCGATGACTTGTTCACCATCTGGGGTGATCCGAACAACGCGAATGTATCCGTCGAGCAGCAAATAGAAATGATCTGCTCGGTCGCCTTCTTCGAACACGCAAGCACCAGCATCATAGCGCCGCGAAATGGCTTGTTCGAGAATTTCGCCAATCACCTGATTTTCCAACTTGGAAAATGCTGGCAACTCCGACAGCAAACTTTCGTCGAGACGGGCATGAGATGAGAAACGGGCTGCAGACTTCATTTCGTGAAAATCGCACATCTTTAACGTTTTATCCAATCAGAATTGATCTAGCGCAAGAAATTGGGCCGTTTTCATTGCGCCATGACAAAGAACGCGCCCGTTAGTCGCCGTAGAATAAGTGCAATTGAACACGAAAGGAAAACACATGTTTCGAATGATTGCCTCCGGTCTTGCACTTAGCGTCGCCCTCACTGGGGCCGCTGCGGCAGAAGACTTTGAAGTCAAAATGCTGAACCGTGGCGACGCGGGGCGAATGATTTTTGAACCTGCGTTCCTGCGCATTGCTGTTGGTGACACGGTGAAATTCATCGCCGAAGACCGCGGCCACAATGCTGAATCTATCGCGGATATGATGCCCGAAGGTGCGGCAGGTTTTGAAGGCCGGATCAACGAAGAGATCGTCGCAACTTTTGACACTGAAGGCTTCTATGGCGTGCGCTGCAAGCCACACTTCGCCATGGGCATGGTGATGACGATTGCCGTTGGTGACATCGCCGAGACCCAAGAGGGTTTCCTTGAGGGCCGCATTCCAAAGAAAGCAATGACCCGCTTTGAAGAGCAACTTTCTAGTCTTTGACCTTAATTGGCGAGGGCCGTGTTTGGTCCGCGCCACATTCTCTAAAAGGAGAAGAAAATGTCCAAGTTTATTAATTCAGGCCTTATGCCAACCAGCCGCCGAAACGTTTTGCGCGGATCCGTTCTTGCAGGTGCTGCCGCGATGACTGGCGCGCCCGCATTTGCAGGCCAGCGCCACGCAGCCGTGCCAAAGACCGCCCCGATGGCGTATTTTTCTGACGCCGCAGAGCAACAGATCAAAGCAGATGCAGCCCCCGCCGATTTGTCCGGTTACACACGCGTTAAGCAAGAGCTTGTCGCCCCCCCCTTTGCCCCAGTCCACGAGCAAGTCGCGACAGGTGGCCCAAAGATCATCGAAATCACCATGGAGACCGAAGAGCGGCTTATGGTTGTTGACGAAGACACAGGCGCAAGCATCTGGGCGCTGACTTATAACGGCTCTGTTCCCGGTCCGCTGATCATCTGCCACCAAGGCGACATGATCGAACTGACATTGCGCAATCCCGTTGAAAGCCAGATGGAACACAACATCGACTTTCACGCGTCAACTGGTGCGTTGGGCGGCGGTGGTTTGACCCACGTCTACCCTGGCGAAGAAACCGTCCTGCGCTGGAAGGCCACGAAGGCTGGTTGTTTTACATATCACTGTGCGCCCGGTGGCGCGATGATCCCTTACCACGTCACCCACGGTATGAACGGGTCGGTTATGGTGTTGCCACGCGATGGCCTGAAAGATGTCGACGGTAATGCGCTGACGTATGACAGCATCGCCTATATTGGCGAGCAAGACTACTACCTGCCCAAGGATGAGAATGGCGACTACCGGACCTATGAATTCGCAGGTGACGACTACGCCGACAGCCTTGATGTGATGCGTACTTTGACCCCGACACATAGTGTGTTTAACGGCGCGGTTGGGGCGTTGACTGGCGAGGCCGCTTTGCGTGCCAAAGTCGGTGAAACTGTTCTGATGATCCACAATCAGGCAAACCGCGATACGCGTCCGCACTTGATCGGTGGGCACGGTAACTACGTTTGGGAAACATCGTTCAGCACACCACCGTTGACTGATGTGGAAACATGGTTTGTGCGCGGCGGCACAGCGGTCGCGGCCATGTACACCTTTGAGCAGCCCGGCGTTTACGCCTATGTGAACCACAACCTGATCGAGGCCACGCTACTTGGCGCGGCTGCACATTTTGTGGTCGAGGGCGAATGGGACAATAACCTGATGGAACAGGTCGTCGCCCCTCACGAGTTCGCAACCTAATTAGGGCACCAAAATGAACAGCACTGCCGCCACAACTTCAACCTTTGGGATCAAGACTTTGATGCCTTGGCTTGTTGGACTGGCGGCAGTGGCATTAATCGGGGCCGTATTTTTGTACGACGACGTACTGGTCCCCGCGCCCCAGATGGCCGAAAATCCGGTGATATTTCCTGATGGGACCGCGCTAAGTGTTCAAAAATACGAGGTGACCGTCGCCGAATGGAATGTTTGCCATGCCGCCAGAGCCTGCACATTAAATTTGCGCGTTGCCAAAAACCGGACCGAATCCGAGATGCCAGCAACGGGACTTTCCTATCTTGATGTCAGCCAATATTTGGTTTGGATCAACAAGGCGACAGGCCAAAACTTCCGCCTTCCAACGGTTCGGGAATGGGAGTTCATGGCCGCTGAAGTTCTTCCTGACACCCCCGACCCAATCTTTACTGATCCACAATTGTCTTGGGCGTCTTCCTATTTGTTGGAACCGCAAACCAAACGGACATTGCGGCCGCAAGGCGCCTTTTCAACAACGTCCCAAGGAATTGTTGATTTGAACGGCAGCGTTTGGGAATGGACGGCAGACTGTTATTCGGGGGCGCCCAAACGCGCCGCCAGCAATTGTCCCGCATATTTTGTCGGGGGCGAACATATTGCAGCCGTTCCATATTTGGTCCGCGACCCTGCACGGGGCGGATGCGCGGTAGGTGTGCCACCAGCACATCTGGGCATGCGTCTTGTGCGTGATAAATTGTCTGACTGATATTTCGCGGTCCCGCGTGAAAAGCGGAAGCTCTGGGTACCAATTTTGTAGAGCGCCGTACCGATCCTGCAGCCTGTCACCCCCGCCGCAAAAGGTCGTCTCACGCCTCAATTGACCGATTACGATGGGACAGCTAACGTTTGAAATCAAAGCTGGTGAATTCTCGCCGCCACGTTTGGTCCGCGGCAATTGCACTTCGCACAAGGAGATTGCTGAATGGCCCTCGATAAACTGAATGATGCTTTTTGCTTGCAACGGCGCGCCCCAAAGGGTGGCACTGCACCGCTGACAAACTGGACACTTCCAAATGAAACCGATCCGTTAACGGATGTTTTACTGGGGTCTCCTGCGCATCTGTCTCATCGTGCAACGTCCAGCTTGTCACGCAAACACTTGCGCGAAGCACCTTGTAACATTCAGGTTGCCCAAGCCCAGCACGCGGAGCTTGTGGATGCGTATCGGCACTTTGATGTGAATGTGCATATGCTTGAAGCAGAACCAGAACTGACCATGCAGGTTTATTCCCGCGATTCCAGTGTTATGACACCATACGGTGCGTTCATCACCGCAATGTCGCAGTGGTGGCGACGTGGCGAAAACTATGCCGCAATCCGCGCTTATGAAAAGCTGGGTATCCCGATCTATGATATGGTCACAGCGGGAACGTTTGAAGGCGGCGATTTCAATGTGATTGAAGAAGGTTGTGTTTTGATTGGGTGCGGTGAAGCGCGCACAAACGAGGCAGGCGCGCGCCAAGTCGCTGGTTGGTTCGAGGCAGAAGGGTGGGAAGTTCGCCTTGCATTTATCGACGAATTTTTTGTCCACATCGATTTGATGGTTGTTCCAATCGCCGAAAAGCTGACTGCAGTTTGCCTTGCTTGTACGGATCCTTTGATTGTCGCGTGGCTTCGCGCGAAGGGGCATGAAATTATTGATGTGCCGTTTCCTGACACCATGGCCTTGGGGTGCAATTTGATGTCGCTGGGCAATGATAAAGTGATTGCGCCCCGGACATCTAAAACGCTTATTGAAAATTTGAGAGCGCGCGGATTTGAAGTTGCTGCCGTCGAAACCGCGGAAATATCCAAGACAGGTGGCGGGATTCATTGCATGGCCCAAGCTTTAAAACGTGAAGCGCGTTCTTAGAGGGGCAATGCCGAGATTGTTTGAGCTTTGGCCGTCTTTTCAGGAATCCAAAAAGGCGGATTTCGATAAAATAATTGGAATGGGTATCGCTGGCCGAAAGCGCAGAAATACTGCGTTAGATTGGACCTAGGGGCATCTGTTGTCATACGGTCCGTTCGAATTGGGGGCAGGATTTGTTTAAAAACGCGGCTTCACCATCCTTCCAAAACGATTGGTGAAGGTGACAGGACGAGCCAACGCAGTCTTTTTTCCATTTTCGTTACAAATATTGCGGGCACTCAAAAGCGACATCTTCAAAAATTACATTAGTCATAACGGAATAGGCGTCTTGCAGCTCAAGAGACTGCAGGTCTGATCAAGCCAGTGCTTCCTCGATAGATTTCTCGAGGATATCCAACCCCTCATTAACAAGATCAGGCGATGCAGAAAGCGGAACCAGCAGACGAATTACGTTACGGGCCGCGCCCGCCGTCAGCAGGATCAACCCGTTGTCCAAGGCCTTTTCTACAATTCTAACAGTTAAGTCGCCATCGGGCGCGCGGCTGATCCGGTCTGCAACAATTTCAATAGCGTTCATGCAGCCAAGCGCGCGCACGTCTCCGATGCAATCGAAAGAGTTTCGTTGCGCCATTTTCCGCAAACGGGCGTCAATCTGGTGACCCATATAAATGCCGCGTTGCAGCATATCGTCTTTTTCGATTACATCCAGCACAGCAAGTGCCGCCGCGCAAGCAACCGGATTGCCGCCGAATGTGCCACCCAGACCACCCGGGGGGACAGAATCGATAATGTCAGCCTTGCCAACAATCCCTGAGATGGGAAGCCCGCCACCGATGCTTTTGCCAACGCAAGTTAGATCGGGGTTTATTTCATAATGCTCCATCGCGAACATTTTGCCAGTCCTGCCCATGCCCGTTTGAATCTCGTCCGCAACAAGCACAATTCCATGTTCATCACAAAGCGCGCGCAGGTACTGTAGGAATTCTGGAGTCGCGATGTTGTAGCCGCCTTCGCCTTGCACGGGTTCAAAGAACATTGCGGCGATTTGATCGGGCGGACAGTCGCTGTGAAACAAGGTTTCAAACGCGCGCTTGGTGTCATCTAACGTGACGTTGTGGAAGCCATCAGGGAACGGCAGGCGATAGATTTCACCCGGGAACGGGCCGAACCCTTCTTTGAACGGAACCATACGCGCGCTGAGCGCCATGCCCATATAAGACCGCCCGTGATAACCGTTTGTGAAGGTGATCAATGCCGGACGGCGCG